>Ga0206821_10005_pt3 | contig 26331 bp, 13 predicted proteins | sample Alteio_BWOrgCont_85_FD_152860 | JGI IMG/M metagenome (GOLD analysis project Ga0206821, IMG submission 152860) | Enriched cells from forest soil in Barre Woods Harvard Forest LTER site, Petersham, Massachusetts, United States -... | ecosystem: Environmental > Terrestrial > Soil > Temperate forest >...
ACGCGGCAGCAATAATTAACCAGCTCAACACAGGGAATATATTCACAGCATCAGCATCAGGGGCGACAGAATTTACGATAGCGCAGAATGGGAATATTACAGCGAATGGAACAATCGGTGGGTTAACAGGGATAACAAGTTCAGGGGCGATAGATTTTAGTGGTCTAGGATCAGGGGTAGTGCAGAGTGCATCAGGGACACTATCAGCTAGCAATCTTAATCTGGCAACAGGACCGGTGACAGGGATATTAGGGGCAGCAAATGGGGGGACAGGATTTGGGACATATTCGACTGGTGATTTGCTTGTAGGGAATGGGACTAGCACGTTATCAATATTAGGGTCCGGGACCGGCGCAAATGGAAAGATACTTGAAGTAGTAGGAGGGACACCTGAATGGGAGACCGCAGGAGGAACACTGAATTACTGGCAGGAGAATGGTGGGGCAGTATCACCATTTAATATCACGGATGATTTGTTGCTTGGTTCGACAGCGAGCGGCAGTGCAAAGTTCGCATTCAAGAATGTCGCAGGAGGGACACCGACAGCAAGTATCTCAGCAGTGACAACACCAAGTGCCTTATCGCTTGATGCAAATGGGAATATCTTTACGACAGGCAAGCAAAGCTTGACATTGGGAGCAGCGAGTACAGGAAATATCACAATTGATAGTCCAACGGCATTAAATTTGAATACTACAAATGGTGCAGCAATAACGACTGGTGGAGGATTAACAACGTTGGGAGGGAATCTTGAGGTTAATGGGAACAATATTGAAGACAATACAGCAGCAAATAGAATATCATTTTCCAGTAATCAGATAACTCTAGGAGGAAGTACAGCCACGTTAAGTGACACGAGTTTAGCAACATTTACAACGAGTGCTAGTTTAGCTATGAGTTCAACAACGACTCTGACATTAGGAGGCTCACCAACGATTAATGGAGGAACAGGAAGTAGTGGGACACTGACATTGGTATCAACAACCAACGGAACGAAAGGGAATATTAACTTCTTTACGGGTGCTGGATCCACATCGATTTCATCTGCAGGAGAACTGAACTTGGCAGGAGGACAGTCACCGGATATAACGACATCTGGATCGAATGCGAATTTGACCATACAGCCGAATGGTACCGGACAGGTAATAACAGGAAATGCAACTTCCGGTTTGGTGATTGGGGCAACGACAAGTACGTCATTCCCCTTATTGGTGAATGATGGAATTGGGAATAATGCGGAGTTAGTAGTGAATCAGAAAAATAATGGAGATATTATTGATGCTTCACAGGGAGGAAATTTGAAGTTCCAGATAACCAACGGGGGGACAGTCAATGTTAACGGAGGAATTGATACGATAGCTTCTGGTGGTACATTAACCCTTGGTCCAACAAATGCAACAGCAATTAATTTTGGAGTGAGTCAGAACCCAACATATACTTTTACTGGGACAGGAACCTTCCAAACTTCATCAGGGACAAATACCTTAGGAGGTAATGTCACTATTAACGGGACAACCGTCAATATCGGTGCGGGTTCATCAGGAATTATACAAGCTGCTTCAGGCAATTCGAATTTGTCCTTAGCAGCGAGTGGGAATGGGACACTCTTTTTGAAGACAACATATCAATCAGGAGTAGAGATTGGGGCATCAATTGGGTCACCTCAGGCGCCTCTCTTTATCTCAGGAGGGATTGGGAATAATGGAGCGCTTATCGTGAATAATACTAATAGTGGTGATTTGATAGATGCCTCCGCGAGCGGAACGACAAATTTTGCAGTGAATAACAATGGAGATATTCAGTTTGCCGGTGGTGGTGGAGCAGGAAACCTTGCGACTCTTGCTTTTGCAGGCGGTGGAACTCCAACGATTACTTTCCCGAATATCACAGCGACAGTGTGTTTGAGTACTGATAATTGTGGCTATGCAGGCGGTAGCAACTTCTGGCAATATAACGCTGGTGCTTTGGCACCAGCAATTGTCGCAAACGATTTCCTGCTGGGAGGGAACAGTACTGCATCAGCGAAGTTTGCGTTTATTGGTAATGCAGGGAGTAATACCCCAGTAGCCAGTATTTCAGCACAGAGTGGGACACCACCCAATGGACTCGCGATGAGCCCAGGATCAATCCAGTCACTGAATATGAATACGTTAACGATTGGCGGATCCTCAACAGGGAATATAGCAATAACACCAAATAACGGATCAGGTGGATTACTCACCATAAATGCAGCAACAGAGTCAAATGCAGCGACAACGATAAATCTTACAGGGACAAATCCGGTGTTTGGAGCAACAGCGAGTAATTCGACGTTACAAGTAAATGCGAATGGGAACGGAACACTCACCTTAAATGGGAACAGCAATACAGGAAACATCCAATTTTTCGGATCAACGATAGGCACAGTATCATCAGGGGGAGTACTGAGTCTTAAAGGAGGGAACGCAGCAGATATAGCCACCCTTGGGTCAAATAATAATTTATCATTAGCAGCAAATGGAACAGGAACGATACTTCTGACAACAGGTATCACAGCAGGGGTAGATATAGGAGCGTCGGTGAGTGGACCAAAGGCGCCGCTGTTTATCAACGGAGGAATTGGGAATAATGGAGCGTTGATTATTAACAATAATAATAGTGGAGATCTGATTGATGCTTCCAAATCTGGAACATTGGAGTTCAGTGTTGATAATGCTGGAGATGTAGTGTTGTCTGGTACAACAAGAATAACCAATGCAGGAGTTGGAACATTTGCTGCTAGTACAGTTGTGGACACTGATACCTTTACAGCAAATACGATTACGGATAGTGGTGCATTGTCATTGACTTCAAGCGGAGCAAATACGCTTACGCTTCAGTCTGCAGGGACAGGAAATATTAACTTCTTTGGAGCATCAACAGGAAGCTTTTCATCAGGAGGAGTGCTAACGCTAAAAGGGAATAATGCAGCCGACATCATAACCACAGGGACAAATCCATTATCACTTGATACGGCAGGATCAGCAGCGATAAATATTGGGAACACGCATGCGACATCATTGGCATTTGGGAATACTACAAGCAACCCATCATTTGGATTTAATGGGACAGGAGGATTTACGGTGAATGGTGGGGGAGCGAATAACATAACGTTTGGTTCATCAACAGGCAACAGTACAGTGGTCGTTCAACCGAATGCTGGAGGGCAAGCTTCGTTGATAATTAAGAATCAAGGATCAGGAGACCTACTTACTGCATCTGCTGGAGCGACAACAAAATTTGTTGTGAATAGTAATGGTAATATACAATTAACAGGCAACAGTGGCTTCCTGAATACCATTAGTACAACTGGTTCGTTCGCATCTGGACAGACCTACAGTCTACCAAATGCTGGAGGGACATTCTGTCTTTCAACGAATAATTGTGGTTATGCAACCGGCAGCAATTTCTGGCAATATAACGCAGGAGCACTCTCCCCAGCAGTTGTCGCAAACGATTTCTTGCTAGGAGGGAATAGTACTGCATCGGCGAAGTTTGCGTTTATAGGAAATGCAGGGAGCAACACGCCAGTAGCCAGTATTTCAGCACAGAGTGGGACGCCACCAAATGGATTGGCGATGAGTCCAGGATCGATTCAGTCATTGAATATGAATACGTTAACGATTGGCGGATCCTCAACAGGGAATATAGCAATAACACCAAATAATGGGACAGGGGGATTACTCACCATAAATGCAGCAACAACAACCTTTAGTGGGACGACGATCAACGCGACATCGGCGACAGCGCTCAATCTTGGTGCATCAGGATCTACAATAACAGTTGGCAATGGCGGTGCATCGACAATAACAACCTCAGGCGCAGGAGCAGAGAACTTGACGCTTACAGCAGCAGGAACAGGCAATATCATTCTTTCATCAGACTTTAATTCAGGAGTGGATATAGGATCAAGTAGCAATACTCCGGCAATCCTATCAGTATCGGGAGGAATTGGGAACAACGCAGCATTTATTGTTAATAATATTAATAATGGTGATCTGATTGATGCCTCACAATCAAGCAATTTGAAATTCCAAATAACTAACGGTGGGCAAGTGAATGTGAATGGGACTATTGATACATTGACAGGAGGAACGCTTACTCTCGGTGGATCAAACGCTACAGAAGTAGATGCGACGCCGTTATTGAAAGTAAATGGCGGCTTGACAGTGCCGTCAGGTAAAAACTTTACCTTAGCAGGAATTACTACAAACAATGAGGTATTGTATGGAACACCAAGTACTGGAGTAGTGGCAGGAGTAGCTACAACAAGTACTCCTAATCAATGTTTGGAATCGGGAACTACGACACCATCGTGGGTTGCCTGTCCTGGGGCAACTCCGCAAAACTATTGGCAGACGCAAAATAGTGGGGTCATAGCACCCTTTAGTACCACAGCAGATGTGGTACTTGGCGGTATTGCTACTAGTTCAGCAGACTTTGCCTTTACCGGAGTAGATTCAAATGCTCCTATTGCATCAATTTCCGCATTTACCAATTTAGGGAACAAGGATGGTATTTCTTTGAGTGCAAACAATGCAACTATTCAAGCATTGAACATGAATACCTTGACTCTGGGTGGCTCATCAACAGGCAATCTAGCGCTTGCAAGTAATACGATTTCTCTTACTGGGACTGCACCTATTATTGATTCAACCAACGGAGCGCTTAATATAAATACTCTTAGCAGTCAAGGTATCCTCTTAGGGGTTAGTTCTTCTACGACTACCGTCGGGGGGAATTTGAAACTTGGTAATAATAACATTCTGGATTCAGGCGGAACTACAAGAATTAATGTTGGCGCGACAACAACACTTACCAATACTCAGACTACTTTTACTGGGACTACAACATTCCTAGCCTCATCATTGGCTACATTTACTACAAGTGCTGGTTTGAGTATGGGGTCAACGACAGGACTAACATTAGGAGGCAATGCAACAATATATGGAGGAACAGGAGCTTCATCTACGCTGACATTGGCCGGAACTTCAAATGGCTCGCCATCAAACGCGTATGTACTATTGAATCCATCAGGGCAAGGAAATGTAGGCATCGGGACAACATCTCCTCTGGCGGCACTTGATGTCCGCGGTTCTTTGGGGACGAAACCTGTTGCAAGTATTTCAGGTAAGACATCTTTTGCAGGATTAGTGGTAGACAATTCAGGATCCGGCGCTCTGTTCACCGCATCGTCATCAGGCCTCCCATTGTTTAAGATTGACAATGCAGGGAACGTCGGCATTGGTAATTTTGCAGCTACCGACAATATTGGTACGGATCTTACAAATGCTTTTGGCGGCGCCCCTTCACAGGGACTAGAAATAGCCCCCGGAAACAATACCGCCCCTGTGTTGGGATTGCTTGAGGCAAGTAGTAGTAGTGCTTACACTCCCGGAATTCTTTTTGGCGCTGGTGGGAATTATAGTAATGGAGCCGCTATTCTGTTTAATAACAATAGCAATGACCTGAGTTTCTGGACAAATGATGGTAATGAACGGATGGATATTTTGGCAAATGGTGATGTGGGGATTGGCACTCCTGCACCCGCGTCTGGAGATTTATTAGATGTTGAAGGTGGGAATATTGCATTCGGTTATGGATATGGTTTGCAGGCAACTGGTCATACCTATACCAATGTACTTACCACAGGATGGAATGGTAGCAGTGATTTTACCTCATTATATACTCCTGGAGGTAGTGGGAATGATGCTAATGCAGTAATGACACTTGCAGGTGGCAACGTCGGGGTAGGAACGACGACGCCATATTATCCGCTGGAAATTTCATCGACTGCAACAAATACAGGATTAGGTAGTGGCTTTAATGATGGGATAGCAGCAATTGATGGGACATTAACAGGAACAGCCTACACTCAACAGAACGGGTTAGTGGTAGACCCGACTATTTCACCGTCTTCAACGTCAACTATGACCTATAATGCTATTAACGATTTTATCTACAGTACCAGTTCCTACATTTCTGGTGCTGCTCTCTACGGTATTAAAGAAGGTACAGAGTTCAACGCAGGAGGTCAAATAGTGGGGACTGAAACAGGGGGTTATTTCCAAAATGGCACGGGTGGGGGTACAGCGACAACTGCGTATGGAGTAGATATCGACAGTGCTTATGGCTCAATTACTAACAACTATGGTCTGTATATTAAGAGTCAAACAGTAGGTTCTACTTTGAATACTAATCTTGCTATAGGTGGAAATCCAGGAAGCGGTAATTATTCTATATATAACGCTTCTTCCTATCAGAATTATTTTGCAGGGACATTAGGCATTGGAACCACCTCTATAGGTAACGGAGAGTTAACCATAAATCAACCAAACACCTCAGGGAATATCTTCAGTGCATCTTCTTCAGGTACAACGGAATTTGTGATCAACAATAATGGCAATGTTGGCATCGGTACGACAAAGGCTCTGGCAACTTTAGATGTCCGAGCATTATCTGGCACGCTTCCGGTTGCCTCAGTTTCAGGAAACACTTCTTTTGCAAGTTTAGTTGTGGATAATTCAGGTTTGGGTGATATCTTTACCGCTTCGGCATCAGGGACGACAAGATTTACCGTAAAGAACAGCGGCGTTGTCGTGATCGGCAACACCACCAACGGCATCACGTTTGACCCGACAGGTAATACTACTGCGATTTATACCGGCACTGCGAGACCAACCAAACAGGTTGTCCTCTCAGCCGAGTATGCAGGAGCAGTACTTACTGCGTCAGGTTCAGCGTATACGACGAATGGTAGTAATGGATTTATGACCTCTGATGCGTCACCTTCAGCATCTCCTTCCACGTATAATTTTGAGAATTATTATCAATGGCTGTCGACACAAACGACACCAGGTTTGCAGACATATGTTGTCGCTGTGAGAGTGACCTTGCCGAAAGACTTTTCTGACTGGGCGCAAACGAATCCTGTTACTGTTGATTACAATACATCGAGTACGGCGACTAATTCCAATCTTAATATTTATCTCTATAATCCCACGAGCGCAACGCCGATTGCGTATCATCAGGGTCTTGCGACAAGCGGTCCATGGGCGACAAATAGTATTTCATATAGTGAATTAACCGCAGGTACTGCAAAATGGAATTCAAGCAACCCAACAGCTGTCTTTTATTTGACTATGCAAGCATGGAATAATGCGTATGTCCAAGTCGGTGATATCAAATTAAATTACCTGGCGCAGTTCTAGGATAAAAATTACTATTATGAAAAAATATGAACGGATTATCAGTATTATAATGTTACTCAGCATTGGTTTGTCCAATGTTTCTACCCCGGCGGCTTATGCTGCACAGGCTGTTGTTGCAAAAATTCCTAAATCTCCGAAAGCATCCACTATTCCTGTCGTGCCACCAAAATTCAAACAGTCTGATAGTGGGAGTGTTTTGGGAGCATCAACCTCGTTGTTAACAATCGGGGTAGGAGGAACAGAAACACAGCAGTCAGCATCGAAAAGAATTCCTCTCCAAGTAGAACAAATTCCAAAGAAAGTATATCAGACAAACGAAGATGTCACTATCTCAGTCATCAATCCAGATGATGATCCGTTTACGACATCGGTGTTGAATGACAGCGGACAAAATGCCAATGTTCCCATAACACAGAGTAATGACGGAACGACAACCACGGTACAACTTGCAGGATCGAATGAGATAACACCAGGGGAATACACAGTAAAAATTACCGACGATCAGGGAAATATCACAACACAAGACTTCAGCTGGGGAGTATTAGCGTTGAATACAGATAAGACAATGTATCATCCAGGGGAAGAATCGGATATTTCCATGGCGGTATTGGATGATGAAGGAAGTATGGTCTGCGATGCGAGTTTGCAACTGCAGATTACTAATTCTGCATTTGGGATTAACGATTTATTGTCTACGAATTCCGCGTCATCATCAGCAACTGATACCGACACAGCATCTTCGTCGGCACAAATCACCGTCAATCCTCAATGCCAACAGCATTCTTTTTCTCTACAGCCGGATTATGAAGCACATTATACCTTTGCTAAAGCAGGGACATACAATTTGCAGTTAACAGCAACAACAGAAAATGGCACCCATACCATAAGTAGTAGTATTCCAGTAACCAATCAGATACCATTTGACGTACAACGAGTTAGTGCGACACGTATTTATCCTTTAGATACATATCCGATGACATTCAATATCACTGCGCATCAAGACTTCAATGGAACGGTGACAGAGACGGTGCCGGAAGATTTTACGATTACTCCAGCGACAGGATCGGCGCAAACAAATTCGTATGACGATATGCAGACAGTGTATCTCAATTCCAATGATCCTGCAGTACAGCTTCAGCAAGCGATAAATGCATCCGGATCGGGAGGATTGGTTATGCCTTTTCATGGAGATTATCCAATAACACAAGGTTTTGGCGCGCAAATGACAGATCCGACGCTGCAGGCATTTTATACCCAGTACGGATTGGCAGGACATGACGGAGTGGATTTTGGTGTGCCGATGAATACGCCATTATACGCTGCAGATGATGGCAATATTATTTGGTCAGGGCCAGGCGACTATGGTGTAACGATCATTATTCAGCATAGTTGGGGACAGAGTTATTATGGACATTTAAGTACCACGGCGGTAAAGGTGGGGGATCATGTGACAAAGGGAGAACTGATTGGGTATTCGGGAGAATCAGGAGAGGCAACGGGGCCTCATTTGCATTTCGGAATCAGACCGAACAATCCCGATATGAAGAACGGGTATTACGGAAAAGTAGATCCATTACCATATCTTCCTTATGGACATCAAGAAGAGGATACATCGTTATTGGGACCATCACTAGCGTTACCTACCGGGACAATAACGCCAACGCCATCTTTATCTTCCTCAACAGTGCTCTCTGCATCCACATCTGCGAATAGCGCATCTAATTCAGCAAATGTTTCCGAAACCCCTACGCCGACATCTGCGGTTACACCAAGCGTCATTCCATCACAGTCACCAACACCAACGCTTATGCTATCATCAACGGCTTCGGAGGAAGCTACTCCTACTCCATCTACAAGTCCTACTCCGACCCCTGTTCCAAATTCGAACTTTAGCGTTTTGAGTAAGCAGATACAAGAAAATGAAGCACTGTCAAATGCAGCCAATACTGAAGAGGTAAAGGTCATCACGTGGCATGTCTCTTTGAAGAAAGGGCAGAGAACTACTCTTGGATACAATTTTCAGGCACCACATGTGAGTCCGCAATTTTATCTTTTGGGTCCGATGCAGTTTTATGCCAACAGCTCAAACAAAGTGATATTTCAGGAGCAGAGGCAATGGCAGATTGCATCAGATGATGTGGGAATAGAATGGTATCAAAATACAGGCGGAAGAAAGTGGAACGGCTACTCTTGGCAGTATCGAAAGAAATTAACGATTGATCATACAAAAGTAGTAAATATTTCAGCTTTAGATTCCTCAGAGAGTACTGACAGTGGAGCGGGTACAGGTGGCCATAGTAGTCCGGCAACACTTACTACATTAACGGTGAGCAGCTCAGATGTAAACGAAATTATTATCCTTGGTGTATCGACTTACGGTAGTGGGACGGTAAGTACCGGCACTCCACCCACTTGGGATAGTACGCAGACATTTACTAAATTGAGTAGTTCAACCTATAACTCTGGTAATGACGATGTGGAGCTATGGTACTTGGTTAATCCTATTCAGGGAAATCATACTATATCGGTGACTTTGACAGCTAACTCAGCTTATGCGATCGGTGCCGCGGATTACTATAATGTTAACACAAGTTCGCCTTTCGGGACTGTCGCGACCAACAGTGGATATGGAACAAGTTCTAGCCTGACAGTACCTAGCGGAACGAATCAGTTGCCAATTGATGTGATTGGTACATCCTGTATAGGCAGTGGTTTTTATCCAGGAGGTTCACAAACACTAGTATGGGGTGATGGCCCAGATAGTGCTTGCACAGGGTCATCATACGCATCAAGCGCCGGGTCAACAACTACTATGACATGGTCGGAGAGTAGTGGTCCTGATTATTGGTACGACATCGGGGTAAGTCTTCAGCCGGCGACCGTATATAACCCAACTGTTACTTTTATGGACAGTGGAGGAGATGAATTTGGGAATAATACTGCGGCAGAAGAGGCATTATATCCAACTACTAATGACATCGCGGGTGGCGGGTCAATAAGCGTTGATAACTCAAAAGCTGAAACGGGAAGTGACTCTATTTTGTTCCAGAATGGGACAACGAATGGAACATCACAATGTTGGATGGAAAGAAATGGAGTAACTGCTGACAGCGGCACCCGCTCAAGTCAGTATGTATACTTCGACAACTTTCCCACACAAAGTGGCAGTTACGATATATTTTTGGAGGTCGGTGAGTTTGACTTGGGGATTAGTAACGCAGGCGTTTTAAATCTAAATTACAACTACACACAACTGGGATCAAACGGACCTACTTTATCGGCTGGAAAATGGTATAGGATCGCACTATCCTATAAGGTTGCCAGTGCGACTTCATACCAGGTAGTGGTCTATGTGAACGGTGCAGCGGTTATTTCGTATTCTCAAACAAGTGGAGGAACATCTATTTCCGGTGACCTTGGCGATACTGGATATTACCCTGGTTGGGACAGCAACGATACAGGAGGGAAAATGAATTATGATGATATCTATGTAGATAATGGAACTAACCTTTCAGATCCGGGAAATGTGCATGTGACTGCAAAACGGCCAATTTCCAACGGGACAACAAATAACTTTAGCCCCACCGGTTCACCAACAGGCTATCCAACAGGAGCAACCGGAAATGCTCAATATGTCAGTGAACGACCGGTAGATACATCCGCTTACGTCTCCGTCAGTACCACGACAAAGAAAACAGAGGAATATGATATTGAATCTCAATCAAGTGGAGACGTCAATCTGAACAGCGTGCAGATTATGGGAACGCAAGGATGGATATATGCAAAGGAGTCAACGACTTCCAATAGTCCTGTAGCACATATTATTCTTAATGGTACAGCGACATTAGAGACGCTTACGACGTCAGCAGCAATGTATACGGCGACAACAACCGGCAGCATCTATCCTGCAGGGACGGGGACAGATATCGGGATGGATGGGCAATATACCACCACAGCAGGGACTTACACGCTTTATGAGGCAGGGGTGCAAGTAGCATATCTTACAAATGCCGGCCCTCTGACCAATTTTCCTGTGCTTATCAGTCTTTCGGGAGATACCGGACTTTCCGCTCACGCGCAAAGTAGCTGTGCTGATGTTCTTTTTACTGATTCTACCGGCGAGAATTTGTTACCTTTTGAATTGGAAGACGGCGCTACTGATTGTTCGAGCGGTAATCTCAATGCGTGGGTACAGATTCCCAGTCTTTCTACAACAGTAAATACCATCATCTATATGTATTACGGCAATCCTTCTACCGCAAGTTTGGCAAATTCCAGCAGTGTCTGGAATGGTCAATATATGGGCGTGTGGCATATGCAGCAGAATCCCGTAGGGACGGCGCCGCAGATGCTTGACAGTACCTCTGGCGCTAATAATGGAACCACGGAAAATATGACGTCTGGGAATTCTGTATCGGGGAAAATTGATAAAGGAGTGAGCTTTAATGGATCAAATAACTACATAAGCATGGGGTCAACCTACACTGTGAACAACAGTTCGTTGACTATCCAATTTTGGCTCAACCCCACGGCGTATCCGACTGGGACTGATGCTGCACCTATAGTTTCCCAGCGGGTAAATTCAGGTAATAAAGATGTAGATTTTGCGGCTGAATTAGAATACAACGGAGAAATGCATTTTACTTCCTCCAAAAACGACTATACTCCTTACTCCACTTGTTTTTCACCTGGAACCGTTCCGCTAGGAACGTGGACAATGGTTACTGCAGTCGTTAATAATCTGGCGAGCCAAATCTATATCTATCTCAATGGTGCGTTGCAAACTACGTGTACGCTTGCCGCTCCGCTTTTCAATAATACGGGCAGCGTCTTATACGATGGATACCAATGGGATCCTTCTAACAACACTTACTATGATGGGATTCTTGATGAGGTTGAGCTTTCTAACACCGGGATTTCTACAGGATGGATAGATACAGAATATAATAATCAGTCGTCTCCGTCTACCTTTTATTCAGTTGGCAATCAAGAAACAAGTATTTATGCGCCGACTATGGCTCAACTGATGCGTCATGGAGAATGGTTCAGCTCAGAAGGAGTCGTGCAGCCATTCACGTTTTAGAAAAATTTCAGCTTAGTAGCTTTCTCATGATATTATAGAGCTATATGAATAACCAGGATAAATCGTTCTTCCCGAGAAGAAGACTGCTAGAAGGCCGAAAACTCGATAAAAAACCTGAAAAGAAAAAATCAAAGGCTTTTAAATTGCTGCTTTCTTTAACGGCAAGATTTAAAAAAGCTGAAAATATTGAGAACTCTCCTAAAAAGCCTTTCTTTCATTCCAAAAAAAGAGTAGTCATCACTGCTCTTATTGCTCTCATTTTTGTAGCAGGAGGTGGCGCTTTTGGATGGTATAAATGGTATCAATATCAACTTTCTCAAAATCCTGCAGTCATTTATGCGAAAAAGCTCAAAACAATAACTGATATTGCAAGTCAGCAAGTTGCCTTGCCAAAAGGGGAACAGCCTGTCATCGCTACTATATCTGATGTCACAAAATTACCAAATGAAGCATTTTTCAAAGACGCTCAAGATGGGGACAAAATTCTAATGTATAAGAAACATAAGGAAGCGTTTTTGTACCGTCCAACAACTGGTCAGGTAATAACAGAAGCGGTATTGGATTTTGAGAATGTCGTGCCAACTCCAGTACAACAGGCTGTCGCGGGCGCATCAACCTCAGCGTCTGCCGTAATCATCGGTGTGACGTCAGTACCTGCTTCTTCACCCTCATCCTCTGCACAATACATCCCACAGGGAAAGATATTAATTCAGCCGCAACAATAATAGCAGTTAGGAGTCTATTATTATAATTGCAAATCTTCTTTTAGAGTAAACTTTGATCAGATTATTTTGATACATTAGATTATATTTATATATAAAAATAATAGTAAATTAATTATCTTACTAAGTTTTTAAAATTCTCAAAATTTATATATTTTCTCTTTTCTTTAAAGATAAAGTAGACAAGTCAGGACATAACTTTGACATTGACTACAGGTAAAGTTTTTTAAATAAATCAAAAAGAAAAGCTCAAAAAAGAGGGATAATGTTTACGATTTTAATCCCATAGTTTATTAAAATCGGTAGTTTTTGTAGAAATATATTTAATATAAAAGTTCTGCATTTTGATGTATGTTTACACAGTTACAATGTATTAAGAACGGGACAGACCATACTGTGGTATCTTCATTTATGAGAGGTAAAATTTTAGAATAAGACTCTTCACGGCCCATGGTTAACGAGTTAAAAAAGTTTTCTTTTTTTGAGTCGTTTATACTTCAATTTTTCACAAATCTTTAAAGTGAGGCTATTAGATGTAACTAGATATGATTAGGATATGATTTTTTAGCCTTGACAAAGCTGTAAAAACATGTCGTAATGTAAGTATATCTAAAGATAACATTTTTGGACAAAAAGTTGGACATATTTTGAAGCTTGTATATTTAGGTAGATAAGAAGGAGTAGAATAAAAACCGGAGAGCCAGCATTTGAAGCTATGGAACAGTAATATACTGTGTCCACTCATTTAGTCTCTGGTCTCCCCGGTAGGATTAGCGATCTATTCCTGGTTGAAGGAAAGCTTCGAATAACCCCACCGGGAGACTTTGTATGCAATCTCCGCAATTTCTTTCTTCTCTTGCTCTTCTTTCTTTTGTGAGAGGAGGTGAAAATTTATGATAGTAGGCATAGATGTTGCGAAAGCAACAGTAGTTGCCGTGGTGATTGACCGCTCAACGAGAATAAGGGGATCCTTTACGGTTAAGAATACGCGAAAAGAACTTAAGGACTTTGTTCTACAGATACAGAAGAAGTATAAAAAAGTCATCTTTGCCAGTGAATCAACTGCAGAATATCATCTTGAACTTGTACGAATTTGCTTAGCACAAGATATCTCTTTTAGGCTGTTAAATCCAATAACAACAAAACAATTTACCCGGGCAACAGTCAGAAAGAAAAAAACAGATCTGACCGATGCGCACATTATTGAACCCGTTGCAAAACTTTTACTTCATAGGTAAAATAGCTGTGAATGGAAAAAGAACCATCTTCATTAAGACAATTTGATGAATTAACCTTACCAGAGCGTTATACAGCTTTAAGAGCTGCACAGCTTGAGGAAACCCCTCGCGAGCTACTTATTGAGTGGATAGGTGTACCTCCAGGAGTAAAACCCGACGAAATTCCAACTTTAGTGAGCAAGCTAGATGAACAGAGACAAGCTCAAATTGCACAACATGCGAGAGAAGGCAAACCTTTACCCACGCCTACTGAGACATTTAAAAAATTGAAGGTTGATGGAAAATCAGTTCACGGACAAATTGCAAAGACAGCATTAAAGAAGATCCCAGGATTCTAATAATTCCTCACGAATTTCTAAAAATAATTGACAAACAAAATTAGGCAGTAGTAACCTCATTATTGCTTAGACAAGGAGGTGAATACCACTGCCCAAAATATATCCTACTGACGTTTTGTCAGAAAAACAACTATCATTTATTGCAGGCAAATTGCCCTCGCCTCACGCATATACAGGCAGACCTGACTACAGTAACCGTGAACTTTTACCTGGGATTTTGAAAGTATTAAGGTCTGGTTGTCGGTGGAGAGATTTGAATTTGGAGGACTATCCTGATGGTTCAACCCATTGGAGAAGGTTACAGTTCTGGAAACAAAAGAAAGATTTCAGACATCTGTGGGAATTGTTGTTACGGTTATTACGACAGGAGAAACTCTTATGCTTTGAGCGAATTGGCATTGATGGTTCGCTTCTGCAAAGCTTTGCATTCAAGGACAAGACAGGTTACTCAGGCAAACACCACAGGACAGGAGTCAAGATGTCGGTGATTGTGGAAGGAACAGGTATACCCATAGCCATGGTTACAGCAAAAGGCAATATTGTTGACATTACATTAGCCGAGATAACAGTTGAGAATATCAGAATTGCAAAAAGTGTTTTGCAAGGGAGTGATTTTCTTGGAGATAAGGGATACGACTGCTTGAAGTTTCGTATCCATGTTGCTGAATATGGCAGTTTACCGAACATGCCAAAAAGAAAAACAACCAAAGTTAGAGATAAGCATCTTTGGTATTATCTTTACAACAAAACCAAAGGAAAGAAACGATTTATCGTTGAGAGAACGAATGCTTGGTTAAAAAGTTTCAGGAGGCTGAGAATGCGATTTGATTACAAGGCATCAAGTTTTGAAGCTTTCCTGTATCTGGCAATAATCGTTATCTGTGTCAGAAAACTTCTCCCTTAACAAAATCCACTGAAGATCCTTTCAGGAGTTCTAGCATTAATTGAGTTTTTCAACGGGTTCACTGCAACAGCGTTAATTGCAGAGATACAAGATATCAACAAATTCCAAAATGGTAAAAGTCTCGTTGCATTTTGCGGTCTTGATCCTAAAGTCAGGCAATCCGGGAGTGGATTACATCATAATACAAAAATAACCAAACGTGGTTAACCCTATTTAAGAAGAGTACTATACTTTTCAGCCGGTATGGCATCAATACATGACATGGAATTAAAAGGGTACTACGAGAAGAAGCGGACTGAAGGCAAAATGCATAAAGAAGCAGTAATTGCTACGGCGAGAAAATTACTCTACCGTGTGTTTGCAGTTTGGAAGAGGCAAACGTCTTATGTAGTTAGGAGTACAAATTCTTGATGGAAACAAAGAGCAAGTCAGATATTATATTGTTCTGCTTGACTTAATATTCCTGGTCTAAATGTCCATGAAAAACTGCCTTATGAAAGACTAGCTCTATACAATCCAAGAAGTCGCTACTTTTCTGAAAGTCTCCTCTAAGACCCTTCACCGCTGGGAACAATCTGGGTTTATTAAGCCTATCAGAACCGGGTGAAGCAGTTGGCAAAGCACTGGAATCATTTGATCCATCGGCTCAGTTATGTACAACAGTTAGCTCATATGATGCCCTTCAATTGCCGGCAGATGATGGGACAAATCCAAGCAAACCTTGTTTTGCAGTGTCGGTTTCATCATTTGATCAAGCGACACAGCAGAAATTGGAGACAAAATATAATCTCACATCAACAGATGTGATTTATGTCGGTAAGATAATGACACTGGTAAGCCTTTCGTATCAAGATCCTGAAACAAATTTAACGAATGCAGGCAATCTCAGTGTCTTTAATAATGTCACAGGTAATACGATACAATTGGTTCAACAAAATCAGTATAGTATCAAAGATCAAAATGGTTACACAATTACGCAGAATTCAGCATATGCGACAATAGCTAACGTAACCGCTGGTGGAGTCACTGCACAAAGCATTAATGCGCAAGATCTTATCCTTGTTGGTCAAAGCGTGAATGATCGGTTGAATAATCTTGAAATTGAGGCAAGCGATGAAGCATAGTTGAGCAGTATGGTTAATGCGTTCAGTAGCAATATGAATAGTTTGACTGATCGTGTAGCGTCACTGGAAGCAGAGTTTAATCTCATGGCAAGTGGTTCAGCACTTCTTAACGAGGATCCATCAAGCTTCAGTGCATCAAGTGCTTCACAGCTTAATTTGGATCAACTGAGTGCAAATAACGCCGTCATCAGTGAGTCTCTTTCCGTTCTTGGCAAGACAACAGTTGCAGATTTAGGAGTTACAGGCAATATATCAGTAGGACTTCTCAGTATCGACGGACTTAATAACTCGGATGGCTCAGGGTATGCGTTTGCAAGTATCAATACTTCAGCAGGGCCGTTGAAGTTGCAGTCTGAAACAATTAACGGTGTTGATTTTGAAAATGGCAAACTGACAATTGATACAACTGCTGTCAGCAGACAATCAGCGATCTTTGTGACACCAAGGACAAAGACCAACCATCAACTCTCTGTTACACAACAAACAGCAGGCACATCATTTACTGTTGAGGTTACTTCTTCCTCCAGTGAGGATATTAAGTTTAATTGGTGGATTGTGAATTAATTTTCAATAAAACATCAAGGTTCCACTTGTTCACTGTTTGGAAATTAGCAATTACTTATCAGTTCTTTCCTGAAGATAGAACATCCAGAGGATGATATTAAGTAGCGATAGAGTAAAAAAGAACGGTAAGGTTATTTGTCTATTTAAGAAAATTGCAAACAATATCTCCAAAATAAATGAGCTGACAAGAAATGTTTCAAAGAGCATCCCAAATCCTTCTTCAAGGCCTACTATAAAAGCAGATACGATTGTTTCATGATGTGCTGTCCCTTTGAGCATTTCTATATGAAGCCCGGCTTCCGGAATGTCGGTTTGATTATCTATTGTAATACTTGTAGGCTCAAATCCTTCTTTGATAAACAGAAGATTGATTGGTTTTCCAAAAGAGTTTGTAAAATAGAATTTTCCGGATTTATGACTACTTCCATTTAAAATAATATTCTTTGTTTCTGCATCTTCGATTTCTATCAGGACTCTTGTTATTGGATTGTTTTGTTTATCGGTAATGCTTCCAAAAATATATTGATTAGTATGTTTTTTGAATAGCGAATTAAGATGGAAGAGAATGAAAATCGGCAGATGTTTGAATCTCAGATGAGAGCGGGAAAGGAATAAAAAGAGTGTCAGCAGGACAAATGCTCCCAGTATTCCCAGAGCAACAAGATGGAAAATTCTCACTGAGGAAGAAGCTGCAAAGACTATCGTAAGCATTTTTACCCATGAGTCTTTGAAGTAGTCTCTTGAGTACATAAATAACGAATAGAAATTCAATGGATCTCTTTTGAGATACATTATGGGGAAATTCTGATTAATTGCTGGTCCTATTGTGAAATCTTGAACCTGCGGATCATAGAAAAGAGAGCTTTCTTCAATACGATATTTTCCTGAGGGAAGAGTAATAGAAGATTGACCGTTTAAGTCTGTGTAAGTTGGATTTTTTATATTCCCAAAAAGTGTAGAAGTAATCGGCTGGTAACTTTTGGTTTGTTCGTCGTAATACGAAATGTAAATTCTGGCATCTGATAACGGTGTATGAGTGTCTGCTCCATATACTGTTAATTTAGGTATAATTTTAAGAGCGCTGATGTGTTTTTGAATAATATTTCCATGGGTATCGGTGATCCGTACAGCGACGTCATATGATCCTTGCGGAATTGTTGTGAGACTTGCGATATAGAGTGTTGGTGTTTTTTCCTGCATGGGATAGATAAATTCACTTGGCTCGGTTGATGATGTAAAGGTGCTTGCTCCCAGAACGTTATTTGTGACGATGACATCGATTGTTTTTACTGGTATTAGATTTGTGAGCGTATAAGCGATAGTATCTTCGGTATTATTCGTTAATATAATCGACGGGTTCTCAAGGTCGCTTTCTTGCTGTGAACTGGAAGAAAAAACGCTTCCGTTTGATGAAAGGACAATAATATTATTATCGACATTCGGCATTGTTGATTGTTCTGCAGTATGAAGGGTAAAAATATCAGAGGATGCGGTTTCTCCTTTTGAGTTTATTGTAACTGCTTGGAAATAATAGGTTTTGTCCGCATCAAGTCCTCTTAGGGTCATTGTTGGAGAAAACGCATAGGTATTTGTTGTGACTATTTTCGTCAGTGCATTGGGAGAGGTACCATATAGTATTTCAAGTTTGGTGGGGCCATTGGTAGTTGTTTTAATCGTTGCTCCCGAATCAGAAAGGCCAGTGATACTGACATTTTTTATTCCAAAAGAAACCGAAGGTGTTGGAGTTGGCATTGGTGTCGGTGATACTGTAGTTATTGTAGGTTGGATGGTAGGTTGTGGCGAATTTGATGTTGAAGTTTTGTATTGATATGTCTGCGTAAGCGTTTGTGTAGGCAATGTGAGATATTGGTTACTCATTGTCGCGCCAACGGTAAAAGAAAAAGAATTGGATTTACTGTAACTACTGATGGTTCGTAGTTGGAAATTGAGAGTTTGATCTGTTGTCCCTGCTGGTAAATCGTAAATCGTCCAGGTAATCGTTTTGTTTATCGGATCGACAACAGGAACTGCTCCACCATAGCCATTACTTGCTGAGCCTACGGAATAGTCAAAGATCTGTGAGTTGTCAGGTGCAGCGACGCCTTTCCAGCTTACAACAATGGTCGTATTGGTGGGTATTGAAGCAGATGGTAAGGCGCCATAGGTTATTTGATATGAGACATTTTGTCCTTGGGTAATTGGTTGTGGACTGGAAGAACTAAAGCTAAATTGGAAATCAGTCGGATGTGGGGGAACAGTGGCAGAGACAGATTCATCAGCAAAGATAGTTTGATTAATGATTAAAAAGATGCTGATAAAAAATACCAATAAGAGCAGAGTTTTTTTCATGATTTTTCAACTATTTCTAGCATACAGAATGAGGGGAAGAGGAGCAAGGAGCAGGACTTTCAGAAAATCGTAAATCAGTATTGCAGTAGTTTATGTGTCTGGAATTCTTAGATTCCTGACCTTAATTATCCAATTCTCCTAGTCGTCTAAGTTTTCAGGACTATTTTCCTGTCATAATTGCTTTGAGGGCTTTGCCGAGGCGCTTTCTCATAAGGAAAAGGATGAAGAGAACTACAAGAACGATTACACCATATTCTACTGGGAATGCATAAAATTCAGTTGTTGCGCTAAGCTGTTCGTCTTTTGTTCCGTATGTTCCAACAAGAGTTGCGTCATATTTGCCGATAAGAAAATGCTTGTTCAGTGCTGCGGGAATTATACGGATTGCATTGGGAAGAATATTAAGCTGTTCGATAGGAACATTAAATTGTTGACCAAACATCCCTTTTACCAATATTGCACCTGATGGTTGGATATGAACATCTCCATCATTTCTTACTCTTGTGACAAAGTTCACCGGTCCGAATTGATAAAAAGGTTTGTCGGTATTAAATGAAACAACGTCTGCTTGTTCTTTGACATTGCCAGGAATTTCAAGAAGAACGAGTGATGCAATTTGTTCTGAAAGGGCAGCACCAACACCTTTTGTTGTCGATGACGGAACTGTCGCGAAAACAATTGAGCCGAAGTGTCCACCTGGTTCCGCATTATATGGAGCGTTTATCGTAAAGGTAAATTGTTGTGACGTATGAGGAGCAAGTGTTGCCGTTGTTGGGGTAACGGTAATCCATTTTGCAAGTGAATATGTTGTGTCATTTTGTGTCAGACTGACTCCGCCTTCTTCTCCTTGTGCTGTGAAGTTGCGAAGTTCTGCTTGGATCGTGACGGGCTGGCTTGTTAAATTATCAAGTGTTACAGTGTTCGTTGTCGACTGACCAGGGTTAATAGAAAGATTAAAATTTGACGGATGGACGCTTAAACCATTATTCGCTTGCTGCGCATGGATAACAAAAAGAGTGGATGTAATCCCTACAAGCAGAATAATTGCTCCAAGAAGTGTAATAACTTTTCGTTTCATTTTAATAGCTTGGTGCTACGGTATAGACTACGGTAGTTGTATACGTACCGGGAGCCTGCGTATTACTTGTTTCCAGTTTAAATTCGTCATGAACAGCTTGACCACTGACGGGCCCCGTAGCTGAATCAATTGCATCGGAGTTAGGCGTATTTTGTATTTTACCCCAATGATTGCTTCCTAAAGAGTTATTTGTTGAATCATCAGTTAGCGCAAAAGAAGATTGTGAAGTGCTTCCGTCAAAACTTGCCGGAGCAGATAACAAATTGCCTTGATCTCGATAGGTATCACTTGCTGCATCAGTAAGCGACTGCGTTTTATTGATATAGAGATTATATCCATTCTTTGCGTTTGTCGAAACGGTAAGTGTTTGTGATGCAACGCCGGTTGATCCAGCATCAACAGTGCCGAACGGAATACTTGTTGCGGTTGTTGTGACAAATCCTGTATCTCCAGAACCATTCACAGCAGCACCATCATTCGCGACCGAGAAGGTGAGTGAAGGGTCAACGCTTACTGTTGTTGTAACTCCCGAAGTAAAAAGCATAGCATTGATATTACTTTGATCAACAGGTCCAGTACACGAAGCTCCCGAACTTGTTTCAGTGCCATATGTTGTAACCTGTGCGTAAATGTTCGTTGGATTTGTAATACTTGTATTGGTAACACCTGTCCATGTGACAGTTGCTGCTGTTGTTGTTGGAGTTTGACCTGAAGCTGCATAAATTTCAAGTGTTCCGTTGGTAGTGCCGTAGTTGGTCCAATTTCCTTGTGTCAAACCTCCTCCTGACAAAGTAAATCCTGAGCCACTTGTCATGCCAGTTGCTGGTGTTCCCATACCGGTTGTTGTCGCAAATTTTATTTGGATACACTCAAGTGCGGTTGTACTTGGGAAGGTAAATTTGGTTGTATAGGTGACACCTGTTGCACTCGGAATAGAATTACTTGGCTGAATGCTTGTAGAAGTAATCAGCGCAGCTTCTGCTGTTGTAACATTCCAACTAACAGAACCCCAAGCGATAAGAAGGGAGATAAGAGCCAGTGCGGATACTTTTCTTCGTGAGATCTTTAATGAAAATTTCATATTTATTCCTTATCAGCTTGACATATTTTTTATCTTCTTGTCAAGGACTTTTTTGCATTTTCTTACAGAGTTTATCCTTTAAAAATAATCTTTATCGCTCTTCCAATTCGTCGAGGTTTAAAAAGTGCAAGATAGAGGATAACAAGAATACCGATACTATATAGTATAAGTTTATATGGCAGAACAACAAACCATGTATCTGCGAGAACTTGTTTGCCGCCGCCGACTGAAACCGCGAGATGCAAATTATAAAAAACATCAGGCATTTTTGTTGTCGGCTGATATTCCCAAATCCGCGCACTGCCGGGAAGCACATGTTTGTCCTCAAGAAGGGTTGTCTGTGGTTTTCCAAAAAGCGGGGTAATTGTCAGGAAAGGTTTTGCGTCAAAATGTGTGAAGTAATGATTATTGACAGTGAAAGAGATTGCTTTGGGGGAATTATCTATTATTGTATGTGACGGTGAGAAATCGCTAATCGTTATTTTTTTTGCTAGATCATTGTAGTCAAGTTTGCCGATTGTTCCGAGGACAAGAACGCCGAGTCGACTAAGAATTATCGGTGAGCCGGGTGTGATTTCTTGATTAACAATTGGTGTTAGAAAGATTGTCTCGTAGTAACCACTTGGACCAAGGTGTTGGGGTGGAGTAATTGTCACCGTAATTGTTTTGCTACTATGCGGCGGGAGTAAAACATCTATTTTTGATAAATGAGTCCAATTAATCATTCCCGATGGTTTTTGTTCATAAATGGGAACTTCTCCTATTTGGTCGTATCCTGAAATAGTAGTATGGATACCTACTGGACCTCCTGAAAGGTTTTGAATAGTGAGCGGAAATGTAGTTGGTTCTCCCGATGTCAGTTGCAAGTCATTAATAACAGGGGTGACTTTTAATGACTGAAGAGGAACCGTCTGCGCAACCGCAGATTTAAGATTAAAGAGTAAAGAATAGAGAAGAAAAACTAAAACAAAAAGAGTTTTTAGAAGATACTTTTTATCCGAACGTATTTTTCTGGTTTTTAAAATTCTCATAACATTATCTTAAATCTTTGATCATTAATCTAATTAATAACTCGGCACTATTGTATATATAATAGTGTTGGAATATGTTCCCGCTGGTGTGGTGTTGTTTGCTGTAACTCGATAAGAAACTGTATATTGCTCGTTGGTAATTTGGCTCGTAGTGACCGGTCCTGCATCATCAGTGACAGGATCTCCAGGTCCTGATGTCTGAAATCCTGCATAAGCTGTACCATTGTTAAACCTGTTGGCACCGCCTGTTCCTACAAGATTGGTGTCATTTGTTGTATACCCAAAACCAGTACCACTCCATGCAGTTGGAGTACTATTGGGACTTGCATAATTTGCAATAGTATTCCCACCAGGTGCGCTAAGTGCTTGTGTATCCCATCCATAAATAGTGTAGCCGTTATATGCATTCGTTGATGTCGTGAAAGTATCCGATTGGCTAGAATCAGTATAAGAGTCACCGTTATTGAGATTGTTAAAGACAATAGTCGGATTATTGATGGTAAAGGTGAGAGAAGCATAACTTGTTGTTGCTGATGCTGCAGGTCCCCATTCACTTTGTGTGAAACTTCCTTGCCGCGCTGCTGCGCGAATGTAATAGGTCGTATTGCTGGTAAGCCCTGTTACGAAAGTCCCCGAACTTCCGCCCCATGCGGTGTATGTTTGAAAATTCGACGGGGTAAGCGATGCCCCAAATGTTCCGTCAGAATTAATGTAATTCACATTACTTGAGAAATTATTGCTTGTGCTGATCTCTAATGCATATGTGTAGTCACTTGGATTACTGCCGGGATTAATAACAAATAAAATTCTGTCGTAGTTATTTGCAGGAGTTGAAAGTGTTGGAGCGGCGGGAACGTTTGCTTTTATCAGATAAGTAAGTCCTGTTTGAGATTGATAGTTTGTTGATGATGATTTACCAAACTCCACCTCTCCTGCAACACCATTCATACTGTAATGCGTTGATGAAGAACTTGCAGTTCCTCCCGCGCCAAACGTATAGTTTTGGAGTTTGTAATTAGTACTTGCAGGAAGAGCCGCATAAATAGTTTGAAGATTAAAGAGTAAAGAACCAAGGAGGAAAAAAATTGTTATCGATGTAAGCTTTTTCATTAATTCAGAATACTCTTAAAGTCGGAATTTTTGAAAGTCAGATAAATCAAAAGTTCCGAGTTTTGTGAGACACATCTAGCATACAGAAAAGAAATATGGGGAGTAAAGAGGCTAAAAAATACCAAAGTTTTTCACAAAGCACTTTTCACAAAGTATACAATTAATAACTTAAGTATGTAATTATATACAAAATTTTCAAAACGTTGACTATAGTATTGAAGCTCGAGCATTATTAATAATAGATATGTTTTTAATAACAGTATGAAAATATTAAACCAAAAGTCAAAAATTATTATTCTATTTTTCTTTTTTGCATTTTGCATTTTTCGTTTTGCATTTTTTGTTGCTCCCGTGTCAGCAGCTGGTATCAATAACGAAATAAATTTTCAAGGAAAGTTAACTAACAGCGAAGGCACCAATGTCGCTGATAATACATACACTGTTGTCTTCAGTCTTTATAACGTTTCAAGCGGAGGATCTAATATCTGGACTGAAACGGATAGTGTTACAACAAGTGCTGGTGTTTTTCAAGTCGCACTCGGAGCGGTGACATCACTTCCTGGGAATGTTGATTTTAACAACAGCAGTTTGTATTTGGGAATCAAAGTTGGATCTGATAGCGAGATGACACCACGCATCAGATTTTCTGCAGTCCCATACGCTTTCAATGCTGCAGCCCTTGACGATGTTGTCGCTACCGAAAGTGCAAGTGGTTTTAACTTACAGGGCGGAACAAGTTCTTTATCAACGATTTCCTTTTCGACAGCTGGCGGAGCATTAACTTTTCAACCAGGAGTTGCTGAGGGCTTAACCATTCAATCCAACGGCGCAAATGGTTTGACGTTGGATACAGGCGGTAGTGGCGCAATTAACATTGGAAATAATAACGCGACATCAATAAGTTTTGGGAAGAGTGCTAACAACACATCGTTTACTTTTAACAACGGTTCAGGTGGTTTTGCAGTTAACGGGACAGGCAGTATCACATTTTCCGCTCTCAATTCGGCGAACGGGTTGATTTACACCTCAGGAACAAACGGTGTTCTTTCCCAAACTGCTCCCACAGGTGGATCACAATGTCTGCAAAGTAATTCAGGGGATACTGCACTCGCTTGGGCTGCGTGTAGTAGTTTGGGAACGAATCTTTGGCAATTGAACACTGGTGCATTGTCACCGGCAAATATTACTAATGACTTTTTGTTGGGAGGGACATCGACTGCATCGGCACGATTTGCCTTTATCAATAATATTGGCTCAGGGACACCAACTGCCTCAATATCTGCAGGGGTTGTCGGCGGTGTTTCTCTTACTGCAGCAGGGGTGTTGCAAACAACCGCAAATCAGAGCTTAACGCTTGGTGGAGGTACAACTGGGAATATCTTTCTGAATCCAGATGCTAACAATTATGTTGGTATTGGAACAACAACTCCTGCAGCAACGCTTGATGTCCATGCGACAACAGGATTGAATGGAGGAACGATCCCCATCGTTTCAGTTTCTGGCGCGACTTCTTTTGCAGGAATGGTGATAAATAATTCAGGTTCAGGTGATATCTTTACTGCGTCAAAGAGTGGTTCGACAAAATTTGTCATTAATAGCCAAGGCAACGTTGGGATAGGAACTGCTATTCCTTTGGCTGCCCTTGATGTTCGTGCGACATCAGGGACAACGCCTATCGCATCCGTTGCCGGAAGCACCACTTTTGCAGGTTTGGTAGTAAATAATTCAGGATCGGGAGATTTAATGACTGCGTCGTCATCGGGAATAACAAGATTTAGAATGACCAATAACGGTTCTACGGTTTTCCAAGGAGACACCTTAACTTCAGTTGGAAGCGTTGCCAATAATTCAGCTGTAGTATCAGATACCAATGACTCCGCTGTAGAAAATGAAATTGGAGATGAAGGGTCTCTCGTACCAAATGCTGGATTTGAATCAGCAGTTACTGCAGATAAAACAACTAACGTTGCATCAGGGCCTGTTGCTGATGGATGGGTTGCCACGGCAACGATGTCTGCTGCTGTAACAAGGGTTGCAACTACTTCTGCTTATGGATCATCATCAGTTATGGTGAAATTGAATGCAAGCCAAAGTACTTCCATTTCTTCTGTTTGTATTCCGCTAGCATTGGGTATATCCGCTAATTACAATCTTAATTTTGATGCAGATCCTTCCACCACAAGCCCTGTCATACGAGGATTTGTTGATGGGTTTGCGAGTAAAGCAAACTGTCAATCTAATACGACTCCAACACCATTTATCCAAGGGTCGGTATCAACAGATACCGCCACTAGTTGGCATGTATACGGAGGTGCAACCGCAATTACTACAACAGGAACAAATACGTGGGGTAGAGTACGTATCTCAGTTAACTGTCCGGCAAGCTGTGGAACAGGCGTTATTACATATATTGATGGAGTTCGATTAATACAAACATCAAACGGTGTAGGTCTTGATTATGCTGAAGATTACCCCGCTGA
>Ga0206821_10068_pt1 | contig 25893 bp, 24 predicted proteins | sample Alteio_BWOrgCont_85_FD_152860 | JGI IMG/M metagenome (GOLD analysis project Ga0206821, IMG submission 152860) | Enriched cells from forest soil in Barre Woods Harvard Forest LTER site, Petersham, Massachusetts, United States -... | ecosystem: Environmental > Terrestrial > Soil > Temperate forest >...
TTAAAATCCTCTCATTACATGGACTGTTAAAAATTATAACAGGAGAACTAGATGCGGAGCATGATGCAATCCTGGACCGGGCTCTTATTGAAACTTACCGTTCAAAAGGGATAACCACTGATCCTGCAACTCAAAAGAAACAACCACCGTTAATGGAAGACTTATATAAAACGCTTCTCGGAATGGAAAACCAGCCGGCAAGAGAGCTTGCATATACCCTTGAAAAATTTATTAAAGGAAGTGCTTCGGGTATTTTTAACCAGCAATCAAATTTTGAAATTAATAATCCGTTGACTGTCTTTTCAATAAGAAACCTTGAAGAAGCACTAAGACCTGTTGCAATGCATATTATCCTTGATTTCGTCTGGACAAAAGTGAAAAAGACGCTGAAAAAAAGAATTTTAATTCTTGATGAGGGTTGGTACATGATGAAATATCAGGATTCTGCCTCTTTTGTCTACTCCATTGCCAAACGTGCCAGAAAATATTTTCTTGGTATGACAACAGCTACCCAGGATGTTGAAGACTTTCTTAAAAACGAATACGGCAAAGCTGTGTTGACCAATTCTTCAATCCAGGTCCTTTTGAAACAGGGTACAGCAGAGGTTGACATGATTACAGATACCTTTTATCTTTCAGAAGGCGAAAAAGCACTCCTCTTATCAGCTGATGTTGGTGAAGGGTTATTTTTTGCCGGACAAAATCACGTCGCTATGAAGGTTTTTGCAGCACCATTTGAACATGAATTAATAACATCAAATCCGATTGAGCTATTAAGAAAACAGCAGGAAAAAGAACGGATGGAACAAGCAGATGCGGCAACCAAAGGTGAGGCACAAACTGCAGTTCCTATGACAAATACCGATACGCAAGGCACACCTGAATCTCCATCAGCAACCTCTTACCAGACACCAGCAACACCTGCTCCGGAAACGGGAGCAAGTCCTCCAACAACACCGGTACAATAAATACTATATTTTACCTCTCCCGTCAATTTTTGCTAGTATTAAGATATGAGTACAATTGCTAAAGGTGGGAGACCATCCGGAAGAGCTGCTGGAAGAGCCACACATTTTGGAGCAAGAGCTGCTCATTTTGGAAGGCAGGCGGCAAGACGTCCCACGAATACTATTAGTAGAGCCGGAGAAAGAGGAGCTCATTATGGAGGGAGAGGCTTGCATCATGTCGGAAGAGCTGCGCGCCCTGCAGTAAGTGCTGGTAGAAGAGCTGCCCAAAGTACTGCTCAAAATGCAAGGAATGCTGCACATGTTGTAAGGAGTGCATCACAAGGTGCTCAAGGTATCGGTCAAGCCGGAGGCAATGCAGCAAAAAAACTTGCTAATCGGGTTATTGGGAGAAATCCAAATGCCAATCCGCAACAAAATCAAAGTGTCGCACAACAGGCACGCAAAAAAATGGTAAATAAAGGCCTTCGAACTGCCGGTACAGCATTTGGAGGAGTTGGACGTGTAGCTGCAGAAGGTATCATACTCTTAAAAGATAATAAAAGGTTTAGGGATGCACTCCTCTATGGATCACTTGCAATTATCTTATTTATCATTTCCTTATTTTTATCAAGCAGTCCGAATCCGCAAGCTGCACAAAATGCCGCAAATCAAAATACCACAAATCCTATGCAAATAACTGTCAGTTGTACCCCATCAGGCACAAAGGGAGCTGATTTAGCAGTTGGACAAAAATCGGTATGCACTATTGTTGTATCAGATACTCAAACAGTTAGTGATATTTCAGTTGTTGCTACCATTTATAAATTTGCCCAATACGACCCCGGCTCTGCAACCGTAACCTCAACGACCAGTACACTTAAAGCAGGTACCTATAACGCCACTAATGATACGGTAACCTGGGATGCAAAAGCCCTTAAACTAAATCTCACAGCTCCAGTTAGTCTAACATTTACAATAACGGTAACAAAAACTACTAATACAGAAGCAACACCTATCGTTGTTAATGGAACCCCATCCGGAGGCGCTGGTGGTGGTATTCCTGCAAACACAAATACATGTGGTGGAAAATATACTGCGGATATCAGTAAAAATTGGCTTTTAAAGAAAAATTTCGGAGACCCAAACTGTGATATGCCGGATAATAATACATTTGCAACCTATTTGAAACAACAGGATCCTACAAACGGAGCAAAATGGTTTGTCGTTGTTCAATGTGAAAGCGGATATGACCCGAATGCATGGAATGATCCAAACAGCGTAAATAATCAGGGTCAGAAGACACCAGATGCGGCTGGCGCATGGGGGTTATTTCAGGACGGCAGTTCTGCTTTTATGACACCAGCAAGTTTATATGGTAATAATGGGCGACCAACTGAAACTGTGGCAAATATAAAAACGCCGGCTGGTTTGCCGATGCCTACCTGGGGGTATGGAGGCCAATGGGACCGTGGGGATATTGACTGGAAAACCCAGGTTGCAAACGCAATCCAATTATTAAAGGCTCGGGGGTGGGCATATTGGGGATGCTCTTAGTAAACTATGGTTATATTTACTCAACAAATATATAATATTTAATATGAAAGTTAAAAAAGAAGATTACGTTCTTATTGCTTTTGCAATAATACTCGGTACGATAATAACAATAATTGGTGTTATTATTTTACGAACTCCCCCTGAGAAAACCCCAGTTCACACCATCACACAACAACAACAAACAAACGGGACGCCGGTATCAGTCTATCCAAGTACACCAGCACAAAATCTACCCGTTGCATATAACATACAAGGACAAGATAAAATAATTCAGAAAGTTGAAAATCATCCAAAACTTACACAAGACGATGGGCTTGCAAAAGAGAGACTGTTACAGCTTTTACCAACCGGCGAAACTGGAGGTATTATTTACAGCTCTCCTGATTTTCAAATTGAATATATTAAATCTTTTGATCTTTTTCAGGTAGAAGTTTTGACAATCAACCTCCAGCAGGCCAAAAATGAAGCAAATGTGTGGTTTCGCAATGAAGGGGTATCACAACAAGGAATTTGTGATTTTCCCGTTGATTTTTATCTAAGTGCAGATGTGGCTAAACAATTAAGCGGTTTACATATGGTATTCAGTCCCTTGCCAAATAGTTGTTAATATGAATACTTCAACAACGGACACAAAAAACAATAATGGCATAATTTTTTTATTTTTCTTTGTAGTTCTTTTAATTTTTATTCCGATCGTATTGTTTCTTTTTACGAAAAGCAGTACTCCAAATAAACAGGTAACACAAAATGCTCAAAAAACTGTTATTACACAAAATCCTGTAGCTGTTTCCTCACCAAATCCGATCCAGCCAACAATTAGCCAAAACCCCCAGCAACAATTACTCAATAAAGTCAGTCAACGCTCTAATCTCTCATCCTCTGATGCGACTATAAAAAGTAAAATACTCTCAGACGTCCCAATTTCTGAAATAGTATTCCAAACTCCTGATGTCACAGTTGAATATATTCAATCATTTGATTTGTTCCAGGGAGAAATTAATACACCAAATGTAAATGCAGCAAAGATTGAAGTTATCACATGGTTTCTTAACCAGGGCATGAGTCAGCAAGGAATTTGTAATTTGCCACTTAGCTTTTATCTTAATTTTACCGTTAAAAGCCAATTGCCGGATGATGGGAACAACTTTAATCCGTTGCCTCTTGGTTGTTGAAACAATTTTATCGCTTGTTTTATCTCTGCAAAATTTACTATGATAAATGTAGCGTATGGATAAGCACACAAAACGATGTATTACCATTTTTATTAGTTTTGTTCTTTTTCTTCTCGTTCCCTATTTTATTTTCACCTATGCTCAAGTGTCACCAGAAACAGCAACGGGCTGTGCTGTCCTAAATCAAAACAACATGCCATCAGGTGAAGCACTACCACCGGGATGCGGATCAAGCGGCGGAGGAAACCAGTCAGTTGTTTCACTTGGAGAAAAATATATAAACAACCCGAGCTATATTTATGTTTGGTCTCACCCGTCAGGCGGCTATACCATGGCAAATCCAGATGGGTTTGACTGTTCCGGATTTGCACAATGGATCTGGTATCACGGAACAAACGATAAAGTAATTTTACCAAGAACTACTTCTGATGCATGGGATAATGCGGCAACGTATAAATTACAAAAGTTTCTCCCGTCACAAATTGCACAAGTTAAGCCGGGTGATCTGTTATATTTTGAAGGTGGCGATGCTCCACCTGCACCTGGACATGTAGGTATCTATACAGGAGATAATAAATGCGGAGGCCCCCGCTGTTATATGGAGTTTGCAATCCCGGGTGAAAAGGGAGACTATGCCAGTCTTGATGTGAACGGGACAGGAGAATCAAAATTCTTTGGCTTTTTACGACCTATGGTACAATAATTTTATGGATAACCAAAATAATACACCAGATATACAACCTGCTATACAAAACACTCCGGGACAGCCGGTTTCACCTATTCAGGGCATGCTGAATCAGCCATTTATGAAAAACAATTCTCTTGTTTTGGTTATTGTTTTTACCGTAGTTCTTTTAATTGTCATTGTATCAATAATATTTATGAATGCTAATGCTCCAAAACCAATAAAATCATCTCCTGTAAACCAAACTACAACAAATACAACTACTGGCGTCAGTAATGCTCCGTCTAGTCCTGCATCAACTATAATTTCTCCTATTCCTTCAGGATCTCCTCAAGCACAAATTATTGAACAACAGGTGCGACCTCAGATAGAAAAAGCAATATCTCCCGGGCCGAGTTTTGAATTTACAGCAATAAAGCTCTACTCTGATACCTGGGCAACGGCAAATATATTTAATCCGAATGTTGGGGGAGGTTTAGTTATTCTTCAAAAAGTAAACGGTTCCTGGAGCGTTGCTTTAGGACCAACAAGCTTTTTCACTGCGCAACAACTTAATTCTTTAAACGTTCCGCAACAAATGAAAAATGATATTCTTTTAAATCCAAGTGGAATTCCCAGTAACAGTCCGCAAATTTCCCAGTAGATTAAAATTGATACCTCTATGCCTGTACCCTGATTGGCATTATGAGATGAAGAAATGATTCGTCGTCTTTTATTTTAAACACCCCGGGATTTAATGGTCCGATCATATCAAAGATCAATTCTTTCTCGGTTATATTTCCTAATACATCAAGAAGATAGCGTGCGTTAAATGCAATGTCATTTTCCTCTCCTTTTAACTGTGCGTCAACTTCAACCGTATTTTCTCCAATTGAGGACGATCCTGATGAAACAATGATATGATCTTTTGTTAAGGATAATTTAATAATGTTTGCTGAATCTTTCGCAAATACCGAACAGATCTTAACTGCACGTAATAATTCTTCTCTTTCAAAAGAAACGCTTACTGAAAAATCCGATGGAATAATTTTTTCAAAATTTGGAAATTCTGCTTCAATAAGTCTCCCTACAAGAAGAGTGTCTCCGTGTTCGAAGATAACCTGGTTTTGTTCTTTTGATACAAACATAACGATATCTTCATCTTTTTCTTTCATAGCTATAAGTTCACGAAAGACGCGTGCCGGAATAATAAATGATGCGTTGTTAGAAGTACTTTGCGTAACTTTATAATGTCTCAAAGACAACCGGTACCCATCCGTTGCAACAAGAAGAAATCCCAGATCTTCTTTTCGAAGAAGTATTCCTGAAAGTGCAGGTCGGGTTGATTCCTGACTTGCTGAAAAAACTACCGATGAAAATTCTTCTTTAATATTTTTACCCGACAGGACGGCAAGCTTATCCCCTTTTGATTCATATAATCGTGGGAATTCATCGCTTGCTACAGTCTGAAAGGTACTTTTAGTGCGTTTTGTTGAAACAGAAAGCTTGGAATCTTTTGATTCCATAGTAACCGAATCATCCGTTAATGAACTTATTAGTTCAGTAAATAACCGTGCCGGTACAGTAGTTTTCCCTTCTTCCTCAATGTTTGCGGGACAAATGATCTCAATTCCTATTTCTAAATCGGTTGCACTGAGTTTAATGGAATTTTGTTTTGTTTCAATAAGTATGTTTAGAAGGATTGGTAATTGGTTTTTTGTTGTTATGGCTTTATTAAGAAATGATAATTTTGTTTGAAGATTTGCTGTTAAAAGGGTTAGTTTCATATATCTATTTGTAGTTGTTGTAGTGTATATGGAAATGTGGAAAATTGCAAGAAGTACAAGGCTTATAGAATAGCAATAATGCAATATCCGGATTAATCTTTAAACGATCTTTACCGCAACTTAGTTTGCATTTCTGAGACGCTGGTTCATCCCCACTATTTTAATAGCCTAAGTACTTTAAAATAAAAAGTTACTCATAGTAATGGAGTTACATTTTAATCTCAGGCATACTTTTTTGTTGATAAATTGTGGATGAAAATGTGTATTACTTGTTGAAAACACTGGTATGCAAAGTTATCAACGGTTTATCCCCGAAACGATTTAGTTATACCCAAAATATCCTCACTGACTCTTTCCTTCTTATCCACAAGATTTTTAATTTTATCCACACCATGTATGACTGTTGTATGGTCTCTCCCGCCAAGGAGATTGCCAATTTCAACCAGGGTAAGGCGAAGTTCTGATTGTAAAAGATACATGGTAACCTGGCGAGCTTTAACGAGTGAGGAAGTTCGTCTCGGTCCCTTCAACTGTGTTGGTTTAATATTATAATAGGAACATACATAGGATATAATGTCATCAGCATGCAAGTGCTGTTTTTTTTCTTCAACCATATAACCTAGCGCAAGCTCCGCCAATTCTAAGGTAATCGGGCTGTTACTTGTTGTTGCTTGAGTAATAACACGCAATAATAAACCCTCAAGAGTTCTGGTATCTTCGGCTTTTTCTGCAAGAAGCTGCGTAACATCAGGAGATATTTCATACCCATATTTCTTTGCTTTTATACCAACAATTGCTGCTTTTAATTCGAAATCAGGAGCCGAAATATCAACCGTTAAGCCCCCGGCAAACCGTGAGGATAAGCGAGCCTCAAGTCTTCTTAAATCTTGAGGCGGGCGGTCTGAGGTAAGACAAATCTGTGAACCATTGTCAATTAGAAAATTAAACGTATGAAACAACTCTTCCTGGGTTGCTTCTTTGCCTTCGATAAATTGGACATCATCCAGTATTAATAATTTTACGGTGCGGAACCTTTTTTTCATTTTTGGAGTTTCATGGTTTCTTATTGCATCAACAACTTCATTGGTAAACTCTTCGCTGGTTAAATAGACAATTTTATTGGACGGATTTTTTTGGTAGACATCGTTTGCTATTGCATGCATAAGATGAGTTTTTCCTACCCCTACAGGGCCATATATAAACAGCGGATTATATGAAGTGCCAACATTTTCAGAAACTGTTTGAGCCGAGACAAATCCTAATTGATTTCCAGCAGACACCGCAAAATTTTGAAATGTAAAATCAGGCCGGACTCTTGGTAAATGTCCCAGTGTTATTGGTTTTTGGATGGGCTCCTCAGTAGTAAATAACGGCGTGTTTGTTTCATCTGTCTTTTTTTGCGGGAACACTTTTAGAACAAAAAGGACTGATACATCACTGCCGGACATAACCGTCAATGAGTCTTCAATTATTTTTACAAACCTTTTTTGCAACAGGTCAATTATCATGGTTGAAGGAGCTGCAATGGTTGCAATATTTTCATCTAATGATATGAGGTGAGTGTTTTTGAAAAGTGTGTGGAAATTTGTTGGAGATATTTTTTTTTCTAAATCCTGCAGTACATTTTTCCAAAGTTTTTCAAGCTGATCATTCATAGTTAAACTGTTTGTGTATGTTATTTAATATTGTGGATAACTTTTTGTCAATACCCCAAAAACATACCTGTCACGGTATAAAACCGTAAGCATTGTGAAACACATAGTATTTTGGTATACTTATGACTATGCAACGCTTAACGAAAAGTAAAAAATTAAAACGTGTTAGGAAACACGGTTTTCTTGCCAGGATGAAAACTAATGACGGGAAAAAAGTGATAAAACGTCGACGCGACCAAAATAGAAAAGTTCTTGCAGTTTCATTATAACGCTTCATGCTACAAAAACAGTATCGGTTGCCCTCAAAAACTAAACTTAAAAATCCACGTTTTATTAAAACATCTGAATATAGTGGTAAATATGCTCATAATGGAATGGATACAACACGGTTTGCATTTGTGGTAAAAAAAACTCTTGATAAAAAGGCTGTTACAAGAAACAGGGTCAGAAGAGTATTCCGATCATGTATTGAAGAACTAACACCTGTAATTACTCCCGGATATGACATGCTTTTTTTTCTTGAAAAAGGTATAATAGGTAAAACAAGACGTGAGTTACTAACGGAATTACAAAGAGTATTTGAAGAGAGAGGGCTTTTCAAAAATACTAAACCAAAAGGCGAATAATGAAGACTCACGAATATTTTACAATGAAGAAGCTGTTAATTGGTATCATTACCGTTTATCAAAAATTTATTTCATTACCACTTCATCAATTACTGGGAATATCACCCGGAACAGGATGCAGACATACCCCTTCCTGTTCAGTATATGCGCAACATGCGTTTGAACACTATGGTATCGCAAAAGGGTTACTGCTTTCTAGTAAGCGTTTATTATCCTGCCAGCCATTTTTCTCTCTATGAATATTTTTGATATCATATTAGTCAACCCTATTCTAAATGTATTAGTTGCAGTCTATCAGTTATTGACTTCTTTGCATGTTCCTTCTGCCTTGGGGTTTTCAATTATTTTATTAACTATTATCATTCGTCTTATACTTTCTCCCCTTCTTCATCAAAGTCTTAAGCAGCAAAAGAAAATGCAGCTTATTATGCCTGAAATTAACAAACTGAAAGAAAAACACAAAAATGATTCGAAGCGTTTGCAAATGGAACAGATGGCACTGTTTCAAAAGCACGGTGTTAATCCTGCTTCCGGGTGTGTAGTAATGATTATTCAAATCCCGATTCTTATTGCTTTGTATCAGGTGTTGTTAGGATCAGTATGTCTCACAACAAAAGGAGCCCGGGCTCTTTGCTTACCAACGACTACTGCAATAAACAACCGTTTATATTTTGACGGATTAAAACTGCATCAATTATGGAATACCAGTTTTTTTGGTGTTTCACTTGGGCATACTCCTTCACAACTCTTACCCCATGTAGGTATATGGATTGTCTTTGTTGCTGTTTTAACAGCAGTTCTTCAATTATTACAGACAAAAATGATGATGGCGCCTGCGTCATTACTGCCGAAAAAAATAAAAGATCCGAAAGCAACAGAAGACTTTGCAACAGCCCTTCAAACACAATCAATGTATGTTCTTCCCGTAATGGTCGGTTTCTTTTCCTTTACGCTTCCGTTTGGGTTATCTCTCTACTGGAATACTTTGACGATTTTTGGTATCATACAGCAGTACATGATTCAGAAATGGGGAGGATTAGTTGACTGGTTCCCCTTTTTAAAGACTGATGAAAATAAATAATATGGAACAAATAGCAGTAACAAAAGAAGAAAAAAAATCAATTGAACAACTTGTTAAGGAATTGTTTAGTGTTCTTGAAATCGACGGAACATTCACATTGGAAGAAAAAGATGATGTTCTGGATGTATTTATGGAAACCCAGGACACCGGAATAGTTATTGGATATCATGGTGAAGTACTTGAATCTCTTCAGCTTATACTTTCTCTAGCTATTGCAAAAAAGATTGGCAGGTTTATAAGGGTTTCTATTGAAGTAGACGGATATAAAAAGAACAGGACAGAATATTTACACAATCTTGCACTTCAGGTAAAAGAAAGAGCATTAAGTGAAAATAAGGAGCAAGTTTTATCTTCTCTTAAATCTTGGGAAAGACGAATTATCCATCTGTATCTTCAGGATGATGATCAGGTTTCCTCAGAATCTTCAGGTGAGGGTAAAGACCGAGTTCTTATCATTAAACCCAAATAAAATCCCCCGAGTAACACGTTACTTACTACATATTTTGTGAAGATTTATATATTGCAGTATAATTACAGTGTTTTATCCATGAACAGGTAAAAAAATTAGAATCAGAAGGAAACTTTTTAATTTTCCGTCTCGATTTAATTATCTAATGATAAAGGCAGTACTTATTGATCTTGACGGGACACTAGTAACCAGAGATATACTTGATGTCATCTGCGGAATTGTTGGTAAAGAGAAAGACAGTGAACAAATTAATCAAGAATATTATGCGGGGATAAGAACCGGAATTACTCCCCTTATTGATCGTATTAATTTATTGCAAGGAGTCACCATTTCACAAATACAGCATACGTTAAAGGGAAATTCATTTCTTATAAGCGGGGCAACTGAATTACTCGATTACCTCAATCAGACCCACATTATTTCTATTCTTAATTCAGGCAATATTTTGCCTGTTTTAGAGTACTATCAAAACCTTCTCGGAATCAATTATACAATTGGAACACATCCTGTATTGGAAGGAGAAGTTATTAAACAAATGACTCCAAAAGATTTACCGGAAAGAAATTATAGGGTAATTAGAATTAAACGATTATTAGATGAATTATCTATTCATCCTCAAGAGACACTTGCAATTGGAGATTCACCTTCAGATATAAAAATTTTTGAACTTGCTGGGACAAGTATTGCAATTAATCCTAAAGCAGGGATTGAAAAGTTTGCTGATTATGTCATTGACAATAATTTATTTCAAGCAATTAGTATCATTAAAAAACTAAACGATTTTTGATAAAAGCACACTACTCTAAAAAATTCTTTATTGACGATTATTGCTTTTGTATATAAATAATTGGTACTATTGTGATGTTTTTAACTTACTTGTGGTATGTCAAGAATTGAACGCATTCTTTGGTATTTGTTTATACTTTTCTTACCTACCCAACTGGGGAAACATTTCTGGCCAGATTTCACTATAGTAACCGGTATCAGAATTGATTACCTCTCACCCACTCTTTATACGACCGATTTATTAGTTTTTGGATTATTTATATGTTCCCTCATAAGAGGATTAAGTCATATACGTTCTTCTAAAAAGAAAAACATTTACAAAGCATTTCCAATAAATAAGAAACGATACCTATTTGCTTTTTTGGTAATTCTTTTCTTACTCTGTTCAACAGTACTTTCAATACGTCCGCTATTAAGTTTATATGGCCTTCTTAAACTGCTTGAATGTGTTTTCTTAGTTGTCTATATAAGTAGAATGATCTATCAGTATAAACAGTTACAAAAGATTACTTTCCTTTTTGCCTGCAGTTCACTTTTTGAATCATTGCTTGCAATCGGCCAATATGTAGTCCAAGGATCTCTCAATGGAGTATTTTATTTTTTTGGTGAGCGGACTTTTACCGGCAGTACTCCCGGTATCGCAAATGCTGATATAAACGGGGAATTAGTTCTTCGTCCTTACGCGACATTTCCGCATCCCAATGTGTTAGCTGGATACGAACTTATTACTATTATCCTGCTATTCAGTTTTCTTTTGAATAATTCAAATCGTATGAATAAGATCTTTGGAATTATTGTCATATGTATAGACTCTATAGCCCTCGTTCTTACATTTAGTAGGGTTGTTATTTTTCTTTGGGTTATTATTATTTTTGCAACAGCAATCCGCTTGCTTTCTCAAAAGATGAAGTCGTTCAAAAAGAAGGTTACAGCAAGTTTTATAGCGATATTCTTTCTTATCTTTATTGGACTTTTACCAGTAACGCATGATGTGATCAGCAGGTTTTCGCAATTATCATTGACTGATGAATCAGTCACCCAAAGAGAAATGCTTCTAACCGCATCATGGCAAATGATTTCTATGCATTCCCTTTTTGGTGTTGGTTTATATAATTTTATTCCCTCACTTGCTCCATTGGAAAAACCATTGTCACTCTCTTTGTACCTGCAGCCTGTTCACAATATATATTTTCTTATCGCATCAGAAATCGGGTTTCCAGGATTGGGTATTTTTATATGGCTTCTTTATGTCATAGCGAAAAAATTATCTAATCAGAATGAAAAAGTAAAAAAATCTCTTGCTGTTATTTTTAGCAGTATACTGATAACCGGTGCTTTTGATCATTATTGGCTGACCTTACAACAGGGTCAATTACTATTCTCGTTAATCATCGGATTAACTTTTACTACTTTCGTATCACGTCACCAGAAAAATCCGCGAACCTGAAAGCTATAAATTGATGTTCTTGTTTTTTTCAATTTGGGCCTAATTTACAATGTAATCGACCCACAGCATTTCTACGAAATATATGCGAGCCTCAAACTTAAAAGTGAACCCTAGAACCGCTTTTTAATCGTGCCTATCCAAAAAGTGGTTCTAGCACTACATAACCAATACTGCTTTATCTTTTTTTTAAATTATTTAATATGTTGTATGATAAATATATGGACCAGCGGCCCCTATTAATTACCAGTGAGGAAATTGAAAAACTTCCTATTCTTATTGTCGATAAAAAAGGTACGATGGGAAATGCCCTTTTAAAAATTCTTAGGGATCAGTTTCTTGTTGTAATAGTTACTGCCCATGATATTGAGAGACATGATAATGTCATTCATATTCCCTACCGAAGAAAAATACCGATGATTCCTGACAACGCATACTCGCATATTTTCATTTTCTATAACGGAGAGACGGAGATTTTAGATATGATGCAGGCCTTTGAAAATAAGGCAGAAGCGGTAAAGTCCCGGTTTCTTTTTATAACTTCACTATTGTATAGCAATAAAGAGGTGTTTAAAAAACTGAAAAAGGCACGGTTACCTCTGTTGCAAACTATTGTCTATGGAGAGACATTTGATAATGCAATTACAGAAGCAAACGAGGTAAATTTTTTTATCCATCAGGTGAGAACATATGGCAGAATAGAAGTGCCCAAAGAAGGATTGGGAATTTTATACCCTGTCTTACTTGATGATGTATTATCATCATTAGTAACCCTTGCATTTGCTCTTGAAAAGCCGAAAGAAATAATCTATTTATTTCCTCATCATATTTATAATGAAATTACCGTTGCACGTATCATTCAGAAGATTGATCCGTTAGTGAAAGTTGATTTTAGCAAAAAGAAAAGTCCCATTAGAAGCTTCTATATCCCGCCAGATGGTTTATATTTTTTCCGGGATTACACTATTGAAGACCGGTTGCGTAAAATAAATTTAGAACATTCAGATAAACATCCGAAATTAGCTCAGAAGAGAATTAAATTAAAACTCCCTGTCCCTGAAAGGCGAGAGAACCGCATGAAACTTTTAGGGGTAGTACTTATTGCCTTTTTTGTTGCTCCGATACTTCTGACGATGTTAAGCGGCGTTGCAGGGTTTGGTTTTTTGGCATTGTCGGTTAAGGAAATACAACAGGGGAATATTTCTCAGTCACTTTCTTTATCTCAATTTGCACAAAATTCATTTACCGTTTCCCAGGCACTTGATCAGAGCCTTCTTATTCCAGAATGGATATCCCCCCAAAAAACTACTCAGTTTACTCAATTGTTGTATACCGGTAAAACCATTGCAATAACAGAGTCTTCACTTGTTCAGGCGCTTGTAACAATGAGAAATGTATATGAGGGGAAAAGTCAGGATCCGAAAGATGATTTTTTACAATCGTTAGCAACAGTTAAAAGCGCATTATTGAGTATGCAAAATTTGGAAGCTGAAAATCAGCTGCCAGTCTCAGTGCTTGCAAAAATACACAGCATGGATCAGGCAATAAATTTGGTTGAAGAAACAATTGATACCTGGCCGGAGATCCTGGGCTTTAACGGGAAACGGACGTATTTGATCTTGTTTCAGAACAATATGGAACTGCGCCCAGGTGGAGGATTTATCGGCTCGTATGGAATTCTTCCAATTAACAATGGTCAAATTGGTAAGTTGTCAATTAATGATGTTTATACTGCTGACGGTCATTTAACCCAGTCTATCCAGCCGCCGTATGGATTACAAAGGTATCTTGGGGTGAGCCATTGGTTTCTCAGAGACAGCAATTTTGATCCGGATTTTACAAAAGATTCCCAACAGGCAGCGAAATTCCTTCAGCTTGAAACCGGTCAGAGTGTAAATGGTGTTATCGGTATCGATACAACGTTTTTAAAGAACATTATTTCAGTTGTCGGTCCAGTGACACTGCCAGATTATCATGTTACAGTCACCCCCGATAATTTTTATATGCTTACAGAAACTAATTCAGAAAAAAACTTTTTTCCGGGCTCGCAGCAAAAAAAGGATTTCTTAAGCAGTTTAACTGATGCATTGATGAGTAAGCTTTCAGATGAAAAACAAATACCCTATGAAAAATTTATCCAAATGATAATTACATCACTGAACGAGAAAGACCTTCTGTTAACGTTTTCAGATTCAGGCGTACAAAATGTCTATACTGTCAATGATCTATCATCATCGTTGTGGGATGGCAGAAGCTATGATCCCGATACTTTATTTGATTATATTGGGGTTGTTGATGCCAATATCGGGACTAATAAAGCAAACTATTATGTGAAACGGTCAATGAGCCAAACTACCGGAATTGATGATACCGGTGCTATGAGAACTACTATACAAGTTTCATATGATAATACCAGTATTCCAACAAGCCCGTTCGGAGGAGATTATAGAGACTATGTCCGTTTTATTATTCCGGGAAATGCAACGCTATCTTCAGTTGCGATTAATAACCAGCAGGTGCAGACAGCATCTGCTGTTACAGATCCGACTCTTTTTACCGACCCGAATTTTACTCCGCCTCCCGGATTGGAGATTGAACAGACGTATGAAGAGGGTGAAAACGTTATCGGATTTTTCTTCATCGTTCCTGCTAATACTACTAAAACGGTCAGTATTACATACACAACTCCGGGGAGTTTGAATACGAGTTCAGTAGCCTTCGGCTATAATCTGATGCTTTTTAAAGAACCGGGGACAGGTGACGATCCGTATACAATAACACTATCTTACCCGAATGATTTTACGTTTTTGACTGGGGATAAAAATTTGACGAATGTTGGCGGAAAATTAATATATGAAGGACAATTGTCACAGGACATGAATATGACTGCAAGTTTTACTAAAAAATAAAAATTTACCCTTTATATAAAGAAAAAGGAGAAAATACAATATATCGCAAGAAGCATTAGAGTTGTGATTATGAGGAAGTATCTATTAATTCAAACGAATGTAATATAATTTGAACAGTTTTCGATTCAATTGCATTAATCGGTTTAATCATGAATATTGCAAATTGTATTCCGGATTTAGCAGGAATGTAATAAACTGCATAATTATCATTTTGTAAATAAGCTGCATGTATACCATTTATTTGTAAATGTTTATATGGCACGTCGGGAATATACCATATTTCTCCATTATCGGTACCGCCATTTTCATTTTTCCAGGGAGTAGCAATTTTAGTATTTCCGCTGACCAGATGAGGAGTTCCAAATGTCATATTAATTGCGGAATCGATACAATCAAATACATACGTTCTTCCTGACGGACATGTTGTACCATAATCACTAAGGGAAATGTTTATGATACTACTATTTTTACCGGTAAACGTAAAAGGTGATGATAGATAGGAGTTGAGTACTTTTTGACTGTTTGCAATCGTAATACCTGCAATTTCATCTTTCACAACAAATTCCGGGGGTAATTTAACTACAAGTTTGCTATCTGTGGTTGAATAGGAAACACTTTTCCAATATGCCGGGGCAACAAATTGCTGTTGGTTATCAGTCAGCTGTGATGTTTCCTTGGTTGTTTTATTTATTATTAGTAAAATGGCTATAATTCCAAGCAAAAATAATAAGAATAATACAGCACCAAGAAACGGCAAAAAGGAATATATTAAGAAAGAATCACGTCTTTTAGTTTTTACTACATTTGGCGCCATTATAATTACTTTTCCAAAAATAGGGTAACTTGTCAATGTCCCAAATGTAAATTATATGAATTCTTTGCACAACAAATTTCATTTAAAAAAGAAGACAGTATGTAACAGGAGTACATTTGACAGGCATATTATGTATTTGCCTGTTCTAATGCTTCAATTCCGGGCAATGTTCCGTTTTCAATAAATTCAAGCATAGCACCACCGCCGGTTGATATGTGAGTTATTTTATCCAGATATTCTTTTTTAGAAATTGCAGACAGTGTATCTCCGCCACCGACAACGGAAGTAACATGAGTATTATTTGTTATTGCATAATATAAAAAGTCTGTGCCTCTTTTAAATTCCTGATTTTCCATGTATCCCACAGGTCCATTCCAGACAATTGTATGTGCTTCATCAATAACTTTGCCAAAATCCGCTTGTGTCTCAGGGCCAATATCCAGTGCTTCTTCATCTGATTCAATTTCATTTGCTTTCCTAACGATACTTGTTTTACTGTCAAGCGATTTGCCCGTAATAACATCAACCGGTAAAAGAAGTTTTGTCTTTTCTCTTTTTGCATGAGCCAACAGATTTTTAGCATGCTCGATATCATCTACAGATATTAAGCTCTTACCGACAGGATATTCTTCTGCAGCTAAAAAGGTATTGGCAAGACCGCCTCCTACAAGTACATAATCTGCAACTTTTGTAAGTTTTTGGATAAATTTAATTTTAGTTGAGATTTTTTTGCCCCCGATAATTGCGACAAAAGGGTTTTTAGGATGATTCATAATGCCATCAAGCACAGTTATTTCTTTTTTTAAGAGAAGCCCGCCATAGGAAGGTAATAGTTTTGGAAGACCAACGATTGATGCAGCTTTTCTATGAGACACACTGAATGCATCATTGACATAGATTTCTCCAAGTAGAGATAGTTGTTTTGCAAATGCCGGGTCATTTTCCACCTCACCCGGATAAAAACGAATATTCTCTAAGAGAATAATTTCAGTTGGTGTTTGATTTGCAAATTGATCTGTTTGTTTTGTAAAATCATTAACGAGGATAATTTTATTATCAGGCAAGTATTCCTGAAGCCTCTTCAAAACGGGAGAAAGACTGTCACTGGTATTCCGACCTTCAGGTTCACCCAAATGGGCAATCAATATGAGCTTATTATTGTGCTTCAGTAAATACTCAATTGTCGGCAATGATTGTTTAATACGTGCATCATCTGCAATAATATGATGTGGGTTTAGGGAAACATTAAAGTCAACTCGCAGTAGAATCGTTTTATTAGTTATTGAGGCTTCATCAATAAATTTCATACGCGGTTAAACCAGTATAACATATTTAAAGCGAGCTATTTTATTGTACTTTAAACACTGTTGCCTCAGAATTTTGTACAACAGTTTTGAGAAAGGGTGGCGGTGTTTTTGCAAGTTTGGTGTTAGACCCAAGATAAATATATGAAATGTCATTGGTATGAAGCAATTTTTTAATTGTTCGCGGATTTTTGTCATTAAAGATAGTTTTTTCAACGCTAATACGGTAATCGGTATTTACCCCATGACTCTGGACAATGCTGTTAGTAAAGATATCGCCATCGATAAACATTGACCGGTTTGCAAGAAAACTTACATAATAAGAATTATTTCCTTCCCAAATACCACCGGTATTTAACGGGATAAAGGTTATGCTATGTATAGACGGGTTATACCAATAGCCTGGTTTATTTTCAAGATTATCAACCAATATAATTGCATTTTGTGGGGTCTGGGTTTTTATATACTCTAATGCCTGTATCTGATTATTATCTATAACGAAGGTTGGAGGTTGCAGTAACTTAGCTATATCAACATGCGCTATATCAATAACCCTTGGTATTGTTAAGAAGACTACAACAGCAATGGCAATGTAATTAAAAACTCCCTTGCATTTCCCAATCCAGTAATAACAGGCGAGCGCAGCATAGATTGAGCCGAGTACATCAACACTGATAAGAAACTGAACACTATTAGCACCTCCTGACTGTTGGATAAACATAAATCCAAAGAAAGAACAAACTAAAAAACCTGACATAAGAAAAATATTCAGTTCTTTCGGGAATTGCGATAACGATTTTTTTGATTGTAATATTCCAAGAATAACAGTGCCAAATACAAAAATGAGATATATTACGATGAATAAAAATTCAAAGCGTGCAACACCAAACCAATTATGATGAGAAGCATAAATTTCCCGTGCCATTTCCAGATGGATTAAGCCAAGACCAGGCTGCGCGATAAAATTTTCAAACTGCCAAAAACCCGCAAGGACTAAGCCACCTGACCCTGCGTTTACCGGCAAATATAGGACAAGGCTTAAAAAACCGGTGAGAATAAGTGGGAGTAGCATCCTGTAATCTCTTTTCAGAATAAAATACACCATAAGACCAACGATACCAGATGCCATAAAAACGCCTGTATATATCTTGAAACTCACTAGGCTCGAAAAAACAAATGCCATAAGTATTCCTGTATATAATTTTTTTTGTTTAATCCATAAAAGCAGAAGACTAACGCCAGTAAAAAATACAACTATTGCATATACACGGGGGGGGCTAAACCATAACCACAGAGCATTTTCTAAAAACGGTGTGGTAAATCGAAATCCTTTCCCAATAAGAAAAGTGAGTAGATAGGTCATATCTCCTGAGAAATATAGGAAAAACACAAGCCAGCGTATATAAGCAGTTTTTAATTTCAGCATTTTACCGAATACGATTGCTGTTAAGCCGATGAAGATCGATAAGAAAACAACAAAATATTGATATAGTGTTGCAAGAAGTGGTAGGTGGTAAATACGTATCAAGTCTGCGGATACAAGGTTACTCATATAGTGGTAATTATGAACAATTACACCTGACATACCTGGTTCTGTAGGTGGAAACTGATAAACCAGCTGATTCGTTAACGCAATATGATACAGGGAATCCGGTAATCCACAGCAATAGCTTAGGCCTGAGCTGGACAGTATGCCATTAAAAAAAGTACTGAGTATTTGTAATATTGAGCCTAGTATAACAAGGAATACAAGTATGCCATCAACTTTTATATGCTTTTGAAAATCCGCTGTCCACACGTTGTATACACTGTTTCGATCAAGAGACCTTACCCAGATAAGTAAAAATGCTAACAAATATCCATATGTTAACCACCGTATATGTAGAAATCCAAATATAAAACCCTGCCATCCCCACAGAGACATACCGACTATTAGAGATAATACACAGTTAGGAAATGGTAAAAGCTTAAGTTTTTTAAGTAAAACACTACCGGGAATATAAAATGCAGTAAATATGGCGAAGAGAAAAACGACGAAAAACAACCAGAATGAAAATGTAAACGGTGATGCCATAGTCCAGCCAGTTTTTCAAATAATCTATTATTTCAATAAAGAAATATCACTCAACAATAATAGTAGTATAGCATTTTTGCTGTATAAACAGGAAGACAAAAATGTTGCCAAATGAATGAAAAGGCTATACAATACAATGCATGCAAGTGCCTGTACTTGAGAAATCATATCCAATAACATTTCAAAAAGAAGATGCAACACAGCTAGGCGACTATTTACGAAAAAGACAAGGTGTTAATATCGTTGGCATGAAGCGCGTTGGTATCAGTAATTTTCTTCGATTCTTCTTACGGCACAAAGATATTATTTCAACATATATCAGTAAAACAGATAAACATTTATTTATCCCAGTAGATCTTAATGATCTAGTCGAACAGGAGATATATCCTTTTTGGACATTAACGCTTAAAAGGGTGTTGGATGCTACAGAACAATCAGAACTTCCCGAATCAATGAAACAAAAAATTAATGATCTTTTTGATAAAAGTATTCAGTTTCAAGATCTTTTTTTGGTTATTGATAATATTCGACAGGCTCTGAATTTGCTTGTTGATGCCGGTGTATATCCAACCATTTTCTTTTTACGGTTTGACCGGTTGAAAGATACATTCAATCCGTCACTCTTTGATAATTTTAACGGATTACGTGAAGCATCACATAGTAATACAGCTTTTGTATTTACCAGTTCACGAAGTCTTGGTTCTTCCTTTCCGGAATTACGTTCATCCTCATCATTATTTTCACATACCATGTATCTTAAACCTGCAAGTACTGAAAACATTAAAATTGTCTATGATGCATACCGGAACCGCTATAACCTTACTCTTTCACAAGAAACGGAAAAAGCATTATTTCAGGTTGTTGGAGGGTATATGCAATATTTACAACTTGGATTAATCCGGTTGGATGAGATGAAAAAAGAACGACCGACAAAAAGTAGTAATCTACTTAAAATACTCCTTGATGATGAACGGATCATTTTACAATCAGAAGAATTGTGGGAAAGCCTGACGAGTGATGAAAAACTGGTACTTTTACAAGTTGTCCACCAGCAAAAAGTGGACACATCATTATATGAAAAAGCGAAATACTTGTGGAAAACAGGATTAGTATCAGAAGTCTCAAATATACCGGAAATTTTTAGTCCTCTGTTTGGTGCATACGTACAACAATTTGAACATGAAGAAAAAAGAAAAAGAAAATCTGAACATTTAACAAGAAAAGAAAATTTATTGTTTACTCTCTTGCAAGCCCAGTTAGGAGAAATTTGCGAGCGTGATAAAATCATAGAAATTGTGTGGCCTGAAGAACAGGAATTCGGAGTCTCGGATTGGGCAATAGACCGTCTAGTAGCCAGAGTCCGGGTAAAACTGAGAGAACAGGAAAACCAATATGAGATACAAACCATAAGAACTCGGGGATATAAACTTACTCCAATCAAGGGATAATTCATCCACCAAACGCTCTTTTGAAACGCTTCTAAGTTTGTTATAATGAGCCTCATGGATAAAGCATACGACCCAAAAGCATTTGAAGAGAAACTATATAATAAATGGGAGCAAAAAGGATATTTTAAACCGGAGCTAAATCCCTCAGGGAAACCGTATTCAATAGTTCTTCCTCCACCAAATGTCACCGGCACTCTTCATAACGGGCATGCATTGATGCTTGTTATTCAGGATATTTTAATCCGGTATCACAGGATGAAAGGATTTAAGACCGTCTGGATACCCGGAACAGATCATGCTGCAATTGCTACACAATCAAAAGTTGAAAGTCTAATGTATAAAAAAGAAGGGAAAACCCGACATGATTTAGGAAGAGATCTATTTTTACAGCGAGTTGAGGATTTTGCACAACAAAGTCATGACACAATCATTAATCAAATTAAGCGTATGGGTGCCTCAGTTGACTGGACGCGTGAAGCATATACACTCGATGAAGAGAGAAACCTTGCCGTTCGGACTGCTTTTAAACAAATGTATGATGATGACATAATATACCGGGGAGAAACAATTGTTAATTGGGACCCATATCTGCAAACAACCGTATCTGATGATGAAATAGAATGGAAAGAACAGACAACACCATTTTACTATTTGCAATATGGTCCATTTGTTATTGCAACTGCGCGTCCTGAAACGAAATTCGGAGACAAATATGTCGTCATGCATCCGGATGATAAACGATATAAAAAATATGCAGATGGTCAAAAGATAGAGCTTGATTGGATTAACGGGAGAATAACTGCAACTATTATAAAAGATAAAGCTATTGATATGGCTTTTGGTACTGGTGTTATGACAATTACCCCATGGCATGACAAAACAGATTATGAAATAGCAAAACGCCATAAACTAAAAAGTGAACAGATAATTGATTTCAAAGGATTGCTATTACCAATTGCAAAAGAATTTGCCGGGATGCATATAAAAAAGGCACGACCACTCGTAATAGAAAAACTAAAAGAAAAAGGATTAGTTGTTAAGATTGATGAAATGTATAAAAATCGGATAGCGACGAATTATAGAGGCGGGGGAATAATTGAGCCGCAAATAAAAAAACAATGGATGGTAGATGTTACAAAAGAATTTGCCATTAAGCATTCAGAAATTACCGGTATTAAAAAAGGAGAAAAAGTAACTCTTAAGAAACTGTTAAAACAATCTGTTAAAAGCACACAAATTACAATAACTCCAACTCATTTCAAGAAAACGTATTATCATTGGATTGATAATCTGCGGGATTGGTGCATATCCCGTCAAATTTGGTATGGGCATAGGATCCCTGTTTGGTATAAGGGTGATGAGATATATTGCGGGATTGAGGCTCCTCTTGGGTCAGGATGGGAACAGGATTCGGACACACTTGATACGTGGTTTTCATCCGGTTTGTGGACATTTTCAGTACTTGGTTGGCCAAATCAAACAAAAGACCTATCAGAGTTTCATCCTACCGATGTTTTAGAAACAGGGTATGATATTCTCTTTTTTTGGGTTGCACGTATGATACTCATGAGTACGTATTTATTAGGACAGATTCCATTTAAAAATGTTCTATTGCATGGATTGGTCAGAGATGCAAATAAACAAAAAATGAGTAAATCAAAAGGCAATGTTATTGATCCTCTTGAGTGGTCAGATAAGTACGGAACGGATGCTCTTCGTATCGCCTTAATTTTCTCAACTGCTGCCGGAAATGATATCCCACTTTCTGAAGAAAAAGTCCGGGGGATGAAATTTTTTGCAAATAAATTATGGAATATGGCCAGATTTATAGAAATGATGCGGGAAAATAGTAAATTTTCCAGTAATACAGTTGCTATGCATTTTGATATAAAAAATCTTAATTCAATTGCGAAAACATCGTTTGATAAAGAGTGGATTGCTAAAATTGATAAACTTACCAAAGATACTACTAGAAATATCGATGCATTCCGTTTGCATCAAGCAGCTCAGGAATTATACCAATTTGCCTGGCATGAATTTGCTGACATATATATTGAAGAAGTAAAAAAACTGAATAATGAAGAATCCTTTTATATTTTAGAAAGATTATATGTATTGTTATTAACACTCTTGCATCCGTTTATGCCATTTGTGACTGAAGCGATTTATCAGAACATACCAGGACATGGTGAATCTCTCATGATAGAGAAGTGGCCAAAATAATAGACTAGACAGATACTTTTTTGTGTGGTACAGTGTACCCATTAATCCATGAATAACTCGCTGCCGAAAACTCATGCTGATTCAGTAACTCTTTTCCCGAATAATCACCGATTTATTCCCGATTATATTTTTTCTAACACACAAAGCCATTATGTTAAAGTAATACTTGTCAGTTTTGTATCTTTATTTCTCCTCACGCTAATTTTTCTTCAGGGGGTAACGTTGTGGGATAATGTGAAACAGAGCCAAGCGCTTGTAAGTAACCGGGTACAATTGCAAAACGAGATAACCTATTGGGAGCAAATTGCAAATAAATACCAGGGTTACCGCGATGTGTATTACCGGATTGCCGCACTGCAATATAAATTGGGGAATACAGGATTGTCACAACAATATGTAAAAAAAGCTATACAACTTGATCCAAATTATCCCGAAGGACATGTTCTTGGAATGCATGTTGGGTTATAAAAGTTGTAATAAAAAAACTATTCTTTCGTTTCTTCAGGAGCATTGTTTGAGTCAGTAGATTCACCATCTTTTGTTTCTTCAGAACCTTCTTCAGTTTTTGCAGCTTGTTCACCTTCTACTGCTTCTTCACCTTCTGCAGGCGTTTCCGGTTCCGGTTCTTCTGCAGTTGGCTCTGCGATTTTTGCAATTACTTGCGACGGATCAGTAAGTATCACTACATCTGATGAAACTTTCAAAGATGCTACGGTGATTTGATCTCCTATTTGCGCGAGTTGTTCGACAGATACTTCGATATTTTCAGGAAGGTTATCCGGGAGTGCTTCAACTTCAACTTCAGAAAGATTTTGTAATAGCAATCCGATTTTATCAGTAACTGCTACAGCTTCACCTGTAAATACAATCGGTATGTTTGCTTTAACTTTTTCTTTCAAATTAACCTGATAGAAATCAACATGAAGAACTGAACGTGTTGCATAATTCATCTGCAAATTTTTAATAAGTACCGGTTTTGTATTACCTCCATAGGTAAGATCCACGAGTCCTGTCTCTCCGGATTGTTTATAAACGTGTTCAAAATCAGAGAGTTTGACTTGTACTGCATGAGAATTTAATCCTTTACCGTATACATTACCAGGGAGTAGTCCAACACGTCTAAGTTTTTTTACTTTTTTACCTAAAGTAGTCCGTTCTTCAGCCGTAAGTTGCGGATGTTTCATTAAAGAATTATACAGGAAAGTTGTATAATAAAGCAAGTTTATGCAAATTTTAGGAGTGGATCCAGGGATCGGAAGAACAGGATGGGGAAGTATTAAAATTCAGTCTTCACATTTTACTTCACATAATTTTGGGTGCATAGAGACAGTAAAAGATCTCTCAATTGAAGTCCGATTAGAAAGAATTTATCAGGGAATACTTGCGATAATCAATACAGAAAAACCTGATGTATTGGCAATTGAAGAACTTTTTTTTAATACAAATGCAAAAACTGCTATGGTAGTCGGTCAGGCAAGAGGAGTTATTTTATTAGCAGCTGCACAAAAACAGCTACCAGTAACAGTATATACACCGCTTCAGGTAAAAATTGCTGTTACGGGATACGGCAGAGCAGAAAAAAGACAAGTCGGTCAGATGATTAAAACGATTTTGCATCTTGAGACTATTCCTAAGCCTGATGATACTACTGATGCTCTAGCTATTGCAGTAACCCATGCATTCTCGTATAAAATGAAATAACATGTTGGTAATTTCTTTAAATCTACTACTTCGCTTTGTAACGTTATTTATTCTTTTTGTGTGGTGGTTATATTGGGCTATTACAGAAAAAAAAGCAGATGTACAAATACCAAAAACAAAAAAAGAAGGCTCTGTTGTTAAACAAGCATTTATTCGCCGTATGATCTTACGAATTGTAGAAGGGGTTATGGTTTTACAAGTATTTGGTATTTCACTGTTACCATTTTATAATGCAATTATTCAGATAATCGGCTTTTTTTTAGTACTCATAGGATTTTCAATTGCACTTTCGGCAAGAAAAACATTAGGATCAAATTGGGCACATTCATATGAGTATCAGGTTAAGAAACAACAACTACTGGTAATGGAAGGAATATACAAAACAGTTCGTCATCCTATTTATTCGGGACTATGTCTGGTTTTTATTGGTGGAGAGCTTGTTGCACAGAGTTATCTGTTTGTTGTTGGAATACTACTGTTCTACAGCGCTTATTGGCAGGCACGAGCAGAAGAAAAACTGCTTACAGAACATTTCGGTACGATATATAAAACATATGTTTTGAAGTCAAAAATGTTTATTCCCTATCTCTGGTAATTTTACCCTTAATACTTTATACTTGCTACGTAATAAATAGTTATGATCGGGACACTAAAAGGAATAATTGAATACCGTGAAGACCCATTCCTTATTGTTGATGTACATGGTGTTGGGTATAAAGTGTTAGTACCCACCTCTGTATTAGCTAAGGTTACCACTATTGGCGAGACGATAAAATTATATACACATACCCATGTGAGAGAAGACCTGTTAGAGCTATATGGGTTTACTGATCCATCGGATCTAAAAATTTTTACTCTGTTAATAAGCGTTTCAGGTGTCGGATGCAGGACTGCCCTTGGCATTTTTTCAGTCGGGACCAGGCATGATATTATGCAGGCAATAAGTAATGGGGATGTTACGTTTTTTACGACAGTTCCCCGGCTTGGAAAGAAAAACGGACAAAAGATAATAATAGAGTTAAAAAATAAAGTGGGTTCGTATGCAGATCTTGATTTATCCCAAGATACCAGTAAGGATCAGTCGGAACTGCTTAATGCATTAAAAGGCTTTGGTTTTTCCACCAGGGAGGCACAGGATGCTATAAGGGAGTTGAGTGGTAAAGGTGAGACGGTAGAAGATAAAGTAAGACTTGCACTGAAATATTTAGGGAAATAACTAAAAAAAGGAAATACCA
>Ga0206821_10069_pt1 | contig 25843 bp, 17 predicted proteins | sample Alteio_BWOrgCont_85_FD_152860 | JGI IMG/M metagenome (GOLD analysis project Ga0206821, IMG submission 152860) | Enriched cells from forest soil in Barre Woods Harvard Forest LTER site, Petersham, Massachusetts, United States -... | ecosystem: Environmental > Terrestrial > Soil > Temperate forest >...
AGCCGGAGACAACAATCCAATTAGTGCTCAATCCAATGCTCGTCTTGTTCGTTTGGCTTTCCAAAGACCAGCCGGTATGGTCCTGCGGCCAGGAAAGTTCCAATTGCCCGCCGATACTCTGCAAAAGCAAGTTCACGGGCGTAAGCGACGGTCCTGTGGTGCTAACCAGCAATTGTATCTTTCCGGTCGTATTGGTCAGCGAATAATTGAAGTTAGCCGGCGTGCTGCCGAGGGCATAACTCCCGCCCCCAACGCCGGTGTAGGTGAATAAGGTATAAAGCCCGGGACTAAATCCCAGCGCGCTTGTGACGTTAATCGTAGCGCCGGTGATGATCAGGTTTCCGTCAACGGCGATGGTGCTGCTGTTTGTGCCGAGTGCAAAATTGAATGATTCCGGCGCTGGCGGTATATAGGTGTTGCTCACGGTCAGCGTGCTGCCGCTCACGGTAATCGGGTCGGCTCCAAAAATGTCCGAGGCAGTGGTGGAGAGCGGCGCGTTATAGAGCGCAAGCGTATTGGTGCTGGTCAGCCCGTCCAGGGTAACATTTCCGCTGCCAGCCGAGCCATTCGTTACGGTCACTCCCGCGTTGAAAACCGTGTATGTTTTGTTGCCGCCAGAAACTGTTATTTGAGAGTTGGCGAATTGGATACCGTATGCGTTATATACATCAAACGTCGCAGGGGCGGCAATATTCACCTGGCTCAAAAGCACATTTGTCACCGGTAATTCCGTTCGCCCCCAAATAATGCCCGCCATGCTATCCGCAGTTGCTGTCAGGTTGCTAATAATGATGTTGCGCCAGATGCATGTCGTGGGGGTTACGGGATCAACGGTCTCACCGGCAGCAGTGGAGGGTGTAATGCCGATAGGCGTTCCGGTTTCATTGTAATAGCTGTAAATGACGATCGGTGCCTCCTGAATATTTGCCATCTGGATGTTATAAAAGAAAAGATTTTGCGTCAGGCCGCCTTCACCGCCGGAGCTGTTGGCATTATCCGATTTTAGCCGTATGCCGTATTGTGTTCCGTTGAAGGTGCAATTGACTACTGTCAAATTTGAAACGCCACCGGCTGTGTTGCTGCCGATGGATAGGCCATGGCCGGAACCAAAGGCGCAATTCGTGACTAGAGTGTCTGAGGACGTGCCGCCGGTGCTGCCGAGCGCGATACAGTCGTCACCGTCGCTAATGGAACAACCCGATACGAGGCAATTCGTGCCAATCAAATCCATGCCGTCTGTGTTGGGTGAGTTTCCAGATGTGTTAATAGTAATTCCCTGGATGGTAACATTGCCGCCGCCGCCTTTGAAAACCATGTGCATGGATGGCGGATTTTCCAGCGTTACATTTTCAACCAGGACACGGTTGCATTTATTGAAAAAGAACAGTGTAGGCCGTTCCGAAGTGCTCAGGCCATGGCCCCACCAGCCGGAAAAGGTCGCCTGGCCGTCAATAGTTCCGGTCCCGCTTACTTCCAGGTCGTGCCCACCGGAGGCGGTGGTGATAAAATCCGCCGGCGACGTCCCGCCCGGATAAGAGAGATAAGGTAACATCCGCAGAATCGCGCCACTGTCCAATTGCAGGTTGATGTTGTTGGAAAAGTTGAGCGGGCCGGACAAATAGGTGCCCGAAGGGATTTCCACCGTGCCGCCGCCCACGAGAGACACTGCATTAACAGCATTCTGAATGGCGGTGGTGTTTGTGGCCACGCCGTTGCCGTTGGCTCCCAGGCTGGTGATGTTAGTCGTGTAAGAGGGGATGATTGGTAAATCCGGCGTTTGGGCTAAAATCAAGCCAGAAGGCAATACGAGAAGGCATATAGCCACTGCTCGAAGTAAAACGGGGCCGCACGCGCGTATCATGGAACTTAAAAATAATAAGCTATCATGAAGCTTCTTTCAATGCGCCATGTCTGCACATGGCATTGAAAAAAGAGCACTTTCCAGTTCCGAGACTTTCAGCCCGCCGCATTTTGGCATCTGCCAGATGGATGGCTACGCTTTGGTCAGACTTTTTTTGGTTTAGTTTACCCGTCATTATGGACAGATATTCCATCGCCGCTGCCCGTTCTGAAAAAATAAACAATCTTTTTTCCTGGGAAAAGGCTTATTAGGTGCGATTAGGCGTTAATAGGCGATATTTACCGCCATTTAGCTTAACGGGCCAATCGTAAACGCCATCGGGCTGACCCTCCACATCAGAACAACACACGAACCGGCACTCGCTCCGCTCATTAGAGCCTCCCCAGGGGGTAAGGGTACTTTGCACAGCCTTGCACAGCCTTAACTTTTTGAGCATCCGTTTCTGGATTTTAACCACCAAGACTCCAAGGTACCAATGGCGGATCAAAGCAAAAAGAGAATCGTTCGGACATTTTGGTCCTTTCGGTCAAAACGTTATGTCAAAGAACAGGCACGTGTGCCCTGCACGCGTGCGCCGGTGAACACATTGGCCCGTCGCGCCGTAGCCGGGCGAAGGCGGTCTCCGCCACGCGAGGATTTTAGCAGAGGAGATGAAAAATCATTGGTTCGTGACTACCTATAAATCATTAATGAAGAAACGAAGGACATTTAGGGGTGGTTTGTCATTACGCTATTTTTTAGATTACTGCTGGAGCGGTAAAGTTTCCTCCTTCGATTCCGCTCCGCTTTCAAATTTGGTGCGTGTGCGCGGTGTTTCGAATTGTGGCGGCGCGGAGTTCATGGTGCATGAAGGGGTATCGCCAGTTTGAGACCGCTTACATCGTTTGATCCTTCTTTTTTTAACAAATAGAGCTGATCCTCAGAAGGCAGGGATTGCCAGTCGGGAAGCGTAACCTCGTCGCTTGTCAAAATCTCGCGTCCCGCTTTGTAGAGGGAAATCGTTACCCGCCCGGAACCCGTCATCAAACGAACGTTATCAAGTTCGGTCACCTTTCCTGGATCGATCGTGACAATTTGTCGCTCTTCCTTTGTCTCCAATGAAACGGCAGTGTCGGAGTAAAAGTTATGCATCACCTGCATTGTGCCGGACCCAAGCTCTGGATACGAATTATTAGTGGTAAAGTAAACGATTGATGCAGTGGCCGCCATCGGACTTGGTGAATCGTGAGCAAAGGAGATTTTCATGAGATCGAATTGAATCGTTGGTCCATCGGGAGGGTTGCGATGTCAAGGGGGCGGCAGTCGTAAAGCGGATAGGAACTATTCATGCCAGTGTCCTCGTCTGAGGAAAGCCAGGTTACAATCACGGGCGGCTCATCAGCAGCGGAAGGGGAAGCTGGCGGCTCGCTGTTGGCATTTGGATTCGGTGCCCCCTGGTTCTGAGCGTTTTGGTCTGGCGCCAGAGAAGTGGTGCTTCCGTCAGGTATAAAACTGCTGCCATGCACTTTGATCGGATCGCCCGTTCCCGCATCGATAATAATAGGCAAAGCGTCGGTCCCGCGATAAGGCAGGAACCAACCTAACCTCCAGGATCCGTCCACGTTGATCGCTTCGAGGCGTGGACCATCTTTCCAGTCTCCGCTCAACAGGTTGTGGACATTTGCGATGTCCAGCGCCTTCTGGTTTCCAATTAGCGGCAGTTCGATGGGCTGCGGAGGCAAATCAGGGGTGGGGTCTTCGCGCGGGACTTCATGGCCTTCAACGCTATCCCGGGTGACCTCCGCCGCATACAACTCGTTGCGCGTGTAGGAAAAGAACGTCACCCACCAGTTTGAAATGGCTATGTATTTTAGTCTGCTGGAAAAGTCGATATAGGTTGTGCTATCGCCCGGAAACGCGGCCATCAAACATACCTGGTCGCCCCATTGATGCGCGCTTTCGGCGGCTCTGGTAATGAAATTAAGCGCATCCGCCCCGGCGTACACACTGTCATTGGGTAGCTGGCGGGGCTGCGGCATCGGCAACAACTTGGATCCAAGGTCTACCTCAAATCGGGATGGTTCCCCGGAGAGAGTATGATAAATGCTAATGATAGCCGCCTTTGGCAATATCGGGTTCCCCGGAATGATAACCGAATCATGGTCGTTGGCCTTTAAGTATTTCATGACCTCGTAGGTACTTACAAAATTTGGATCTTCATCATTTTTGCCAAAGGCTCGCTTGATGTCATCGTTGAAGGTCTTGACCTCGATTTTTGTGATCTCCAGTGGCATGCTGGTGCAGTTTTCTATGTTCAATGGCAAGTCGTAATTCTCCTCGCCAAGCAAATTTCCAGAAATCCTTTGCGGTACCTCAATCCCGACAAGGTTATCATGAAGCCACTGCCCCACTCTTCCTTTCAGCTTCTGCGGGGGGTGAAGGATTGTCAGGCAGATGAATGGGATCAGTAGTATAGCAATAATAAGAGCCAGGTTCCGCAACCACGACGCCCTCGAATGCGTCAGATGAGCGATGTGTAGTAAGAATAGCGCGCCGAGACAAAGTATCACCAGCCTGGTCGAATACCAGCTTTGAGCATTTAACTTCAATTCGTCTGAGAACGAAATCAGAGCCAGGGGAATGGCAACCAGAAGAATAAGCTCGCCTAGGACTAATAGAATCAGAACGCCGATTGAGGTTTGCTCCTGCGCACGGGATAATTGGTTTTTGGAATTACCAATCATGCTGTGATGCTATACAAGCGCGTTTCGGCGCGTCAATTGGGCATTGGGGGGCTCTTCTTGAGATATTCTGATGAGCGATGGTTTGGTTGACAGACAGAAATGATGAAAAACTCAATTTTTTGCATTTTTGACAGCTAAAAACCGAATGAAAAAACCGGTCCAAGTGAATGTAAATAAGCCTGTTATGACCCAAAATAGGCATGTTATATGCTTCATTTGATTGAATTACAACGTCATATGGGAACAGCACATTATCGGAAAGATGGGCTTAGGGCGGACAGCCAGGGCGATGTTAAAAGCAAATCGTCGGCTGGATTGCCTTCCATGATCAACGGCGCTGTTAAATCCAAGATCCGTGTGCTCCATCTGGAAGACAACGAGCATGACCAGATTTTCGTGCATGAGATGCTTCGGGTCGGTGGATTGGATTGCGATTTGGTGGCCGTAAAAACTTCCAATGATTTCGAAACGGAATTACGGAAAAACAATTTTGACTTAATCATTTCCGATTATTCAATGCCTTCGTTTGACGGCCTGAGCGGGCTGGACATGGCGCGGAGACTTTCTCCTGATATTCCATTCATCTTTTTCTCCGGCACCATTGGCGAGGAATCTGCCGTGGAGAGTCTCAAAAAGGGCGCCGCCGATTATGTCATCAAACAACGGCCGCACCGGCTGGTGCCGGCCATCCGGCAGGCGTTGCAGAATGTCGCGGCGAAAGCTTTGTTGAAGCAAACGGAGCAAAAGAACCGTGAACAGGCGGAGCTGCTGGACAAGGCGACGGACGCCATTCTCGTTTGCGACCTGAACAATCACATCATTTACTGGAACCGCGGCGCGGAACAGATCTACGGCTGGACCACCGAAGACGTGATGGGCAAAGACATCGCCCAGGTGCTTTTTCATGGAAAATCTCCGCTGCAAATCGAGCAGATGACCAAGGCCGTGGAGGAGAGCGGCGAGTGGACAGGGGAGTGGCGGGAAGTGACCAAAGCCAATAAACCGATTCTGATCCAGTGCCGCATCACCCTCATTCGCAATGAGCAGGGGCGGCCGAAATCGTTGCTCTTCATCAATGCGGACATTACGGAACGCAGGCAGCTCGAAGAACAGTTCCTGCGTTCACAACGGCTGGAAAGCCTGGGGACGCTGGTCAGCGGCATCGCGCATGATTTGAATAACACGCTCACGCCCGTGCTCATCGGCGTGGATGTGCTGCGGAAAACACCTAATGAACGGGACACCGTGCTGAACATGATGGAGAAAAATGCCCGGCGCAGCGCCGAGATGATTAAACAGATGCTCACCTTTGCCCGCGGCGATGATACCAGCAAAACCCTGATCCCGATCGGACCGCTGGTCAATGAGTTGAGTAAGACCGTACTCCACACGTTTCCCAAAAAAGTAAAAATAGAAATAAAGTCGGAGGAAGCACCATGGCCCGTTTCCGGTGTTCCCACCCAGATATATCAGGTGCTGATGAATTTGTGCGTCAATGCCCGCGATGCCATGCCCAGGGGCGGCACACTGACGTTGTCCGTGGAAAATACTGAAATTAACGCAGCCACAGCCGTAGCCGTTCCGGACGCGAAGCCGGGCAATTATGTTTGTGTCGGGGTTGCCGATACCGGCACAGGCATTACGCCGGACCAAATGGAAAAACTTTTTCGTCCGTTCTTTACGACCAAGGCTCCCGGGAAAGGCACCGGGCTGGGGCTGTCCACTTCCGCGGGGATCATTAAAAATCACGGCGGGTTTATGACGGTGGCCAGCAAACCCGGCCAGGGTTCGCTGTTCAAATTTTATTTGCCAACCAGCACTGAGACGCAGCCCGCTTCGCCGAAAGCGTCGCTTCCCAAGGGAAATGGTGTAGGGGTCCTGGTTGTGGATGATGAATCCATTGCCCTGGTCGTTGCCCGCACGGCCCTGGAAAACTATGACTATAAGGTGTTCACGGCTGCCAATGGCCTCGAAGCGATTACCTCTTTGTCTGAAAACCGCGACGCGATTGACCTGATCATGATTGATATTGCAACTCCGCTGATGGGCGGCATCGCCACCATAACGGCGTTGCGCAAAATTAAACCGGACATAAAAATCGTTATTTGCGGGCGAACGAAAAAACCGGCGGAAGAAATACAGGAACGCGCCAAAATCAATGGATTCATTCCCAAGCCCATCACCCTGGAGCAACTCCTCACGACCGTCTATGAAGTGATGGCGCGGGCTGCGACTTGAAACGCGTAAATTTTTTATGAAAATGCCTGTGGATAATCGGGCGCTGATGCGGTTGCCTTCAGAAAGGATCGCATTATTTTATTTACGGACTCATCCGCAAAAGAACCATGAAAGCTGAATTGCAAAAACCAAAAACCAACGGAGTTCCCGTAAAGGACTACTATGTCAGTGCGATGGAGCACCTGGTATCGGTCGTGCAGGAATTGTCCCTGGCGCGGGATTTGGAAGGCGTCATGGCCATTGTGCGCCATGACGCGCGAAAATTGACCGGGGCCGATGGCGCGACTTTCATCCTGCGTGACAGTGGTTATTGTTATTATGCGGATGAGGAGGCGATTGCGCCGCTTTGGAAGGGAAAAAGATTTCCCATGGAACGATGTATCAGCGGCTGGGCCATGTTGAATCGTCAACCGGCGATCATCCGGGATATTTACGATGACCCGCGCATTCCTGCCGAAGCTTACCGCCCGACGTTTGTAAAAAGCCTGGCCATCGTTCCCATTCGTTCCCTCGATCCGGTCGGCGCCATCGGCACTTATTGGGCGAAGCATCGCCTGCCCAGGCCGGAAGAAGTGAGAATTTTACAGGCCCTGGCCAACAGCACTTCCGTGGCCATGGAAAACGTGCAACTCTATGCGGGACTGGAACAAAAAGTGGCCGAGCGCACCGCGCGATTGCAGGCGCTCAACGACGAGTTGGATTCTTTTTCCTATTCGGTGTCGCATGATTTACGCGCCCCGCTCAGGCACGTGGGGGGCTTTATCGAATTACTGCAAAAGCAAGAAGGGGAAAAGTTAAGCGCCAAGGGGATGGATTATTTAAAAATTATCCTGAAATCCACCCAAAACATGAGCGGCCTGATTAATGATTTGCTTGAATTTTCACACATGGGCCGGACGGAAATGCGAAAATCCCGCCTGGATATGAAGGCGCTGGTTCACGATGTCTGGCTCGGGCTGACGCCGGAGTGGAAAGAACGGAACATCACCTGGAACATGGCCGATTTGCCGCACGTGGAAGGCGATTGCACCATGCTCAAGCAGGTCTGGGTCAACCTGCTTTCCAATGCCATCAAATATACCAAACGCCGCGACCGGGCGGAAATCCATGTCGGATTCATGGCGCGCAATGCGGAAAACGAATTTTTCGTGAAGGACAACGGCGCGGGATTTGACATGAAATACGCCGAAAAATTATTTGGCGTATTCCAGCGTTTGCATCACAAGGAAGATTTCGAGGGCACGGGAATCGGGCTGGCCAATGTCCGGCGGATCATTACCCGGCATGGCGGGCGCACCTGGGCCGATGGCAAAGTGGATGGCGGCGCCATGTTTTATTTTACGCTGCCAAAGGGTGGTGCCCAACTTCCGGTTTCGTGCTGATTATCCTGTTTGCGAAACATCGTTTTCCGCGCAGTAGCTCTGCCATTCTTTTTTCCAGATGTCGAGATTCGCATGGATTTTGAGGCTGGCGAGATATTCCAAATCGAATTTGCTCACGGGCACATCCGGGATGGATGGTTTTTCCGCGGAGGCAATCACGTTGCCGATATGGACGGCGGTTAATGGCGAGAAAGTTTTTTGCGCCACGGTATGCGGCTTGTGGTGAAGCGCGATGGCCTCGACTACCGGGACCGGAAGCCCCCATAATCCCAGGAGATAACCGCCGATATCGGCATGGTCTGCGCCGAAGATTTCACGCTCTGCGGCCAGGCTGGAGAGTTTTTTCTCGTGTGCCAGAGTAAGCACACGCTGGTAATCTTCTGTCAGGTTGGCCGCAAAAACCAGTTTGCCGACATCGTGCAACAGCCCTGCCACGTAAGATTCATCCGCCAGTTTGCGTTCGGCATTCTGTTGGAGGGCAACCATCTTGGCCGCCTTGGCTGCTATTAATGAATGCGCATATAACGATTCGATGGAAAAGCCTTCCAGTTTAATGCGTTCGTATTCGGCAAAGGCGTTCGCAAATAGGACGAGTGATTTGATGGTATCGGTTCCCAGGTAGGCCACGGCTTCGTTGGGGTCTGCGATTTTATGGCCAAGACCAAAAAAGGCCGAGTTCACGAGCTTAAGGATTTTCGCGGTCATCGCGCCGTCTTTGACGACAATCTTTCCGATGGTTTCGATATCCGTTTCAGGATCCTGGAGTGCTTCAACCATTTCAGAAAAAACCGCCGGAACGCTCGGCAATTCCACGCACCGCGTCACCAACTGGCGAAGCGCGTCGGTTTTCATGGTGCGTTCCAGTTCCGCCGCGCGCCGCACGGTCATTTTCAATGCATCGGCATCGCACGGTTTGGCGAGGTATTGGTGCGTCGAGCCGACACATTTGAGGATAAGATCGCGATCGGCGTAGCCGGACAGGATGAGGCGCACCGTTTTGGGATAGCGTTTCATCACTTCATTCAGGAATTCGGCCCCATTCATCCCGGGCATCCGCATGTCGGAGACGACCACGTCAAAGGGAGCGATGGCCATTCGATTGAGCGCCTTCTCGCCGCTGTCCAAAAATTCCATGTCCCATTCGTCGCGCATGGAATACAAAAGACGGTTCAATCCACGCAGGGCGAGGTCTTCATCATCAACAAACAGGATGCGTGTTTTCATACTTTTGCCTTTTCCCTCTTAGGCCGGCTCTCCTCCTTTTCCGCTCGTTTACCCAGCGGCAGCCGGATGATGAAGCAGGTACCTTTTCCCGTCTCGGTTTCAAATCGAAGATCCCCCAAGTGTTTTTTAACGATGACCGAATGCGCCAGGGTCAGGCCCTGGCCGGTTCCCTGGCCGACTTTTTTGGTTGTGAAGAAAGGCTCAAAAATACGATGCCTGATGTCTTCGGGAATGCCTGCGCCGTTGTCTCTCACGCGCACTTCAGCCCAACCGCCGTCGTGCCGCGTGCTCACAGTAATGATTCCTTTGCGTTGGCGGTCGCCATTGGCTGCTTCGGAAATGGTATGCGCGGCGTTGACGACCAGGTTCAGGATTACCTGGTTGAACTCGCCGGCGAAAACCGGGACGGACGGAAGATGGGGATCGAATTCAGTCACCATTTCCGCCACATGTTTCCATTCGCTGCGGGCCACAGTGATGGTCGTTTCAATCGCATGATTGATATTGGCGGGTTCGGGCTTGCTGTTGTCCGCGTTTCCGGGATGTGAAAATTCCTTCATGGCCCGGACAATTTTACTGATACGTTCGGTTCCCTGGAGTGCTTCATCAATCGCGGCAGGTATTTCGTTAACGAGGAATTCAAATTCGGTTCCGGTAGTTTCTTGGGGTTGAGCAGGCTGTTGACCGGATGTAGGGCCTTTCACTAATTGCACCAGCTTCGGAAAAGTTTCCTGAAGAAACCGCAAGTTATGTTCCGTGAATTGCGTGGGTGTATTAATCTCATGCGCAATGCCAGCGGCGAGTTGCCCGATGGCCTCGAGTTTTTGTGCATGGCGTAATTGCAACTCCATCTGTTGCCGTTGTTCTTCCGCTTTTTTTTGTTCGGTGATATCGCGTGCCACGCAAAAAAGAAGCCGGTCCGCAGGCGACCAGGAGGCTGACCATGATAAATAGGTCGTGGCACCATCTTTGCGCCGATAGCGATTTTCAAAATGAAAAATGGCGTGACCTTCCATGACAAAATTGGCCTTTTGTTCCGTGCGCTCCAAATCTTCTGGATGCAGGTATTCGGTAAATTTCCGCTTTTCCAATTCATTGGGTTCGTAGCCGAGGAGGCGTTTGGAGGCGGCGCTGACCTCGACAAAGCGAAACTGTTCATCAATGGTGCAAATCATGTCCACCGAATTGGCCATGATCAGTTCATTCATGTGCCGGGCCGCATCGCGTTCCCGGCGATGTTCGACATCCTTTAGGGAACGCTTCAGCACCGGAATAACCCGTTTGAGGTTGCGCTTAAGCACATAGTCATCGGCGCCAAATTTGAGTGATTCTACCGCGTGGTCTTCGCCGATTTCGCCGGAGACGATGATGAAGGGAATTTTTGGGTCGCATTCGACAAACACCTGGAACGCAGCCGGTGCGCTGAACTGAGGCATGGCATAGTCACAGAAAATCACTTCCCATTGTTTTTCCAGGAGGGCCAGGCGCAGGTCATTTTCGGTCTGTACCCGCTCGAATATCGGGCGGTAACCTCCTTTTCGTAAAGTTTCTATCAGGAGCATGGCGTCCTGTTCGGAATCTTCCACGAGCAGACATTTGAGTGGTGTTTCCATTTTTAAGTTCCCTCGCTTGCTCTTGCCGGCGGCGTGCCCGATTCATAGGGCTTCAGGGTGACGAAGAAGGTGGCGCCTTCGTTGACCCTGGCTTCTGCCCAGGTGCGCCCGCCATGGCGCGCAACGATGCGCCTCACATTCGCCAGGCCGATGCCGGTTCCTTCAAATTCGTCATTCCCATGCAGCCGTTGAAAGACGCCGAATAATTTATCGGCATATTTCATGTCGAAACCGACCCCGTTGTCGCGGACATAAATCGTGACTTCATTTTTTGTTTTTTCGGCGCAGCCGATTTCAATTTTCGCGACGTCACGCTTGCGGCTGTATTTCACCGCGTTAAGAACCAGGTTGGAGAATACCTGCCGGAGGAGGGAAGGATCGCCCAGGACGGGCGGAAGCGCGTTTTTTTCGAAAACGATTTTGCGGTTCGACATTTCCGGTTGTAAATCCTGGAGGATTTTTTCTATCAAATCCTGAAGATCCACCCTGGTTTGCTGTATTTCGACACGACTATTTCTGGAAAAATCGAGCAAGTCGTCAATGAGCTGGTTCATCTGTTTGGCGGAGGTGCTGATGAGCCCGAGGTAACGCTTATTCTGTTCTGAAAACCCCGAATCAGACTGGATTAGCAAATCGGTAAATCCATTAATATGCCGTAATGGCGCGCGCAGGTCGTGCGAAACAGAATAAGAAAATGCCTCAAGTTCTTTGTTGGCCGCTTCCAATTCTGCGGTGCGTTCCTCCACACGCCGTGCCAGCGCGGCATTTTCCAAACGTAACTGCCTGACGGAAAGAGCACGTTCGAGAACAGGGAGAATCGCGCTCAATTTAAACGGCTTGAGAATGTAATCCAGCGCGCCTGATTTCATCGCTTCGACGGCGGTCGCAATGGTGCCTTCGCCGGTCATGATGATGCATACCAGGTCGGGACTTTTTTTCTTTGCCGCCTGGAGCAATTCGATGCCGTTCATTTCCGGCATCATTAAATCGCTGAGCAGCAGGTCGAACCCGGTTTTTTCCAGTTCGGCCAGGGCCGCTTTGGCTGAAGAAAAGCCCACCGTTTTATAGTTGTGGTCCTGCAACGTATTGCACAGTGCCTTCATCTGCGCTGTTTCGTCATCCACAATCAGGATTTTTGGCGGTGGCATTTCGGGCATAAATATTTCCTTATGCCGTTTGCCGCACACACTGTGCCAAGGTTTCACGCAAATCGCGCAGCTTGGGCGGTTTGTTCAGCACATGATCAACATGCTTCGGAACATCGCCTTCGGCAAGCAACCTTTGCCCCCAACCGGTCAGTAAAATAATGGGAGTGGTCGGGGATATGCCCTTTATCGTGGAGGCTACCTGGCGGCCATCCACATAAGGCATGCCTAAATCCGTAATGACGACCGCAAATGGTTCTTTTTTCTCAAAGGCGTTGCGAAACGTAGCAATGCCGTCCTGACCGCCGCCAGCGGTAACAATCAAATGGCCGTCCGTTTCCAACGTATCGCGCAGGGACTTGATCAACAGCGGGTCATCATCCACGACCAGGATACGCAGCCGGGTCGGCACGACGAAGGCCGTCGTGTCTTTGCCGGCCGCGGCCGCCTGCACTGCCGGCACAGGAAAATTAATCCGGAACGTTGCGCCTTTGCCGGGCGTGCTTTCGATTTCGATATCCGCGTTATGACGCCTGACAATGCCATACACCATGGCCAGGCCGAGGCCGGTCCCCCGTTCGCCTTTCGTGGTAAAGAACGGCTCAAGACAACGCCGTCGCACGTCTTCATCCATTCCAACGCCCGTGTCCGTCACTTCTACATGGACAAGCCGGGTCGCCTTTTCCGAAACTCTGGTCTTTAATGTCAGGGTTCCGCCATTGGGCATGGCGTCCACAGCATTGAAAATCAAATTTACCAGCGCCTCGCGAATTTCGCTTTCCACGCCCATGACCGGAGGCAACGCCGGATCCAGGATCGTTTCAATTTTGATAAAGATGCCGCGCTGCTGCGGCATATCGCTCCAGCGCGCGCGGGAAAGATCTATCACCTGTTGAACCATTTCATTGAGCTTTACCGGGGTGAGCGCCAGTTGCTGCTCGCGCTGCCGGTAAAATTCCCTCATCCGCGCCACCGTGTGAGAAACATCCTCAATGGCATGTTGGATGGTGCTTAAATAATCGCGCGCACGCGCGCTCAGGCCCGGCTCTTTTTCGAGAAGCGATTCGGTGTAAAGGGCGATGGGGGAGATGGCATTATTGATGTCATGGGCGATGCCACTGGCCATTTGGCCGAGCGCTTTGAGCCGTTCCTGCTGCATGACGGCCTGCTGGGTCTGCCGCAAATCGTCATAGGCCTGTTGCAAAGCTTCATAGAGTTGGGCCTGGTGCGCCGCGAGGGCCACGTGTCCGCTCAATTGCTTCAAAAACTCGCAATCGCCACTGGTAAAATTTTCCGCTTTTTTTCGGGCGGCAATCAGGGCGCCAAAGACCTTGCTCTCCACCAGCAACGGCGCGGCCACGAAGGAACGCAGTCCGGCGCCCGCGAGCCGTTGGGTAAACGGAAATTTCGACTGGCTGATGTCCGGCTCGTAAACCAAATGCCCGTTCACACATTTGTAGAGGCCATTTTGGTCAATTTCTATGCGCGCCTGCCTCGTCAATCCCAATTCCGTGATTGCGCTGCCAGATCCGGACCCGGCCACGGTAAGCACGTTGGCAGCCGGCTCATAGATACAGATACAGATGAGATCCATCGGCAGGTGGTCTTCCAATGTACGAATGACGACCTGAAAAATACTTTGCAAATCCAATCGTTCGCTCGTGGCGCGGGTGATGCTATGAAGCAATTCGAGCCGGGCCAATTGTGACTGGACTTTGTCTTCAGCGCCCTTGCGCTCGGCAATTTCTCCCAGCAAAGCCTTGTCACGTTCTTCGATGCCGATCAGCAACTGATTGAACGCATCGGTCAACAATCCCGTTTCATTGCCGCTCTGTGGCGGAATGCGCACGGCATAGTCCTTCCGCGCAGCAATGTCCCGGACGGTTTCCGTTAAATTAAGGATTGGGCCTGAGATGGGCTTTTGCAACGGCGATGCCAGCACGAGCGCCACGACGAGCGACCCCAACAAAACCAAAATCGCCACACCGCCGAACACCCGCAACCGGTCGTACATTCCCTTCAAGTCTGTTTGCAGATAAATGGTGCCGATACGCTTGCCATTGAGTATGACCGGATGAAACAATACCAGATGGCCAGCTTCAAAATGATGGCCATCGGCCGATGGTTTTGAAGGAAATTTGGCTTCAACTCCTGACTGTGTATAACTGGCAAATTGGTTCCCATGCGCGTCATAAAGGCAGGCCGCCAAAACATCGGGTTCGGATTGCAACGTAAGCAAGGTTTGTTTCGCGGAACTGTCATCCTGGAACGCCAGTGCCGCGCAGGTGTTTTTTCCAATGACATCGGCCAGGACCCTGCTGTCCTCGACGATCGTCCTTCGGGAATCAAGCAACTGATAACCAGCCAGAACGATGCACGCCAGCAACAGCACGGCGGAGCAGGTAAATAAAATGACCAGGGTCAGCTTTCGCTTGAGAGGGAGATTTTGCAGCCAGTTCATTTGTTCCCTCCTGCTGATTGGACGATTTTCCCGAGGCTCAACAATTGGGAACTGATCTTCAGCCCGTCGCTTTGCGCCGCTCCCGGGTTGATCTCAAACCGCACCTTGGTCCCGGCGAGGAAAAAATTTATGCCCCCTCCGTGTTGCGCAAAACCTTCGATCTCGCTGACCGTCAGGATCGGTTTGGAATCCAGTTCCGTTAAGATTTCCGCGACGCGCCTTTTTTCCGATTTGCTGACAAAAATGATCTGGCAATTTTTTAGCTCTTCGATCCGTTGCGAGCGCACGGCCACGATCTTGTGACCATTGATCGTTTCGTCCTGGATGGTTTCATCCAACACTCCGTCGAAAGGGTCGTCGCCAAGAATGCCGATATAGAAGGGCGCGTTGGTATTGGCAAAGGTGGCGGACGGCCAATCCACAAATTGGGCGAAGTTATATAAAAAAGCCGCTTTGATCTGGTATTCCTTGGATTGGGCATTCGCAGCACAGGCCAGCATGGCCAGCACGAAAACACTGAACCAGTGAACAATGTTTTTTTTAAAGCCCATGATGCTTAAAAACTGAAAGCAACCTTTCCGTAAACGCTTCGGGCGATTTCCTCTTCGGGGGTCGGACTCGGAGAAATATACTCAACATGCCGGTCGTGCAGAAGATTCTGCCCCACAATGGAAAATTCCCAATGCTTGCCCACGTGCCACGCGAGACGCGCGTCCATTTCAAAATAGCTCGGCATGGTTCCGGCCACGCCGTTCACACCGGTGTTGTATTGAAAGGAGTCCACCCAACGCCCATCGAGGTCTAATTCCAGATGGTAGGGGAGGTTCATGGATGAACGAAGGAAAATCTGGTTTTCGGGATCGGCAGTTTCATTATACGCATTGTTAATGTCATGTTGGCCGGATTTCACATAAATATTTTCCTGCAGGAAATTGTAGCCGCCATGCAAACGCCACCAGTCAAAAATTTGGTAATCGGCGCTTAATTCAAACCCCCAGGTTTCGCCCTTAAGATTATTCTCGAAAACGATGGGAAAGCCAAATGGGGCGGGCGGCGGACTATCCTGGGCGCTGCGGATGTCATTGTAATCGTTAAAATAAGCAGAGAGCGAGGTGGAAACCTTTTGCCCCAATTGGGCGCGATAGCCCAACTCATAGGCAATCAGGGTCTCAGATTCAAAATTCGGATTACCGGTTAAAAGGTTCGGCCCGAAGATTGTTGAAAATGGAAAAGGAATAGGCGCGCGTTCGTCTTCATCCACTCGCGTCGGGGTGCTTACCGCGCGCGAAACGGCCCCCCAAAGCATCTGCTTGGGCGTGACATTCCACTGTAGTCGGCCGCTCGGTTCAAATTCAAACCCCGTATAATCGTTATGTTCGATCTTTGTGCCGGCCGTAAAGAACAGGTTATCCGCCAGCTTGATTTCGTCCTGAGCAAATCCACTATACAGGTTCTGGTCCAGGGTTGCAGGAACGAAAGCCAAAGTCGGAGCGGCTTTATCTTCCTCATGGGTGTACCGATAGCCGAGCCCCCAGGTGATATTATTGCGCTGGCCCAAATGAAAACGGTGTTGAAAGTCCAGGTCATACGTATCCAGATTATCGGTCAAAACCCCGGCCGGTTCGACCACATTGGCGGGAATCGGATCCGCCAAGTGCGTCTGATCATAGTATGTCTGCAAACTCATGTCGGAATCATCCGAGAAAGTGTGTGACCATCGTCCAAGCACATTGCCACCTCCAGTGTGGGCATCGCCACCCGTCGGCACATTTTCGTCGCCGAGATAAAAATCTCCCTGTGCGGTGATATGGTTTTCGGCGCTTGCCTCGTCATCAATGCGAAATCCGGTCTGCCCCATCCGCCAGGAATCCGAAGCGGCATGGCCGTCAGGAAGATATTCTTCACCCCGATCAAAATATTTTGCGTAAACGCGATAATAAATATTGGTTGCCAGAGTGCCGCCGTAACGAGCGGCCCCAAAATCCTGTAATTCCGACCCGCCGCCGCCTTCCACGTAAAGGCCCTGCGCTTCATCCGCGCTCTTGGTGACAATGTTGATGACACCATTGACTGCATTCGCGCCCCAAAGGGTTCCACCCGGCCCGCTAATGACTTCGATTCGGTCGATGTCTTCCAGCAAATAATCCTGCTCGTCCCAAAAGACGCCGCCAAAAAGTGGCGTATAAACCGTTCGGCCATCAATCATGACCAAAAGCTTGTCCGCCAGATCGGTATTGAATCCCCGCGCGCTGATGGCCCAGTCATGAGAATTCTTTTGGGCCACATCCAGGTTGTCCGCCAGGCGTAGCGCCTCGGGAATGCTAGAGGCACCGGAACGCCGGATTTCGTCGCTGGTGATAACATCAATGGCTGCTGGTGCCTGCCCATATGGTTCCGGCTCCCTCGCCACCGATGTGACATCCTGATCCATCAATTCTTGCAGGCTCATCTTTTTGTAGACGTCCAAACTTTGGGTAGTGCTGGTTTGGGGCGAGGAGGGGACAGCATTGGTGCTGGCCGGTGTCTGTCCCGCTGAATTGTCCTGCGCGCACAAATTTGAAGCGACGCCGGTTGCGATCAAAGCGATACAAACGAAGAAGCAGGATTTGAATGTTCGGTCTTTTAGAAATGAAAGCAATTCTCCGCGACTACCTCGAACACTAAAACGACAGTTCAGTTCCTTTGGCTTCGGCGCTGTTTGAGTTGCCCCGGGCCTTGCAAATAGATCAAGTGATCGCTGAGACCTTGCCGCGCTCATATAAAAATACAACCGCCCGTGCGAAATCCGAAAAATTTATAAAGCTATAAGTCATTACAAATCAACCTTAAACGACGATTTTTGAGGTCGAAATTGGTAAAGCATTTATCCGGCCAACATTGAAGCCCGATGGGAAACAAAAAATCGGCACGGCATCTCGTGATTTGTTTGGAAATCTCAAACAAATATTTTGAATATTGATAACGCGCGCCTTGCGCGGTTAAATCCCAATCGGATGCCACGCGGTCTTGAATTCCACAGTGTCCAAAATCCAATAAGGATTCTCTGGTTTTACTGTGAACCAGTCGGTCGCTGCCAGCGAGTGATTTGAGTAGCGCTTGAGATTTGTCGCGACACCGGCTTGAAGTTTCGCATTCAGCCCGGCATCGGTCGTGCCGTCCACGATGGCGTTTACGTCCATGTGCGTCGCGATGTGCGGGGCCAGTTCGGCGCGTTTGCCGGTCAGGATATTCACCACGCCGCCGGGCAGATCGCTGGTGGCGAGAATTTCCGCGAACGTGGCCGCCGGCAGGGGAAATTTTTGTGGCGGAATGGCAATGACCGTGTTGCCGCTTAAAATGACGGGCGCGAGCAACGAGACTAAAGCCAGCAACGACGGTTCTTCCGGCGCGAGCACGACGACCACGCCGGTTGGCTCGGGCGTGGTGAAATTAAAATGGGAGCTTGCGACTGGGTTTACGCTGCCAAAAACCTGCGCGTATTTGTCCGTCCAGCCGGCGAAATGAACGAGCCGGTCTATGGCCAGTGCCACTTCCTGCCTGGCTTTCCCGGTAGTAACGCCCGTTGAGCGCGAGATTTCGTTGATCAATTCGCTGGCGCGGTTTTGCAGCATCTCGGCGGCGCGATAAAGGATTTGCCCGCGATTGTAAGCAGTGGCCTTGTTCCAGCTCTCAAACGCCGATCGCGCAGCGGTGGCTGCATCGCGAAAATCCTTGCGCGAGGCATAGGCAAAATTATCAAGGTGTTTCCCGCTGGCGGATTTCGCGGGCAGGTAACGCCCGCTTTCGCTGCGCGGAAATTTACCGCCGATGTAGAGCTTGTAAGTTTTTTTGACGTCGAGGCGATTCATAATCGTTTTCGTAAATTAGGTTCAAGCCAACCGGCAATACGCAGCCAGCCCCTGTAGTCCGCCCTCGCGTCCAAAGCCGCTTTCCTTGTAACCGCCGAACGGACTCGTCGGGTCAAATTTATTATACGTGTTCGCCCACACGACACCGGCGCGCAGCTTGTTCACGAGCTTGAATATCTTGCTGCCTTTGTCCGTCCAGACGCCCGCGCTCAGGCCGTAGGGGGTATTGTTCGCGCGCTCAAAGGCCTCTTCCGGTGTGCGGAAGGTCATCACGCTCAGCACCGGCCCGAAGATTTCTTCCTGGGCGACGCGGTTGGCCATGGTCACGCCAGTGAGGAATGTCGGCGGGAACCAATAGCCCTTGGCGGGCAGGGGACACTGCGACTGATTTAACTCTGCGCCCTCGTCCACGCCGCTTTGCACCAGCATTTTGATTTTTTCCAACTGCGGCTTCGAATTGATAGCGCCGATGTCCGTGTTTTTGTCGAGCGGGTTGCCGACGCGCAGCGTGCGGATGCGATCGCGCAATTTTTTAATGACGGTGGGGTAAATCCCTTCCTGCACAAACAACCGCGACCCGGCGCAGCATACATGGCCCTGGTTAAAATAAATGCCCGCGATAATACCTTCGATGGCCTGGTCAATCGGCGCGTCCTCAAACAAAATATTCGCCGCTTTGCCGCCGAGTTCGAGCGTCAGCTTTTTCTTCGTGCCCGCGACCGCCTGGGCGATGCGTTTGCCCACCTCCGTGCTGCCGGTGAACGCGAGCTTATCCAGGCCCAGATGGTTCACCAGCGCCGCGCCGGTTTCGCCCGCGCCGGTGACGATGTTCACCACGCCGTCCGGCAGTTCCGCTTCCTGGAAAATCTGCGCCAGTCGCATCGCGGTGATAGAGGTTGTTTCCGCCGGTTTTAAAACGACGGTATTGCCACAAGCCAGTGCCGGGGCGATTTTCCACGCGGCCATGAGCAGGGGAAAGTTCCACGGGATGATTTGCCCGGCTACGCCGAGGGGCAGGGGAGTCCTTCCCGGGAACGCATACTTCAATTTGTCCGCCCAGCCCGCATGATAAAAAAAGTGCGCGGCCACTAGCGGCAGATCCACGTCGCGGCTTTCTTTGATGGTCTTGCCGCCGTCAATCGTTTCCAGCACGGCGAGTTCACGTGACTTTTCCTGGATGATGCGCGCGATGCGGTAGAGATATTTTCCGCGCTCGCGTCCCGGCATTTTGCTCCACACCTTTTCATACGCCGACCGCGCCGCCTTCACCGCCTTGTCCACGTCCGTGGCATCGCCCGCCGCAATTTCCGTCAGCTTTTCCTCCGTCGCCGGGTTGATGGATGCAAAATATTTTCCCGAATGTGGCTTCAACAATTTCCCCCCAACGAACAATTCATGCCTAGGCGCGATGGTATAATTTTTGGAATCCTCCGGCGCAGGCGCGTAATCCCATTTGCCGTCAAAATTCAACCGTCGCTCACGTAAGGGGACTATTGGTTGTGAAGAAATCGTCGCAGCGGCACGTTTGTTGGAAAGTTTCGCGGATTTCATTTTTGATTTCATTGTCTTTTTGGGCCGAACTTTTGATTCCATTTTTCTCCCGTTTCGATGCGTAATGCCATCCTTGCTAGACCCGTTTGCGTGAAGAAAATGCCACGCCCTAACCTTTCAATGGTATTATCTACAGGGAGGCCCGTCGATGCCATCTCTTTACGTCCTCGGTCTAATTCAAGGCTTTGGGCTTCCATTACGGCTTTCTCTTGCTTATGCCATAATTCTCGAAGTTTTTGGGGCGTGTTAATCGAGAAATATAACAGTTCAGTAAGCAACCCGGCATAATGCTCTTCGCCTGGAAGTTTATTTGCTTCCGGAAGTTGTTCATCCAAGGTTTTTGCAAGTAAATCAACATTTAATTGTTCCGATGCTGAATCTGTCCGAGCGTTTGTTAAATATAATACCCTTTCAGCCAGGACACGTTCAAATTCCAAATCCGCCAGCTCAAGCAAAGCTGAAACCCTATTGATTGCGCGCCGCACAGACGGTGGCACACCTTGCTCTTGTTTGTATTGTAAAACACGCGAAGCAGAAGCCCAAATATGTTGTGCGCCACTTCTTACCTGAATTTCAGCGCGAAAGCCCTGCACCTTTTTAAACGTTGGCATATTTTGCCAATTTGCTGGCGGTTCGACTGTGAAATGAATTGAAGAATAGCCAAATTCTTTTTCTCCGAGTTTTGATTGAGTATCTTTTTCAACAAGGACATTCAAATTTTCTCGAATAAGTTTACTTGCGAGTTCGGCTTCGCGCTTGAAAGTTAAAATTACACGTAGTCCAATTAAATCATCAAATTCTCGAACGCTTTTGATTGTCAGTGTTTTGTCCTGAACTGTCTGCAAAATTGAACTAAGAGGCTTGACCCGATGTTGAAAGATAAATTCAGAGGAAATTTCTTTTTCTTGAGCCAAAAGTTCATTTAGTTGTCGCTTTAATTCTGAAACAAACGATTCGCAAAGTGGCAAAATCGTTTGATATTCTTTTTCAATATCAGAATTGTTCACGGCATCGAAAAATAATCCGCCGCCTGGTAATTGCCGTCCACCGTCTTAGCGATTTGCATCAGGACGTCGTTCACCAGCGTGCTCGCACCAAAGCGGAACAGGTCTGGCGTGAGCCAGTCGTCGCCCAGGGTTTCCTTGACCATGACGAGATAGGCTAGAGCTTGTTTAGCCGTGCGAATGCCGCCCGCGGGCTTCATGCCGATGCGCACGCCGGTCGCAAAAAAATAATCGCGGATGGCTTCCAGCATCACCAGCGTGACGGGCATGGTCGCGGCAGGTGAAACTTTGCCTGTGCTGGTCTTGATATAATCTGCACCGGCCTGCATGGCAATTTCGCTGGCCAGGCGAACATTGTCATACGTCACCAGTTCGCCTGTTTCCAAAATGACTTTTAGATGTGCTGTGCCACAGGCTTGTTTGGTGCCGGCGATTTCATCGAACACCTTGGCATGGTGGCCTGCGAGGAAATCCCCGCGATCAATCACCATGTCAATTTCATCCGCGCCGTCGCCCGCAGCACGGCGCACTTCCTCCAACTTCGTGCGCAGGGGAAATTGTCCGCTCGGAAAGCCCGTCGCCACCGACGCCACTTGCACGGTCGAATTATCACCGAGAAATTTTCGCGCATACTTAACCATGTTGGGATACACGCACACCGCTGCACAGGATGGGACATTGTATTTGGGTTCAGCGGGTTGGAGCGCTTTGCGGCAGAGGTAGGCGACTTTCCCCGGCGTATCTTTGCCTTCGAGCGTCGTCAGGTCCATCATTGAGACAGCCATCTTAAGTCCGGCGAGCTTCGCGGACGTCTTGATGCTGCGCTTGGTGAACGACGTGGCCCGTTCCTCCGCCATCACCGCATCCACTGTTGGAGCGGTGAAGCGCAAGGCGGCGATTGAAGACCGGGGCTGCGTCAGCACGGATGCGTTCATATTTTGATGGGATTCTGGTCCTTTCCGTTAAAAAATAAACAATTTTTTTTTCTGAAAAATGCTTAATTTGGCTTAAATAGGCTTAACGGGCCAACGCCGTTGGTTCTGCCCCAAATTGACCCTTTTTACCGGAATGATTCATTTTTGGCCGGCTTCGGTCGGCTTTTGTTTTGCTTTTTTGATATGGAGGGTTGATTTGGGTTGATGGTTGCCTGCGAGAGGCGTCCCGGCCGCGAAGTCCACGAAGAAAAACAGGCCATGGGACCATAAATTTTTTTAATTTTTTTCACCTGACTTAGCCTAATATAGGCTGACATAGCCTGACTTAGCCTGTATTGAGGCTGAGGGCGGAAACGCTCCCCGAGCCAAAACGCCGCGTTACTGCCTCCTTTCCATTGGCCATAGACATAGCAGATCCCCACCGCTTTCCGACGTCCGCGCAGAAGCACAAATGAACAGCATGGGAGATAGCGCTCGCCACGCTCGCTAGAGGCCTTACCGTCCCTGCCCAGACGTTGGGAGGGCGTGTCAGGTCCTTGCCCGCCGCAGTTCCGCCACAGGCGCAAACCATTGTGTTTCCACTTTCCGATTTCCAACCTCAGACTTTTGGCTTTAGTCATGTGGGTATTATCCCACGGAAACGAAAAAATCCTTAGTTCGTCACTACCCCTAAATGAAAATGAAGAAATATGAATGATGAAGCACAGATGAGCACGTACATGAACTACTCACCCCAAAGGAATCTCCGTCCCGGTCAGGCCTTCCTTTTTCTCGACTTCGGCGATGTATTTCTTGGTGGCCGCCGGCAATTCATTCCAAAGCCAGAGCGCGATGCCGCCACCGATGATGGCGAAAGGAATGATAAAAACCGGCCACCATTGCCAGCTTTGGGGGATACCGAGGAGCGGGACGGTTTGTGGGCCGCCAGTCGCTTCCGGTACTAAAAATCCGATGCAAAGGGATTGCACGAAGCTTCCGAGATAGGCGAAAGCATCCACGATGCCCGAACAGGTGGCGGTGGCCTTGCGCCCGCCAAAATCCGTGGCCGCCGTCCCGGACATGAGGGACGTGATGCCGATGGAAGCCATGACAATCATCACCGCCGACCAGCCGACCAACTGCGGCGCTGAAAAAAGAAAGATGGCCATGACGGCGGAAAACGCGAGCACCAGCCCGCAGAGCAACGCCGCCGGCGGCCCGCGGCGTGATTGAAACAGCCGGTCGGAAATAATACCGCCGGCAAATCCGCCGACGATTCCGAAGATGCAGGTGAACCAGCCCCAATGCTGGTTAAAAAATTCCGCGCCCGTTTGCGGAATGACTTTGGAAAAACTCCCATACCAGTTCAAAATGCTGTAACGGAAAACCCCGGCAGTCAGTTCCACGCAGGCGATCATCAACATGAGCGGGCTGGCAAAGATTTTTTTGAGCAGGTCGAGCACGGAAAACTTGACGTGCATTTGGCCGGAGGAGGCGTCGTGCGTATCGAGTTGCGGAAAGCCGGCCTCCTCCGGCAGCTCCTTGATGAGCCAGAAATCCACAGCGAGCCAAAAGATCAGGACGACCGCGGGGATGAAAAAAACCGCCCAAATGGCGTCCCCTGAAGCCGCGGAAGAAAAAATATGCTTCAACACATTGTCCGGCGCATCCGCTTTGGTCAGGGAAACGATGGAGGAACTCCAATCGAAGGCGAAATAATTCCCCGCGGAGATAAATGTCCCGAAGATAGCACCGAATATGCCGCGTTCACGCACATGAAACCAATACGCCTTAATCTTGATGATGGACATGGCGCCATAGCTCTGGAAATACATGTTGATGGAATAGATGACCGAAAAGGCCACGACCAGGTTGACGCGCAAATGCCGGGCTGTGATATACCAGGTCAAAACCCCAAGGGCGACATTGGCAAGCGAGGAGCCCAGCGCGGCAATCATGATGCCGTTCTTGCCGCCAATTTTTTTGTCAATGAGCGGGCCGTTAATGAAGAAGGACAGGGCGTAAGTCAAGGTGCCCGCGGCAAAGATGATGCCCAGGTCCTGGTTGCCCATGAGCGGGCCCAATGCACTTTTGGCCACAATCAAATTAAAACGGCCCATGCACAAAAACGCATAAGTCATTCCCAGCGGCAGCCAATTGATGAAGCGGCGCGTCACAAACCAACGACTGTGCCCGAGGGGATTGCTGCAAAAGTAGGCTACGATGACCGCCGTAAGGCAAAGTGGAACGGTAGCCGCGTAAAAATAGTCTGGAACCATTGACTGTTGCAACCAGCAAAACAAAGCCGCGCGCCATGGTCAAAGAATTTTATGAACAAAATCAAAGCAAACGTGAATCATCGCTTGGAGTTTGTGCCGGATTTTGCCATCATTATCCGCAACGGAAGGAACGCTTTATGCCCCGGACCCGACTGGAACTGGAACAGATCGAACGCCAAATTCTCGCGCCCTACGCGCAATTCAGCGGCGATACACGCGGCCGTAGATATAAGGAAAGCCCGCCGCTCTGGCGCACTCAATATCAACGCGACCGAGACCGCGTCATCCACTCGCGCGCCTTCCGCCGGCTCGAATACAAGACGCAGGTTTTTCTCAACGGCTCGGGCGACCACTTGCGCACCCGGCTTACGCACACGATTGAAGTGGCCGCTATTTCGCGGAACATCGCGAGCGCGTTGAAATTAAATACCGATTTGGCGGAGACCATCGCGCTGGCACATGACCTGGGCCATTCGCCGTTTGGCCACAAAGGCGAGACGGTCCTTGCCCGCCTGATGAAAGGGCACGGCGGCTTCGAACATAATCAGCACAGCCTGCGCATTGTCGAGGAACTCGAACAAAAATATCCGGATTTCCCCGGCCTGAATCTTTCGTGGGAAGTCCGCGAGGGCCTGGCCAAGCATTACACGTCTTACGATCACCCGGGCAAACGCAAAGATTTCGACGCAAAAAATTCCTCACTCGAAGCGCAAATTGCCAACCTCGCCGACGAAATCACCTATTACAGCCACGACCTGGATGACGGCCTGGATTCCGGGCTGCTGTCGGAAAAGGACCTGGTCAGGAAAGTCCGCGTTTTCGCGCAAGCGGCCCGGCATGTGAAACGAGAGCATGGCGAACTGCCGGAAGAAAGCCGCCGTTATTTCATTATTCGCACGGTCATTGACATGCAGATTCATGACGTGGTGGAGAACAGCGAGGCGCTCATCCTGGCGGCGGAGGTTAATTCCGCGGACGATGTCCGCCGTTATCCGAAAGCCCTGATTCAACACAGCCCTCCACGTCGTAAATTTAATATGGAGTTGCGCGATTACCTCTATAAAAACCTGTATTTTAATCCCGTGGTCCATGAACCAAACATGCGGGCGGTGAAAATGCTCGATAAGCTTTTCAAGTATTATCTCACTCACCCGAACGAGATCGGCGAAAGCGCGCAGAAACGCGCCGGAAAAACCGGCCTGCACCGGGCCGTGTGCGATTACATCGCCGGCATGACGGACCGTTATGTGATTCATGAATACCAGCGAATTTTTGGCGAGACATTCAAGCTGCAGCCTTGACTTTGTCGGGCATTAACGTAATCAACCCATGTCGGGCGCGCTGTTCGAGGTAATTGACAGCGCTGTTTACCGCAGAATTTTTAGAAAATAATGGAACTCAGGCTCATTAGTTTTCTCGGCTGGTTTACCATGATCGCCGCCGCGTGGGCGATTTCCTATAACCGGAAGCTGTTTCCGTGGCGCACGGTGATTTGGGGACTTGGTTTGCAATTCGTGCTGGCGGTCTTAATTTTGAAAACGCAGGGGGGCAAAGATCTGTTCGAGCTTGCCGGAAAGATCGTCCAAAAACTCATTCAATT
>Ga0206821_10070_pt1 | contig 25829 bp, 28 predicted proteins | sample Alteio_BWOrgCont_85_FD_152860 | JGI IMG/M metagenome (GOLD analysis project Ga0206821, IMG submission 152860) | Enriched cells from forest soil in Barre Woods Harvard Forest LTER site, Petersham, Massachusetts, United States -... | ecosystem: Environmental > Terrestrial > Soil > Temperate forest >...
TCCTATGTTTAGGATTACTAAATAAAAAAGAGAAGAGATTTATGATATGCAGAGCAACAGATAGGCAAACCCGCCTGCTTGTCTCTAAGGCAGCGAGAGACAACAGAAGGCGGTGTTTGTCGTTTTTGTGAGCATAAGTTTTTAATAAACTGTCCATACAAAAGAACATCTTTTTATGAAACATTCAAAAATAAAGCACATTTTTTTTGCTTTAGGAGTGGTTGCATTTCTTCTCGGTACGGGAATATTTTTATGGATAGAAAATAATTTTTTGGCGTTTTAACTAATGGCAGTTTGGCCATGCATTTTCTCCTCCTCGGGAAAGCATAAACGCTGCAGTTTGGATTGCTGCTCCTGGATCCATTCTTAAGTCAGGGTTAGGATCTACTCCCATTGCTGCTCTTTCAGATTCCCATGTTGATGCGAGGAATTGATACATCCCTGCATATGTACCAGTATTGGAGTTTGTATTGAATCCAGATTCGCATTGTGCAATTTTTTTCAATTCGTCTGCACTGACATTATATTGTGTGCTGTATTCACTGAAGAGTGCTTCAAGATTTGCGGGATCGTCTTGAACGGTTGGTTGAGGGGTAGTATCCACTATTGGCGTTGGAGTAACAGTAGGTGTATCTGTTGGCGAAACAGCTGGCTGTTCAGTTGTGTCATAAATTTGAGTTTGTTCGGGAGTGGGAGATACTACTTCCTTTGTCTGTTGAGATGGTGCAACAAAGATAGTGGGGGTTGGAGACGGGACAGAAATATTTTCATGAAGTGTTTGGGCGGATGAAGGAGATGGCTGTACATAAATATAGATGGTAGGCGTTGGAACAATTTGTGATGGCGGAACTTTTTCCGGATTCTGTACTATTCCCGCTTGTGCATTAGCAGCTATTGTCTGGAACAGAACAAACCAAAAACAGAATGAAAGAAATGATAGCAAGAAAAATCTGGGCAGTTTTCTCCGCATTTGTCTATGCTAGCATAGTAGGTAGCGTTTTGTGAAGTATAAAAACACTATCGGAAAGTATCAATTTTGTTACAATAAAATAAATGACAAAAAAAGACAATGGATCATCAATAGAGGATTATTCGATTATTGGAGATCTCCATTCTGCAGCGCTAGTTTCTAAAATCGGATCAATTGATTGGCTCTGTTTGCCTCATTTTGACAGCCCAAGTATCTTTGCCAAGCTTCTTGATCCTAATGGCGGCAATTTTACTCTTTTAACTGATGGTTATAACGTGTCTTCTTATTATGTTAATGATACAGCTATTCTCGAAACCATCTTGCAAAATGATATCGCAGAAATTTCCATAAAAGATTTTATGGTGCCTCAGCCGAAATATCCCTGTCGTGAGCACTATCTAGTACGAAAAGTAACGGGCATTAAAGGTAAAGCAGATATAACTTTTTATTTTTCCCCACGTCCTGATTACGCAAATTTAATCCCAGAACTCTCTTATGATGCTCACACACAAAGTATCGATGTTTCACTTGTCGATAACGCGACTCTCAGGTTGTATTTGCCGGAGAACGCTCGGGTTTCAGTAAAAAACGGTTCCGCAGAAATTATTCTTCCGCTTACAGAAGGTGTTTTAAGCGAGATGCGACTCGAATATGTCCGCTTTGATGAGGCATATGAAGAAACAAAGTTTGAAACCAGTCTTGAAGACCATACTATGCGTTTTTGGGAGAAATGGCTTTCACAGGGGAATTTTTTCCCGTTTTGTGAAGATATTTTAAAACGTTCGGCAATCACTTTAAAGCTCTTGCAATTTTTCCCAACAGGTGCACTTGTTGCCGCTCCAACAACATCGCTTCCCGAAGAAATCGGTGGCGGGCATAATTGGGATTATCGGTATGTATGGATCAGGGATGCGACGTTTTCGCTCTACGCGTTTCATGTGTTAGGATTTAAAGAAGAGGCAGAGAAATTTTTCGCATTTCTTCAAACAATTGCAGAGCAGTCCGCGGAAAAGCAATTTGAACTTTCTCTCTTATATACTATTGAAGGAAAGCCAGTGCCGCAAGAAAAAATTTTGGAGAATCTGCATGGCTATAAAAATTCTTTACCGGTTCGGGTTGGCAATAAAGCCGCAGAGCAATTCCAATTGGATGTTTATGGAGCGTTAATCGATGCTCATTATTTTGCTGATAAGCGAGAAATCAAAAATTTGGAAATTGAGAAAGAGCTGATTTTGGATCTGGTCAAACAGATCGAAAAGGTATGGCAGAAAAAAGATTGTGGCATCTGGGAAGTCAGGACAGGAGATTATCATTTTACCTACAGTAAGGTCATGGCATGGGTTGGTGTGAATCGTGCATTGCGGATGGCAGAAAAACTTGGCTTTACATCAGATGAAAAAAGATGGTGCAAAAAATTAGAATCTGAAATGAAAGAATGGATATGGACATATTGTTACGATGAGAAAATAGGAAGATTGAAACAGCATCCTGAAACCGACAATCAAGATGCGACAAATTTTCTTTTTGTGCTGCTGCAATTTTTGGACAAGCATGATTCCAGGACAGCAACAATTATTGAAGCAACGAAAAAGCAGTTAGTGTATGACGATGTTTTTGTCTATCGCTATCTCCGCGAGGATGGCATGCCACGCGGCGAAGGAGCATTTCTTCTCTGCAGTTTTTGGTATATCTCTGCATTGGCTATCATAGGGGAGACAAAAAAAGCACATGACCTCTTCCATACATTCTTGAAATACATGAATGATCAGGGACTGCTTTCAGAAGAAATGGGTGCGGAAACAAAAAAGTATCTTGGCAATTATCCACAAGCTTTTTCACATTTGGGTCTTATCATGGCAGCGTATTATATTTCAAAGTATGCAAACGAAGATTACCACGCTTAACCAAAAGTAAAAGCAAATCCTTGAATTCCCGGCGTTTCAAATTCGAGTTTTAGGACATGACTCTCTGTTTTCCCATGAAGATTAATAAGGTTATAGAGTCGGTCTTCAGGAACAGTTAACACACCATTTTTGACATCAGTTCCTTCATTAGTGGCATCAACAGGTTTGCCATCAAGTAATACTTTAATTTGTGAGGGTTTTTTGCCTGAAGCAGGATTGAGGACAAGATAAACGTTGCTGGCTGTAAAGTTGTATGTAAGTGTTGCATTTTTCCCTGCAACTGCGTTACCGTCATTGATTGTCCATTGGCCTCCAAGACTAAAGGTATTTTGTGGAGGAGAATCCGTCAGCGTGTAGTTACTGGTGCCGTCGCCTAGCGTAGAACTTGGATAATAATATTGCATCCGCGCTGAATCGAGATATGTTTCAGGAGAGATTTCATCCTGAGGTGTCATATCTGGTAAGGTATCGAGTTTTTGAGAGACTTTGTGTCCGGCTTGTTTCAATAATGTTTGGATTGCCTCTTCCATTTGAGGATATTCACCTTCACCAAAATCTTCTCGTCTGATATTGCCATTCGCGTCGATCAAATATTCTGCTGGCCAATATTCATTATTATAGTTATTCCATGTGGCATAATTATTATCTTGCGCAACGGGGTAGTAGATATGATATTGCTTGATCGCATTTTCGACATTGGCTGTTTCATGCTCAAATGCGAATTCCGGCGTATGAACACCAATGACGACAAACCCTTCGTTGTGATATTTGTCATACCAACTCGTCACATGAGGGAGCGTACGGATGCAATTGATGCAGGTGTATGTCCAAAAATCCACGAGAACGACTTTGCCGCGCAAATCTTTTATTGTCAATGGTTTATCCGTGTTGAGCCATTTTGTAATACCCACAAAATCAGGAGCGGGGGTGTTTGTATTAAATAGTTCGTTTGTATCAATAGGTGCGTTCGCTGATTGATTGCCTTTAAGAGCATTTAGTTGTTTCGTGACTGCGCCATTATTTTCAATTTGTGTTAAGTCAGCACCATAAGGTGTTGCAGCAAGATATGCTTCAAGCTGTTGATCAGCATTAGTAAAAATTGCAAGAGCAAAGAGGATCATAAGTATTCCAAATGCCCTTTGAATGGTAAGTGAATTTCGCGTAAGCCATGGGGCTTTTTTTAAAAGATTCCGTCCTCCGTACATAATAAAAAACATCGGGATAGCAGTGCCTATGGAATAGAGAAGTGTTATCAGGAAAGTTTCTATTGTAACCTGACTTGTTGCAGCAAGTGCAATAACAGATGCTAAAATTGGTCCGACACAAGGAGTCCAGACAATTCCGATTGTAAGCCCAATGACAAATCCTCCCCAAAAACCAGCATGAGGATTAGCTTTGGGAGCAAAGACAGATAATTTAGTAAAAAGTTTTTCAATGAGTACCTGAAAGCCTGGGACAATCAATCCCAATCCAAACACCAACAATACAACACCTGCGATAATTCTCAGTGCATTTGTCGGAATACCTGTTAATCGGATTATTGTTGTGAGAAAAAGCGTAAAGAAGGTAAAGCTGAGAATAAAGCCAACAATAATACCGTACGGACGTTTTTTATCTCCACTCACTGTTCCTGAGAGAACAATAGGAAGAATTGGCAAAATGCAAGGCGATAAGATCGTAACAATTCCTGCGAGAAATGCAAATATCAGTAAAATGATCATAATTAATATTTTTTTTGACTATATCCCAGTCCGATAAGTTTTACTAAAATCATCACAACCAATGCAAAAATGAGCCAATGATCAATATGATGCTGTAATGACTGTAAAATAATACCAATTACTAATATAGTACTCCCTGCAAGAAAAGCATACCTTCCGGCAAGCATCCGGTGAAATCGTTCTCGTTCGTCACGAGCGTTTTCTTTCCAAATAATTGCGGTAAATATGCCAAAGACAATGATAAGAAAAATAATAAGCATAGAAAGGAGCGGGGGAGGCATCAACAGATGAAAAGGATTAAGAAAAAGGATTAAAAGAATGATAAGAATGATTGCAATTATGGGTTCTTTCATAGTACTGTCATTTTTCATAATAAAATAATTTTTCAACAGATGTATTGAAAAATTTCGCAAGCTTAAGCGCCAATAGCACTGATGGTGTGTAGTTGCCCTTTTCTATGGCAATAATTGTTTGTCTTGTCACACCGATAGCCTGAGCAACTTCTTCCTGTGTAATGTTTCTTTTTTTTCGCAATGTTAAAACAGTTGCTTTTATATGTTCTTCCATAATTCATAGAATGTCAAGAGTACTTTACATTTTTAAGATACAAGATGTATTCATTTTTGTCAACAGAGTTTGTCTATTGAAAAGTTAATTCTGCCTCTTGACACAAGCAAAAATGTATGAGAAAGTAGATAAAGATTATGGATAATCAAGGACAGACACCAACTACATCATCGGATCCAATGACACCACCTGTGGCACCAAGTGATCCTGCAGTTCCAACACCGGGAGTAGGAACTCCTACGCCTGTACCAGCAAATCCTTTCAGTAATCCAACTCCATCAGCACCTGAACCAGTAGCACCAGAACCTGTTTCACCTTCAATGCCAGGTATGGATACACCAACACCTGCACCATCCGATTCGACACCGTCTACTCCGACACCAGAACCGGTCGGATCGACACCTGAACCAGTAGCACCAGAACCTGTTTCACCTTCAATGCCAGGTATGGATACACCAACACCTGCACCATCTGATCCGACATCGTCTACTCCGACACCTGAGCCAACAACTCCTGCTACTCCAGCAGACCCCACACAACCAGCTGCATAAAAACATTTGTTTTTCCTATGCTAATAGTAAACTAAGTCTAATTGTATATTTTGGAGAAACTAAGTCTTAAATATAGGACTTAAAAAAAAGTGCTCCACCATTTTTGCCAATTAGGTCTTGTGTCTATATGTTTTGATTGAGGAGAAGTAACTGCTAGTTGATCACTCGGAACAATGATAACATCTTCGCCAGGTTTTGCCAGAAGCAGTTTATTCCGCGCTTGGGATTCAATAAATTGTGGTTGATTGACTTGAGATATCTGTTTTTTAAGCTCCTGATTTTCTTTTTTTTCAGTATTCAAATCTTTTTGTGCCTGCACAACGAGATCTTGTTTTTGCCAAATATCATAGATAGAATGTACGAGATCGTTAATAGTTAAAAGTAACACAATAACAACAGTAAAAAAAGCTATTTTTTTATATGACATCCTGCTTTATAATATAATTCCTTTTAGTAATCATTGCAAATATCATATACTTGTATTTTAGAGGGGTTTATGATATTATGGGATTTAAGTTTTATGAAAACAATCAAAGTTAAAGACGCACAACAAGAATTCGTCGAGTTTCTTCGGGGTAAAAAACATTCAAGCGCCACCGTCTTGGCATATGGAAAAGATATAGATCAGTTAACTTCTTTTCTTGAAGAGCTTGAGAAAGAGCACATTCACGACGTTACTAAAGACGATATCCAGGCATTTTTAGGTAAATTAGCTGAAAGAGGCTATACGCCAAAATCACTTTCCCGAAAGCTTAATTCGACACGGACGTTTTATCGTTTTCTTAAAGTAAATGAATATGTTTCAGACGATCCTTCACTGCTTGTATCTCATCCGCAGTATGAATTAGCTGCGCCAAGGATGCTTAAGCCAACTGAATATCGAGCGCTTAGAGATGCGGCAAGAAATGACGCGAGAATGTATGCGATTATTGAAATTTTGCTTCAAACAGGTATTCGTATTGGAGAATTAGCAGATATTCGTATGAGTGATGTGAAAGAGGATAGTATAAGAATCAGACCGCACGAAAAACATGAAGAGCGTGATGTTCCATTGAATAAATCTGCAAAAGAAGCTCTGAATAGGTATCTTTCGATCAGACCAAAAATTGAAGATGATCATGTTTTTGTCACAAAATCAGGGAAACCTTTCCTTGTTAGAAACATCCGTACAGCTATTGAGCGATATTTCCGTATTGCTGGAATTGAAAATGCAAAGGTAAATGATTTGCGTCATACATTTGTAGCGCATCACTTGAAGCATGGAGTTTCACTTGTTTTATTATCAAAAATTCTTGGACACAAGAGACTATCTACAACTGAGAGATATCTGAATTACATCCAGGACAGAGCAAAAGACACCTCAACACTCAGCGAACTTTAATATAACTAAAGAGTTTCTCTTTGAATTCTTCTAATTTTTTTTCATCGAGTCGCATTCGTAAGATATCGTTTGTAAAAATTTGATTCCAGAATTCTTCAGAGGAGGCGATTTGCAGAAATTTATCAAATGAGACTTTTTTCACTTCAATTTTTTCGCCAGGATCAAGTCGCTGTGCTGCTGTTTGTTTGCACTTTCTTGCAACGTATAAGTACATCGGCCACTCAATTTTTCCGCTGTATTCGTAGGTTTTAATTAGTTCCCAGTCATCCGATTCCAATCCTGCTTCTTCAATAAGTTCACGTTTGGCAGTTATAAGCGGTTCTTCTCCTTGCTCCATTCGTCCGCCAAGAAGAGTAAATGCTCGTGGCTTGGTGGGTTGTTCTTCATAAGAAAGAAAGATTTGATCGTCTGCCGTTGGAATAATCTGAATTGTGCCTGGACGCTTGAGCATTTCAAATGTATCTGTTGTTCCGTCATACAGCTTTTGTTCCCATTGATAGATGGAAAAAATTTTGCCTTGAAATACTTTTTTGGCTTGTTGTGGAAGTTTCATGTGGGCCAGAGAGGGATCGAACCCCTGACATGGTGTGTATAAGACACCTGTTCTACCACTGAACTACTGGCCCGTTAGAGTATTATATCATTTCAGGTCACCATAATTCAGTAAACATGCCTTTGCAGATAAGTTCTTGTTCTCGGTGAAGGCTAATATCTTCAATCGTAAGAGCAAGTGCCTGAGATAATTCATTTAAAAGTTTTTTTGGATGCTGCCTGCTACATACTTTCCATTCTGCGATATGTTGCGCGTACTCAGTTGCAAAAAAATCACCAATTATTTCTAAAATATCACTTGTTTCAAAGGAAGTAGAAACAACAGAACTATGATAATGAAATAGTTTCCATTCGTGATCCATGATTTCGTAAATTCTAAAAATAATCTCAACTCCATCAAGAAGAACTACGCCATAATGTGGATTCATTATCTCATGATAATAGAGATATCTCTATTTTGTCAAGAAGCTTTTCTTTGAAATAAAGCCCTTTTATTTTGCTTTTTTAAGAAGTCTTTTTACCTCTACAAGTTCTCGTTCTATGGAAAGAAGTTTGGCAGTAATTTCACTATCGTCATTCTCTTCTTGGGTAAAATAGGCGAGCGAATGATGTGTAGCAGTAGCGATTTTACGAAGATTTTCCAGTGGCGGCTGGCTTCGACCTTTTTCATATGCAGATATTGCTTTGTCTGATACTCCGATGCTTGTTCCTAGTGCATGCTGCGAAAGATGTGCATTTGATCTTGCAGATCGGATTCTTCTAGAAAGTTGGGTAAGCTCTTCTTTTCTATCGACACGTTTCATAGATCCAATTATACTATAGTAATGATCGGCTTTGCCAAATCAAAACGTAGAACAGTTCGCATTAAAGATATGCCGTTAACCTTGCGTCCTCGGGAAAAGTTATTTTCTTATGGTGCAAATAATCTTTCTGATGCAGAGCTTTTGGCGATTCTCTTGGGAACAGGTTCTGCAAAAGCCAATGCGATAAAATTGGGAGAAAAATTATTGCGTCAATTTCCTTTATCAAGGTTATCAGAAGGAAATTTGCAGGAATTTGTCCGCTATCCAGGAGTGGGTATGGCAAAAACTGCACGAATTGCCGCGGCATTAGAGTTGGGTGAAAGATTGTTTGCTCCTTCGTCAGTTTCCAAAATTATTATCCGCAATGCTGTAGATGTCATTTCTCAAGTGCGTGATATTGCAGAAAGAAGACAAGAATATCTTATTGTGTTGTACATAAATGCCCGACATGAATTGGTCTTAAAAGAAGTAGTGGGTATGGGAAGTCTAAATGGTTTGCAAATTACTCCAAAAGAAATTTTCAGCAATGCATTGAAAACTCCTTGCGCATCAATTATTGTGGTGCATAATCATCCTTCAAACGACCCTGCCCCCTCAGATGCTGATATCCATTTTACAAGAAAGATCCATGAAGCAGGGGAGGTAATGGGAATTCCGATGATAGATCACATCATTGTTTGCAAATCGGGGTATTATTCATTTCGAGAAGATAATCTGTCAAATAAGTAAAATTTTGTTGCGAGGCTTGGAGGAAATTAGAACCTGGGTTTTTAATAATAATGAATGTAATTTTATACCCGAGATATGAGTTACAAATTAATTCCATTATCTTTTCTCCGTTTTTAACAAGATAAAATCTTTCGTGCCTCTTTTTTTAAGGACTATATCGAATGGAAAAGGGAAGGCTGCAAGCCCTTTTTCTATAGAAAGCGATTCAATTTTATTAATATCGTATTGTTTTTTATGCCAAAGGATACTGCAGTGTTGTGCGTTTATAATATTTTGGTACCAATTTACTGTTGGACCGTAAGTTAGAGCAGCGACGAAACCCTCATCAACCCTTCTCACAATAATGGGTGTTTTATATTGTTTTCCACTAGAACGTCCAAGGTGACTAATTACAGCAAAAGAAGTGTTAGTTTTACCTGCTATATGCATCAGTAGAGGATTAGTTACATATTTATTAAAGGTGAGTATACCTCTCCTAGATTTCTTTCAATTTATTGTTGCAGAGAAAGCAGATTAAATCAAGAAAGGCATTACTTGGTTCTACCATTAGGAGTCTCGTATGAAAAATAGATGAATCTTGAGGCTGTGAAAATACAGAAAATTGATGTTGCGGGGCTTGGAGGAAATTATAACCTGGTTTCTGAAGAATGAGGTTTTTATTCCTGAAGTGGATAAAAAATTTCAAGCTGCTTCTATTTGAAAATGTTGTGATAAATAAGAATTTAGCGAATCATCTGTAATCCCATAATATTTTTGGTATGCTGAGGCAACTGGTTGTCTGGTAGCTTTTTTATAGGGGTGAGCTGGCACTTCCTTTGATGGATCTCTTACGACGCTATATTGTTGACCTGCTAGCAATAAAACTTCAGCAGGTTTTCCATTCGCTAATAATCGCAAGGGTAATTCGAGGTCTTCATGTCCCCACAAAGGAATTTGTTTATCTCCTATGACTACTCTTCCTAATGTATCTTCATGTAATTGATTAAATTGTCGCTCCTCAATACTTAGAACTTCGCCGTCTATTACTGGTTTCAATCGGTGAACAGCAAAAGCATTATTTAGGAAAGCCCTAGCGTAATTTCCAGAGTGAATTATGCTAGTATCTGCTTGTTTCACTCGTCTGATTAACTCTGTGTCATGAATACCTTCAACCTCTACTCCAACCATTAAAAGTTGAGGATTTTGGTGCAATCGATCTCTAGCCGGCAATACCGCTGGTAAGTATTCTCCCAAGTCACTACTGACTGTTGCGAAATAAGGGAGTCCCTGTTGAGCACATTCTTTGATTCCTAAATTGAACATTGCTGAATGGTTAATTGTACCTGGTCTATGATGATTTTTTGAGTAAACGACCTCAACTGCTCGGCCTCGGGATTGTTGGCTGGCTACTGAAGAAGCAAGGATATCTCTATGAGAAAACAATTCATGAGAGGCGATTAGTACGGGGCCAATTTTTTGTACCATTTCACCAAAGACATTAACTGTTTGTTCTATTCTGTCTCGAGGAAACGAACCATGTATTCGAGTTATAGTAAGAGGCGTGCCTTCTACAGGATATGACATAAATTATTATGTTTATTTGTCGAAAGTTTACCATAATAGATGGATTAATATCAATGAAAATGGAGTTTTAAGAAGGAGAGAAGCGTAGTTATAAAACTATGGACTTTCAGTTGCGGGGTTTGGAGGAAATTAGAACCTTTTTCATAAAAAATGAGATTGTTTTCATTTCTGATTTTTTATAACAAATCCATTTTTTGCATATTTCTGTTTTGCTTCATAAGGTATAATCATATTCTATGAATGAGCATGAATTTTTTGTGTATAATCATGATGTACGAAACTTTGGAGAGCACAAAAGAGAATATCTTGGGCCATCTTACGTTGCCTTAGCAATGGCTCTTCGTTATCAAGGAGTTGAAGCAACTCCGAGAATGCTTTTTGAGAAAGCTCATGGGGAAAACGCAGTAGTAGAAGATGCTCCAGCACCAACATTTACTCATCTTGCAGCAATTGCACAAGATTTATCTGCAGGTGCTCTTTTTCCACTTAAAGCGACTGCATGGGATGAAGTGAAATACGAAAAATTACGACAAAAAAGTAGCCGATACACACCCTTTGATGTAATGGATGAATACCTTTTTGGGCGTAATGCGCCTTGCATTATAAGAGCACAAAGACAACCGTGGCTAGTTGTTGGAGTAGAACCAATCACAAGAAGTTATAAAATGTACAATCCTCTCAATGATGTTACTGCTCTATATAAAAAAGTGTGGTTTGATCGTTGGTGGTCTCGATCAGAGCAATGTTATCCTGAAGACCTTCCTGGAGCAGCATATCCTATGCTTACAGTGGAAAAGGATAAAAGAAAGATATCTCTTACTTGAAGTTTAACTTTCTAAGCTCCGTTAGCCTCAGTTGCGGAGCTAGGAGTTGAACCTAGCCTGTGAGATTATGAGCCTCACGTGCACCGTACACTACCCCGCGTATAGACGATAAGTATACCATTTGCTATGCCTATGGTCAAATTGGTATAATCTGAAAGTTGAGAAACGCCAGGGTAGCTCAGTTGGTTAGAGCATGGGATTCATAAACCCAAGGTCGTGGGTCCGACTCCCACCCCTGGTACACGTTTTATTTTCCTCACTATGAATAATAATCCAATTGGAGTTCTAGATTCTGGAGTTGGCGGACTGACAGTTTTGCAAGAAATTGTTCGAGAGCTGTCAGAAGAATCATTTGTCTATATTGGTGATTCGAAGAATACTCCATACGGCTCAAAATCATCTGAAGAGATTTATAAATTTGCGAAGCAACTAGTCGAACTTCTATTAGCAAAGCAAGTCAAGCTCATTGTCATTGCCTGTAATGTGATTACGGTAAATTGCTTGGACAGGTTTCGCAAAGAGTATCCAATGATTCCTTTCATTGGTACGGTGCCTGTCGTAAAAACTGCGGCCGCCGTTTCCAAGTCAAAAAGAATTGGTATCTTATCAACGACAGGAACAGCGCGAAGTATCTATCAAAAAAAATTGATAGAAATATTTGCGGATGGTTGCACTGTTTTTAACCACGGTACGGACGAATTGGTGCCATTGATTGAAGAAGGGAAAGTCGAAAGCGTAGAAATGAAAGTCGCTTTAAAAAGAGTATTATTCCCATTTCAAAAAGAAAACGTTGACGCTCTTGCACTGGGATGTACGCATTTTCCATTTCTAACAAAACAGATACAACAAATTGTGGGATCTAATGTGCAGTTACTGGATTCTGGAGGAGCAATAGCAAGACAGGTCAAGCGAGTGCTTGTGCAAACAGATCGTATAGCTAAAAATAATAGTCCTTACATAAATGTCTATACGACCGGTAATATGAATATTGCAAAAAAATTATTGCACGATACAATAGAAGGGCAAGATATGAGTTTTGAAGAAGTAAGGCTGGCTATATGATTACTGATTGGGAGAAAAAGAAAGTTGCTGTTCTTGGATTAGGTGTTGAAGGAACATCAATCTTGCCATTTTTGAAAAAAAGCGGTGCATCTGTTTGGATTTTGGATAGAAAGCAAAAGGACAATATTGATCATAATTTTATAACACAAGCTGAAGAGTTTGGCGTAGAGTTCCAACTAGGTAAAAATTATTTGGAGAATCTCACAGATTTTGATGTTATTATCAGAAGTCCTGGAGTACGAAGATTATTACCTGAATTAATTGAAGCAGAGAAGAAAGGTGTTGAGATAACATCTCAAACAAAATTATTTTTTGACCTCTGTCCGTGTCCGATTATCGGCGTGACCGGCACAAAAGGTAAGGGAACAACGTCAACATTGATTTATGAAATGCTTAAAGAGGCAGGAAGTGATGCCTATCTTGGAGGCAATATCGGCGAGCCGCCGTTCTCATTTTTGGATAAACTACAGACCTCATCTGTTGTTATTCTTGAACTTTCAAGCTTCCAATTACAGGATTTGACAAAGAGTCCTCATATTGCTGTTATGCTGATGGTAACGAGTGAGCATTTGGATCATCACGCAACGCAGGAGGAGTATATTTCTGCCAAAAGGAATATACTTCGTTATCAAAAGCAGGATGATTTTGCCATTATCAATAGGGATTATCCTGCAAGCAATGAATCAGATGTTGAAACAGAAGGAAGTGTGTTTTACATTTCACGAGAACGCGAAACCAACAATGGCTGTTTTGCGTTAAATGGGAAGATTGTTGTGAGGAAAAACGACAACGATGACGAAATCATTACAACAAAAGATATTGCACTGCCTGGCAAACACAATCTCGAAAATGTCTGCGCTGCAGTTATGGCGGCACGGTTGGCGGGGGTAGGTAAAAAGCATATGGTCAGCGTTCTTGAGACATTTACTGGTTTGCCGCATAGATTGGAATTAGTTTCAGAAATAAATGGCGTTAAATATTACGATGACTCATTCTCAACAACGCCTGAAACAGCAATTGCAGCGATTGATGCGTTTGAGCAACCGAAGATTATTATTCTTGGCGGATCGAGTAAAGGGAGTGATTTCTCACAGTTAGGGAAAATAATTCGTGAATCAGATTCGATTAAAGCAATAATTGGAATTGGCGATGAATGGGATGAAATTAAGTCGCACATTGGAAATCTCAACTCGAAAACATTACTGATTGAAGGGGCAAATACAATGCATCAGATAGTTCTTGCTGCTTCCAAAATCGCTCAGAAAGGTGATGTTGTCATACTTTCTCCTGCTTGCGCGAGTTTTGATATGTTTAAAAATTATAAGGATAGAGGAGAGTGGTTTAAAAAGGAGGTTTTGGCACTGGCATAGCCTCTTTGATTGTGCTATACTGACACAGATTTTATGGCTACTAATGGTAAAAAACTTCATGCTGACTCACGAAAAAGAGTAGTTAAATTTAAGCAAAAATTTTCTTGGAAAAATTTGTTATTATACTTTTTCCTTATCATTTTTGCACTTTTTTTCTTTTCAGCTTTCACTAGTCCATATGACAATAATCAGACCGTACCACTTTCAACAATAATCAGTGAGGTAAAAAGCGGACAGGTGTCCCAAATTCTTGTAACCTCTGACCAATTAGTAGTAACTGAGAAGAATGGTACCAAGGTGCAGGCAGCTAAAGAAGACACAACAGATGTCTATTCCCTTTTTAAAGCGGCAGGTGCTTCACTCTCAAACGTGAAGGTGACTGTGCAAGATGATTCAAGTGTCTCTAACTGGATAAATATCACATCAGCAGTATTGCCTGTTTTGTTAATGATTGGTTTTTTCTACTTCATTTTTCGTCAAGCACGAGGAACGCAAGAAAGTATTTTTTCTTTTGGTCAATCCCGCGCCAAACTTTTCAACAGAGATAATCCGAAAGTGACGTTTGCAAATGTCGCAGGAGTGGATGAGGCAAAACAAGAATTATCAGAGATTGTAGACTTTTTGAAAAATCCCGTTAAATATCGTGTGATGGGTGCAAGAACTCCTAAGGGTGTTCTTATGGTTGGCCCTGCTGGAACAGGAAAGACACTGCTTGCTCGTGCAACAGCGGGGGAGGCAAACGTTTCTTTCTTCTCAATGGCGGGATCTGAATTTATGGAAATGCTTGTGGGGGTAGGTGCCTCTCGTGTCCGTGATTTATTCAATACTGCAAAAAAAGCTCAGCCGGCAATTATCTTCATTGACGAAGTTGATGCAATTGGACGGCAGCGTGGAGTGGGCATTATGGGGGGCCACGATGAGCGAGAACAGACCTTAAATCAAATTTTGGTAGAGATGGACGGCTTTACTCCAAACGAGAACGTAGTGGTCATTGCAGCGACTAACAGACCTGATGTTTTGGATCCGGCACTTGTCCGACCGGGACGTTTTGATCGCCGCGTGATGCTGGATCTTCCTGATGTTGAAGGACGGACAAAAATTTTGGCAATTCATGCAAAGGGTAAACCTTTTGAACCGAAAGTTGATTGGGAAAAAGTTGCTAAAAGAACTGTCGGCTTCTCCGGAGCAGATTTGGAAAATATGCTTAACGAGGCGGCAATTATGGCGGCAAGGCTGAATAAAAAAGCCATTGATATGTCAGACATTGAAGAATCGGCAACCCGTGTAAAATTAGGACCTGAGAAGAAACGACTGCAGACAGACCAAGATCGTAAAATGACTGCTTATCATGAAGCCGGACATGCTTTGGTTGGTTGGGAAATGCCACATATCGATCCGATTCATCGAATCTCAATTGTTTCCCGTGGTATGTCGTTAGGACACACAATGACGGAACCAATTGACAGAGTTCATGAAACCAAACAAAGTCTTCTTGAGCAAATCGCTATGATGATGGGTGGCCGTGCAGCTGAAGATTTGATATTCGATGACATTACAACTGGTGCCTCAAATGACATTGAAAAAGCGTCCCAAGTTGCCCGGGCAATGGTGACAAAATTTGGTATGAGTGATCTTGGTCCAATAAATCTTGATAATGATCGTAGTGTCTATGAACAAAGCGAAGTCTCACCGGAGATGGCGGCAAAAATTGATGCTCAGGTTAAGAAAATATCAGATGAGGCATATTCGCAGGCGACAAAGATACTCACGAGACTTCGTTCCAAACTTGATATCATCGCTGAGGAACTGTTGAAGAAAGAAACGATTGATTCGGATGATTTTGTCCGCTTGATCGGCCCCAAAAAAGAGCTTGCCACAGTAAAGGTAAAGTCCTAATTTCGGAAACTCGGATTACTCAGAAAGCCAGAATTCCGGACAGTCAGAGATTCAAGAGTATACTTTTCTGATTTTCAGAAACTTTGAATATCTGACATACCGATTATTCTGAGTTTTCCGGAATTGTATGCTAAAATGAGAAAATGAAGAAGCTCCTTTTGTTTGATGGTAATGCTCTCCTGCATCGCGCCTATCATGCTTATCCTCCTCTGACCAATCCTCAAGGAGAACAAATACAGGCTGTCTTTGGCTTTTTTTCAATGTTTTTGACAGTTTTTGTCGATCAGAAACCCGACTATGTGGTTGTATGTTTTGATCGCGGCGCGCCGACTTTCAGGATGAATATGTATGCGGGGTATCATGCTCAAAGACCGAAAATGGCTGATGATTTTGTGCCGCAGGTGATGATGGTGCATGAATTATTAGCAAAAATGAATATGCAGATTTTTGAACTGGATGGATACGAGGCTGATGACTTGATTGGAACAATTGCGACAGAAGCCGTAGATAAGTTTAAAGAAGAAGTTGTAATTGTTACCGGTGACCGTGATCTTCTTCAACTGGTTAATCCTCATGTTAAAGTGCTTATGCCGATTCTTGGGTTTACAAAAACTGCGCTTTTTGATGAAGAAAAAGTAGAAGAGAAGTACGGTGTGCATCCGAGACAATTTGTTGATTATAAAGCTCTTATTGGTGACGCTTCGGACGGTTATCCTGGAGTAACTGGAATTGGACCTAAAAGTGCCTCAAAACTGTTGCAAGAGTATGGAACTTTTGAAAAATTATATAAAAATATCGATTCTCTTCCTGAAAAAACGGGTTTGAAACTCGCAACTGATGCTGAACAAGCTGCTCTTGCCAAACAACTTGCGACAATTGTGACAGATGTACCGATTCAATTTGATCTTGCTAAATGTGCTTGTTCTGAGTTTAATTTATCTGCGTTGAGGGGAGAGTTTAAAAAACAGAATTTCAAAAGTCTGTTAACTCGTTTAGATACAGTTTTTGGAAAGGAAACAGATCAATTGAATCTCCTATGAGCATTCCTTCATATATTACCGCTGCCATTTTTGATATGGATGGCCTTATGATTAACTCAGAACCTTATTGGGCGATGGCAGATAAGGCGTTTTTCGAAAAGTATAAAAAACCGTATAATTCTGAAATCAATCTTCATATTATGGGAAGAGGACAACGGGAAATTATTGAGTATTACAAAAAAGAGTTTGGCTTTATCGGAGATACCTCTGCTTTGATCATTGAGAGAAAAAATTTACTTTATACATTTCTTTTTTCGAATATTTCACTAATGGAAGGAGTAGAAGATATTATTAAATTTCTTTATCAACACGATATTATTTTAGCGGTCGCAACCAGCGGACATACCACAGAAATGGCAAAAAAGATTTTGGAGAAAGTGGATTTGGGAAAATACTTTTCAGTTGTTATCTCTGGAGATGATGTTGCAAAAAGCAAACCAGCACCGGATATTTACCTAAAAACTGCCAAAATATTACACGTGGATCCCTCGGAATGTTTGGTTTTTGAAGACGCTTCTAATGGTGTTCGAGCTGGAAAAGCAGCAGCTATGACCGTGTATGGTATTAATAATGGTGAGGAGATATATAATAAGCTTAAAGAAGCAGGTGCTGATAAAGTATTTAAAAGTATGAGGGAAATAGTTCTATGAAAGTTGCCATAGTACATGACTATATAAAGGAATACGGTGGGGCAGAGCGGGTTCTGGAAGAACTTCATGATTTGTATCCAGACGCAACTGTTTTTACCTCAGTTTATCTATCCAACTTTTTGGGTCCGCATCGGGCAAGGTTTAAAAATTGGAAGATTAAAACTTCATGGTTTCAGTATGTACCATTTAATTACAAGCTTATCAGTCCATTTCGTTTGGTAAGCGCGAGAGTTTTTAAGCAGTTTGATTTTTCAGAGTTTGATGTAATTATCGTTTCTGCTACCGGTGCGTACTTCCCAAACGCAATTGATAAAAAGAAAGCCGTACAAATCTGTTATTGTCATACGCCACCGCGATATTTATATGGGTATGCAACCGCTAGGGAATGGAAAAAGAATAAGATTTTTTCCTTTCTAGCATCAATTGCTAATCATTTTTTGCGTATGACTGATTTCAACGCATCAGAAAATGTCGATTATTATGTGGCTAATTCTCAGGAAGTTGCAGAAAGAATAAAAAAGTTTTATCGACGGGATGCGGCAGTCATATATCCGCCAGTTGATTTGCCCAAATTATCATCGCAAAAACGAGAAAAGAGCTATTTTTTGACAGGTGGACGACTGGCGAGAGCAAAACGTGTGGATATCATTGTAGAGGCATGCAGTAAGTTAGGAGTGCCGTTGAAGGTATTTGGCAAGTCATTTGCGGGGTATGGAGAAGAATTGCAAAAGAAAGCAGGCAAGACAGTTGAATTTTTGGGAGAAGTAACTGATGAAGAAAAAAAAGAACTTATGGTAGGAGCGAAAGCATTTCTTTTTGCATCAGTTGATGAAGATTTTGGAATCATTCCGGTTGAAGCAATGGGATCCGGTCTTCCTGTTATTGCGTATAAGTCAGGTGGCGTGAAAGAAACGGTAATTGATGAAAAAACAGGTATATTTTTTACTGAACTTACTGTATCTTCGTTGACAGCAGCGATAAAGAAGTTTGAAAAAATGAAATTTGATCCAAAAGTGTGTAGAAAGCAGGCAGAGAAATTCTCAAAAGAGCGGTTTAGCAAAGAGGTAAAAACATTTGTTACTAGTAAAATAACAGCATGAAAGCACGAGTTATCGTCACTACGCTTATTGAAAAAAATGGCCAAATTCTTTTAGGTCAAAAATCAAAAGATATTGGACCATACCCGAATACATGGCATTTACCTGGTGGCGGTGCGAAACTTGAAATTGAGTCTCTTGAAGATGCCGTCAGGCGAGAAGTGAAGGAGGAGACTGGTTTGGAAATTGCTAAAATGGAGCGTGTAAGTTTTGATGAAGATTATGAGCCTGATAAAAAGGGGGAAATGACTCACTATGTTTTTCTAGTTTATAAAGTAACTCCAAAGACTATGAATGCCGAGGCAGCTGACGATATTGTGACGTTGAAGTGGTTTAAAAAATCAGGACTGGAAGACATTTTGTTGACTAGACCTTCGATAAAATTTTTTAAGGAAATCGGTTGGATATAAAAAGATAACCATGCTACAATTTGCCCATGCCTGAACTTCCAGAAGTTGAAACTATCCGAATCGGTCTGCAAAGATATCTTGTCGGGCACACAATTCAAGCTATTACTATTAATCTTCAAAAACAAATAAGTGGTGACACGCAAGCAATCATAGGATCAAAAATTATCGCGGTTAAACGTTTTGGGAAAGGATTGGTTATTGAGCTTAATAATGGCTACAGTATCACTGCTCATGTCAAAATGACCGGACAACTGCTTTATAAAGCGCCACATCTCTCCAAACAAGTCATCGCTGGAAATGCAAAGGTGGAAATAGCGAGTTTGCCAGATAAGTATACTCATGTTATTTTTCACTTTGATCACGATGCGAGTCTTTTTTATAGGGATGTACGTCAGTTTGGTTGGATAAAGATTGTCAGAAGTGATTTAGTGGCTTCACAGCCATATTTTAAAAAACTTGGACCGGAACCCTTGCGTGATTTAACGTTTAAACAATTTAAAAATATCTTGACCAAACGAAAAACTCCAATCAAACAACTTATTATGGATCAATCAGTAATTGCTGGAGTAGGGAATATCTATGCCAATGACGCATTGTTTGTCTCTCGTATTCATCCACAACGTCCAGCGAATAGTTTGTTAGAGGAAGAACAAAAAGGCCTCTTTGCTGCAATTGAACAAGTGCTTAAAAAAGGGATTGAGGTTGGCGGTGCTTCTGAATGGTCCTATGTGGATGCTTTGGGGAAAAGTGGCAGATATCAGGAATATTTTCAGGTGTATCGTAAGCAAGGTCAACCATGTCCACGGTGTGGAACAAAAATTGAAGAAATTCGTCTTGGCGGCAGAGGAACATTTTTTTGCCCTCATTGTCAGGTGAGGAGTGAAAGAAATTAGAATGAAGATTATGCAGTCTGATCTAAGAGATGAACGATTCTTCCGAATTCTTTTACCTCGGGTCTTTTCATTCTAAAGAATGGTTTTTGTAAATTTGATGCCGTTTCCCATCTTGTTGGTCTTAACGAATGAGGATCAAGCGATCTGTATATTCGTTGTATTTGAATGACAACGTCGGCATCATCTTTTCCCAATGCACGAGACATACTTATGAGAACCGTTGGAGGGACCAAAGCTTCTTGAGTATCACGAAAAATTTGGGAAAAGACACGCGTTTCTGTGGCATCTCCTATCTCAGAAGGGTCTTTTGGGGTCATAACGACTATTTTTCCAGTTGTGTCAGATTTGGGAAAGAAGCAACCTTCACCTACCTCAGCGATTTTATCTATCTCAAAAAATGGAGAGATGGTGGACATATGTCCATAGTCTTTATCTCCTCTCATTGCATTTAATTCGTTCCAAGCGGCATCCCCTAAAAAGAAAACGGCATTTTCTATGGGCATACCGACAAGACTTGCCATAAATTGGCCGGCGATACCGAAGGGAAGATTAGAGATAATTTGTGGTTTGTTATCTAGTGCGTCTAAATTGATAAAGTGTTGCCAGTCTAAAGCATCCGTATTAACAAAGCGTATTTTTCCCTTTTTTGCTTGGTCTTGATCACTTGTGTCGGCAGTTTGGCTATTGGTAACCACGTCGGAAAGTACTCGATTAAAACGTCTATCCAGCTCTATTCCAATGAGTCTTCCTGCAGGTTCAGCTAGTTTCTCAGTTAAAACTCCAAAACCTGGTCCAACTTCGATAACAGTACGGCCTGGTATTACAAGACCTGCTAGTGTATGTATAGTTTCAGGGTCGATGAGAAAATTTTGTCCCAAACCTTTTCTTGAATCAGGTGGAGCAAGAGTATGAACAGCCTCTGATAAAAAGCCCGCTTGACGAGCTCGTCTGAGTGTCTCATCTAAAAAAGGATTTCTAATTCCAAAAGGTTGTGAGCCATCTTGATTTTCAGTCATGGGCAGATATTATACTATATTTATAAGCACGACTCAATACTATAAGATTTTAATTGTGACTAAACTTACTTTTTTCGGCAGAATACTGTCCTATAGTTGAGATTATTACATAATTATGTTATGATAAATTATGAGTTTTACAAATCCCAGTGCGGTATTACCCACAAAATTTGGTGATTTTACTATCATTGTCTGGCCCTCAGATGATGGCAAGGATTCTGTTGCCCTCGTAACACCACAACTTGATGTTTCAAAGCCTGTATTTTTGCGCGTTCATAGTGAATGTATAACAGGTGATGTCTTTGGGAGTCTCCGTTGCGATTGTGGACAGCAAAAACAAAATGCTCTTATAAAAATAGCAAAATCAAAAAACGGTATTTTTATTTATCTTAAGCAGGAGGGAAGAGGAATTGGTCTCAGTGAGAAAATTAGAGCTTACGCATTGCAAGAACAAGGATACGATACCCATGAGGCAAATATCTTGCTAGGACATGAGCCTGATCCCCGAGAATATTCAATGGTTAAAACAATCCTTGATCAATTAAAAGTAAAAGATATAAAACTTATTACCAACAATCCATCCAAGGAAAATTCTCTAAGAGAATTTGGATTTAATATCGTAGAAAGAGTTCCTCTAAAAATAAGAAGTAATAAATATAATAAAAGATACCTTGAGACAAAAAAGATTAAGTTTAAGCATTTTAATGATGACAGTAACAGATATTATTATGGAATAGGTAGAGTTGAAGAGAGTTCAGCGGTTGAAGCAATTGCAACACACGTCAAAACGCATAATCTTGACCCATTTTTAAGAATAGGGATAGGTTTTTATGCCGATAAAAATACTTTGGCAAATGAAGAACAGAAAAAAAAATTAAAAGATTTGCTCAAATTAACGATGAAATACCATCCTCCACTAACACCAATATTGCACTATAGCTTTAAGAATTCAAAGCCAAAAGATTATAAAAAAGAGCTCCTACAGATAAAGAATGAGCTATCTATTTTTAAAAAAATACAATTAAATGACTTAAAAAAAGATCATTTGGAAGTACTCATGTTTGCTTCACGGCACTTTATGGTACATTTCCCAATTGATGATGAATATCTTCACTTGATAAGTAATCCGAAGTATAGCAAGCTTGTCCGGGCAAGGAAAATTTTGACCATTCTTGATAATAGTGGAGGAAGGGGAATTCAGGAAAATATTGGTTCTTTTGAGAAAAAAATTACATTGTGTTTAAATAATGAAATAAATGATATCGGAATAGCTGGGGGATTCGGCCCTGATAATTTGGAACCCTTTTTTCATCTAAAGAAATATTTCAAAATTAATTTTTCAATTGACGCAGAAACAAGATTGCAGAAAAATGGGAAACTAAATAATGAATTAGTGAATTCCTACCTTGATAATTTAATTCATCCAACTATTACTTCTTAATATCATTACCTATAGCGGGTAATGTCATCCACATATGTTCGAAAAGCTTCTTTGAAAGGTCAAAATAATCTTTATTTTGAAAGATGACTCCGGTAGTTGATTCTCGCAGATTAATTATCGCTACGTTTCCTTCGTAGAGTAAAATATCAGAAGCGCTGATTTGTATGCCTTTTGGTAAAAATTTAAAATTATATCTTTTATTTTGAGAAAGAATTTTGACTAATTTATGAGAAGCAGGTGAGTCTTCTATAAACTCATATAATTTAAGCTCTTTATTTTTTTCAAATGCTTTATCAAAAGAGAATACATTCTCGGGGAAAAAGTTTACAACATCCCCAATATTTACATAAGAAAAAAGCTCTTTTGCTTTCAAAGCTTCTTCGTAAATTTTCTTTACTCCATTTACGCCTTTGTAATATCTGACTTCAGCAGTACTTGCATCATTCATCTGCGGAAGATTTGTCGTAAGAATTTTTAAAATAGCCGGGAAATTTTTTTCCACATCTTTTGCATTTGTAATTTTTTCTTCCACAAGAGATTGTAAGCTTTCAGGCTCACTGGCTGCAACGAGTTTTTTTGATCCTCTGACCAGTTTCATAATGAGGCCTTTATCGATGAGTTGATCAATATAGAAGTAGGCGGTTGTACGTTTGATATCAACAGTTTGCGCTAAATCCCTGACACTTGCAGGTCCACTTTGGAGGAGCATCAAATAAAGTTTGGCCTCAATATCTGATAGATTTAGTTGTTTGAGATAGTCAACAATCTTATCCACAAAAAAATTATAGCACATATGAGACTTATAAGCTTGGCGATTTCACATTTAAATTGAGATATTTATGCTTTTAGCTTGTATTTTATCTCTACTTGAGGTAGACTATCGAGATTAAATTAATTTACTATGGAATAGGATGAAAAACGCAAATTCCTTTGATAAAATAGCTACTTCTTATTATAATTCGGTTCCGGATATTCCACAAAAATATATAAATCTTCTTACACGGACATTTGCTGTAAGAAAAGAGGATAATGTACTTGATTTAGGATGTGGCGCAGGTGATTTGACGCTTGAATTAGCAAAAAAATCATCGCATATGACGGGAATTGACTCTTCAAAAACAATGATTAAAATGGCCCAAGAAAAGGATAAAGATAAAAAAGTAAATTGGATACATTCATCAGTTGAGGATTTTGATTTTGGTAAAGAAAAATATAACCTGGTTTTTACTTATGAAGCATTTCATTTATTTCATCATAGGGAAGAACTTATTAGACGTGTTTCAGATTCTTTAAAAAGAGATGGATTTTTAGCCATAGGATGGGCGATGTATGCCTTTGATTATCCTTTAAAAAGTACCATAGAGGAAGTATTTGCACATTATGGTAGACCTTGGGATGATTGGGGAGCGTGGACCTGTCCAGATTTTTCTAAACTTGTTAAGGAATCAAATGTTGGATTATCAGATGTACACACAAAAAAAATTGTCGTAAAAGCTCAGACCTCAACAGATAAAATTATTGATTACTTTTTTAGCGTGAGTAAAACTGCTTCATTAACCGATAATGAAAAGAAGAATATTTTTAAAGATTTGAAAGAGAGGATAGAAAGAATTTATCCTACAGGGGAAAGTATCGGTTATAACGAGCATTCAATTGCTTATTGTATGAAGATATAGTCGTTTTGGTGGCTATTTTCTATTTTGCGCTTTTTCTGGATCTGGAATTAAGTTCCACATAAAGTCAAACAATTCTTTAAAATTATTATAAAAATCGGCACTTTGTAGAACTATACTGCTTCCTCCACCTCTAAAATTGATAACTGCAACTTTATTTTCATAGATAAGAATGTCTTCGGAACTTAACTTTAAATGATTTGGCAAAAATTTATAGAAATATCTGTCTGTATTATCATTAACATCTTCGGAAACTGCAGTGGAAGATGCTCCGTAAATAATTTCCCACATTTTAAGGTTTTTATTTTTTTTAAAAGCATCTCTGAATACAGCAGTATTGTCAGGCCATAGCGGCTCTTTTTTATCAACTCTTGCATACGTACGAACTTCATTTGCTTTAAAAGCTTCTTCATAAATTTTTCTTGCATTAGTTGTTCCTTTATAAAATCGGATATCAGCGTTATTAATATTACTCTGCACGGGATTAATATTCGTAAGCATATTTATGATGTTGGGGAAATTTTCCTTAACGGATATCGCTTGTGTACGTTTTTTTTCTACGAGATGTTTTAAATTTTCTGGTTCATTAGCTGCAACGAGTTTTTTCGATCCTTTGACTAATTTCATAATGAGGCCTTTGTCTACCAATTGATCAATGTAGAAGTAGGCAGTAGTGCGTTTGATATCAATTGTTTGAGCCAAATCTCTCACACTGGCTGGGCCGGTTTGAAGAAGCGTGAGATAGAGTTTTGCCTCAACATCTGATAGATCTAATTGTTTGAGATAATCAACAAGTTTTTCCATATTTTGATTGATTATTATAACATAGCCATATGCCCAAAAGCTTGACTTACCAGACTATATCATAAAAGTTGTCAAAAGGCGACAACTATCTTGACAATTGCAGAAAAATTGTATAAACTCATTATGGATTTTGTTTTAGAGCTCACTAGTACAAAAACCACGCCATGTTGACATTCTAGCCCCGCTTGAGCGGGGTTAGGGTGTCAAATTATCGTATAATGTAGGGAAATTGTACGAGAAGAAAATTTGTGTTACTATGGTGTAAGTAACACGTAAGAATTATGGGAAACAGTCAGGGCAGAAAGCGCATTATTATTTCCGTTGGGGGATCCCTTATTGTCCCCAATGGAGGAATTGCTACTGAGTTTCTTAAGAAGCTCAATGACTTTATTCGTGAAGAACTGGCGAAAGATAATAAACGCCAGTTTTTTTTGGTTATAGGAGGCGGTGCGACTGCTCGCCATTATATTGAAGCAGGTCATGAAGCCGTTGGTCATGATTTGACTCATGATGATATGGATTGGCTCGGCGTTCATAGTACAACCCTCAATGCTCACCTCGTCCGTACCATCTTCCGCGACATCGCTCATCCAAAAGTTATCCGTCATTATGACATTATCCGCAAAGTATATGAGCCAGTTGTTGTTGCTTCAGGATGGAAACCTGGCTGGTCTACTGATTATTGCGCAGTACTTCTTTGTGAAGATTACGGTGTAAAAACAGTCCTCAATCTTAGTAATATCGAACAAGTCTACGATAAAAATCCTAAAGAATTTCCCAATGCCAAACCTCTTAGCAAATTATCATGGGATGAGATGCGTAGCATAGTAGGTGATACATGGAAACCAGGACTCAGTGCCCCCTTTGATCCGATCGCTGCAAAGAAAGCTCAAGAGTTAGGAGTAAAGGTTG
>Ga0206821_10071_pt1 | contig 25730 bp, 26 predicted proteins | sample Alteio_BWOrgCont_85_FD_152860 | JGI IMG/M metagenome (GOLD analysis project Ga0206821, IMG submission 152860) | Enriched cells from forest soil in Barre Woods Harvard Forest LTER site, Petersham, Massachusetts, United States -... | ecosystem: Environmental > Terrestrial > Soil > Temperate forest >...
CGTAACATTTTCAGGAAGATATGCATACTTTTCAATAGAATTTCCAATCCCAAGTCCAAAAATCCCACCTGAACCAAGTGCAATTAAAATTTGTTTTACTTGGTATGATGTACCACTCAAAGAACTGCTTAGGTTTATAAAACTGGTTAGACGATGCAATCTGTATGGTTCAAAAGTGATATAAAAAAATCCAATAATACCAATAACCGGAGCAGCTATAAAAAACTGTAATATGTTCCCGCCTGATAGAAAATATACAATTGCAGATTCAGATAAAATTATTGAAGCAGTACCTAAATCAGGCTCTAGCATTACGAGTAATAATATAGCTCCCATTAAAAGGAGAAATGCAAAAAATCTTCCTTTTTCCTGATGTGAAAACCAAGCAGCAAGATATATTGCAAGTCCTAACTTTACAAACTCAGCTGGCTGAAGAGTAAAAAATCCAAAATTAACCCAACGGTTTGCGCCTTTAGCACCTGAACCAATGTGCGGCGCAAATACCAATATTAACAAGATCAATGCAAGAATTAAAAGGGGTAATGCGAGGTTATATAACTTGTGATAATCTATTCGATAAAATATAAAAAGTGCAGTTAATCCAAGAACTGACCATGCAAGTTGGCTTTTAATATACGCATATTTATCTCCGAACAAATCAAAAGCTATGACAGATGAAGCATCATAAACCATTAAAAGTCCAAATAGAGTTAATACTAGGGTAATTACAAAAAGAATAAGGTCAAACTTACCTGTTGATACTTTTTTGAAATGGAATCGTGATTTCATAGGCAGTAAATTCAAAACTGTTAAAACAGAAACCAATAGTTTTTTAATTCATTTAATTTGTTAAATTAAAGCGATGAACACCCCGAGTACAGCAAGAAGAAAACCGATAATCCAAGCCCTCATAACTATTTTTGGTTCTTCCCAGCCCCTTTTTAACAAATATAAATGCAGTGGTGCAGCTGGTAAAATTTTGCGCCCGAGATATTTTTTACTTAACAATTGTATCATTGAAGAGCCGACTTCAATGACAAATACTCCTCCTATAATTATAAGTGCAAATACTTTCCCGGTAAGAAGCCCAGTAACGGCAAGTGCTGCACCAAGCGATAATGATCCTACATCACCTAGCCAAAGTCTTGCTTTATAAATATTAAAATATAAAAATGCCGCAGAACATCCAATTAAAACAGCAATAAAAATACCGAGTGGCTGGTCTAGTTGCACTGAACTAATTGCAAGAAATGAGAGTAGACAAATAATTAGTAATCCTGTCGCAAGCCCATCAAGTCCATCAGTTATATTAAATGCATTCACAAAACTAACTATAACAAATGCTGCAAATGGTATGAATAATACACCTAAAAATAGCAATCCTGCACCATGAACAAAAATAAAATTATAATGAAGTTGTGTGTAAAAAACTGTGGCAATAATGAGTGCTAATATCCATTGGATTATAAACTTATACCGAAAACGTAAACCGAAAAATTTCTCCTTACCAGGCGGGGCTAATTTTTTTAAATCGTCATAAAATCCTAAAATTCCAAAGCTGATAAAAGAGAAGAAAATAACGAATACTTCCCATGGATTAATTTTTACATTAAAAATACCATATGACCACGACGTCCAAATTACAACAACAACAATAATTAATAATCCTCCGCCAAAAGGGGTACCAACCTTCCAGGAATTATATTTATCAAAAAGAGGTGTTCGTTTGTTAAACATATCCTTTGTTATCTGATTATTTCGTCTTAATTTAATTCTGTAAAGAAAATCTATAAATGGGACAAGAAGAATTGCGGTCATCAAAGCAGAAGAAAGCATGAGTCCGAGAAGCTGTATCATATACCATATTATACTCTATTCCTTTCGTTTTAAAAATACAAGAGCTTGCAACATTGATTTATGCTACAATTATTTTTTTATGTCAAAACAGGAATGTGGGATTCCAACTCAAAAAACTCCATATGATTCATTAACAGTAACTCATGCTGCTGATCAAGGGACACAAATAACAGTAAGAGTATCACCCCCTGCACAAGATACTCGATTCCCATGCCTTGCAAGAACTGTACTAGAAGGTGCGACCATGAGAAGACCTTTAATAACACAACCATTAACCGAGGATTGTCTTAGATGTTTTAGAACAGTTATAGTTGATTTTGGTAAACCTAAATAAATCTCCTATGATGAAGAAATTAATTTAACAACCTCATTCAAATTTGTAACTACTGCATCCGGTTCAAAATCTGAATGTTTTTCTTGTGTGTTGGCATATTCACCTCTTTTCATCCAAATGGTAATTACAGATGGATCAGTTTTCTTTGCTTCCCGTAAACCTGTCAGCCAATCATCAATAAAATATATTTTTGCCTTATTTTTATACAACTGCAAAATATCACGCATAACGTCAAGTTTATACTCTACTATGTGCTTATGTTCCTGGGAAAAATATTTTTTTATTTCTGTTTTTTCCAGTTTTTTATTTTGGAATGCGATTTCACCTTGTGATAAAAGTCCAAGTGTTGCAATATTTGCAAGTTTATCAAGAGAGTCTTTTACTTCGTCATATAATTCAAAAATAGTTAATTTAGATGATTTGAGTTTCTGTGTATTAAACAGTGTATTATCGATATCAAATAAAATTATGGTGTCAGTCTTTTTCATGTGTTAGTTCCAGGCGGTATACATTGCTGTTTCTTTGTTGGAATCCAAATTTTTGATACAGTCGATTCCCTGCGGCTCTTTCTATATGCGCTGTTAACATGATATATGAAACATCATGTTGTTTAGATACGGAAATTGCATGTTCCATTAGTAATGTTGCAATACCCAGATTGCGATATGATTTATCAACTACTACATCATCTATATATGCTTTTTTTGTATATGGAATTCTATAAATCATTACCATAGCCATCCCTACAATATTACCTGAAGGTTTATGCTTAGCTATAAATAGAAAACTCTGAGTACTTTGAAGCATATCTTGTAAATCTTGCATCGACAAAATGCAGTAATTCTCACCTTCCTGTTTTGCAAGATTTTCAATTGCATCTCTTAAAAATATTGATGATTCTGTTGCATGTTCAATAACAATGTCATTATTATTCATAGGAGATTTTAAATCTTTATGTATTTATTAGTGCGCAAAAATGTAACTAATTATTTTTTCAATTCAGCAAATAATTTTTCTGCTTCTTCTAATTCTTCTTTTGTATTAACGCCACGCCATGCAAGTTTACCTCCATTTACTGTTTGAACTTTTAAACCGTCCTGTATAGCTAGATCTATCAAGCTTGTAAGATAAATTTCTCCTGTCACAGGACTTGGTGTTATTTTAGGAAGATAATTGCGTAAAAAATCAGTACTGAATACAAAACAACCTGGGTTTATTTCCTTAATTTGCAATTGTTCTTCTGTTGCATCTTTTTGTTCAACAATAGCTAAAAGGTTACCATTTTTGTCTCTTACTATTCGACCCAATCCAGCAGTATTATCTTGTTCAATAGTTAAAAAAGTGAATGCAGCATTAGACGTTAGCTGTTCTTTAAATAACTTCTCCATTATCGGAATGTGCTTAGTATTATAAAATACTGCATCATCTCCATATACTACAAACACATCAGTTACATCTTTAGGTAAAACTGATAACCCAACCTGCAACGCATGCCCAGTACCGAGACGTTCAGTCTGTTCTGCAAAAAGGACATTTTCAGACTCAAGTGTTTTAATTACTGATTCTTTTGCATGACCAACAACAACAACTATTGAACTTATAGACATCCCTTTCATAAAATGTACTATATGTGCAATTATTGGTTTATTATCTAGATGCAATGTGACTTTATTCACACCATCAATCTGCATTCGTTTTCCTTGTCCGGCTGCTAATATAATACCGCCTAATTTACGCTCATTATTCATTTTATTAAGTTATGCAATTTATTATGTATTTTTCCCAAATAATCTTAAATTACTAGTACATACCAGTATAGTTAATAAAAATAATTTTGAAAATCTCGTATTTTACAAATTTTAGGATTACAATTTATTCATCTTTAATTCTTTGTATCTGGGCTCCTAAATTACGTATTCTAATTTCAAAATCCTCGTAACCTCTGTCTAATTTCTCAATACCAAAGATAGTTGATGTTCCTTTTGCAGCAAGAGCAGCAATTACAATTGCTGCACCCGCTCTCAGATCTATCATAGTTGCTATAGCATTATGCAGTTGCGTAGGACCAGATATAGTAACTGCATGAAATAATTCAGGCCTATCATCTGCTAAATTAAAATTATAAACTTTTTCTTTATCAGTTATAACTGGATTATAGAGTTTCACATGTGCACCCATTTTTTCCAAATCCGCAATATATCCGAACTTATCTTCAAATACAGTCTCATGAATATCAGATACTCCTTGAGCCTGAGTCATTAAAACAGCCCATGGAGCTTGCCAGTCTGTCATAAAGCCTGGATGCGGCTGTGTCATTATATTTGTTGCCCTCAGTTTATTTTTAAAATAAAACCTGATACCATCGGATTTTTCTTCAATTCCAGAACCTGAATCAGCTAACATATCTAAAAATATTTTAAGGGTATCAGATTTTGCCCCTTTAACAAAAACATCCCCTTTAGTAACCAGAGCTGCTACTGCAAAAGTAACTACCTCATTTCTATCAGGTTGAATTGTATATACGGCTTTATGTAATTTAGCAACTCCTATTATTTCAATATCTCTATCATTTGTGCGTTTGATATTTGCTCCCATAGCAGTAAGTAGTGCAATGAGTTCATCTATTTCCGGTTCTAATGCTGCATTATGAAGAGTAGTTTTTCCTTTTGCCAATACAGATGCAATAATTAAAGTTTCTGTACCAGTATGCGTACTCTTAGGAAATGTATAATTCGTGCTATGTAAATCTTTTGCTTTTGCATGAAAATATCCGTCATCACTGTGATAAATTATATTTGCACCCATAGCATTGAGACCATCAACTAATCGATCAATAGGCCTTGCTCCAAGTCTACAGCCACCCGGATTAGGAATTACAGCCTCACCCGTTCGATGAAGCAGAGGGGCAAGAAACATAAATGAAGTTCTAATTTTTGCGGCTGTTTCTAAAGAGAGTTCATGTTTTGAAAATGATTTGACTTGAACTTTTACAGTATGGTCAGTTAAAGTAATTTCTCCACCTAATTCTTTTATAATATCAACCATAGTAAAAAAATCAGAAATTAATGGAACATTATGAATAACTATTTCCTCATCAGTTAAACAAGCAGCAATTAGTGCCTTTAATGCGACATTTTTAGCTCCTGAAACTTGCACTGTACCAGTTAATCGTTTTCCTCCAGTAATAACAAACTTTTCCATAATTAAATAATTTTTAATATAACACAAAAATAATCTATCTCTAATAAACTATTGAAAAATCTAAGATACTTGCCTAGTACTTTTTTCTATATACAGTGAATTTAGGTATTTTTTACCTGTAATATTTTTTCTTCTTGTTGTTTACGCCACATTACAGCTTCTTCAGCTCTTTCCCATAAAATCTTCTTCTCTGTCGGTATTAATTTGAAAACTGCCGATAATATAACATCTTTTGATTCTTGCCATATTTCATCCGTAAATACAAAATATGGAACTTCTCCATTATATGTCTGTATTTCTCCGTTTTCACTTAGAAGCGTTACAGACTGTAAAAACTTACTTACAGGCAAATATTTCGGTTTGTATTTTGCATTTGTAAAAATTGCTCCACCTACTGTCCCAGGTAATCCTAATTGATATTCTAAACCTGATAAGCCTTCCTCAATAGTAAATCTAACCAATTGGTTCATCAATACTCCCGCTTGAGCATATACCTGAACATTTTGCACACCTATTTCATTTTTTTTGATCATCCCTTTTACACTTGCTTTATCAAATCTTCTGCATAAATTTTTGATTACTAACCCTTTAATATCTTTTTCAAGTGTAATTCTTGCACCGCTGCCTAAAATATATACCGGAATATGTAATTTTCTTGCCTCACTAATTATTTTAATTAATATATCTTGAGCATCAGTTTCAAAATACATTTCTGCGTTAACCGGAATATGTAAAAGTGTATGCTCAATTAACGACTCATTAGTTTTAATTCTTTTTCCTATACATTCTTCTAATTTTCTTACTTTATCCATAAAACTTTCAACTTACAATTTACATGGGTCTTTGTTAAAATTGTAAATTAAAAATTGAAAATTAATTAAATGTCAGCTCGGAATGAATATTATATATATTACCTGCACCCATAGTTACGATCACGGTATCAGAACGGAATCGATTTTCGTTGATATATTGTACCACATCAGTTAATTTTGGAAGGAAAAATACATTTTTGTGCCGGTTACTAATGGCAAAAGCCAAATGTTTTGAAGTAACCGAAGCATCTTCAATTTCCCGTGCTGAGGCAAATATATCAGTAAGTATGACACTATCAACATTACCAAAAGCAGTTACAAACTCATGAAATAATTGTTTCGTTCTTGAATAGGTGTGCGGCTGGAAAATACATATAATTTGTTTCTTGGGATATTTTTGTCTAAGCGCTAGTAGTGTAGTTTTTATTTCTGTTGGATGATGCGCATAATCATCATAAACTTTTGCACCTGTTTGTAATTCTCCTATAAACTCCAATCTTCTTTTAGAACCTGTAAATGCACTAAGACCTTTTTTTATTTTTTCAATCGATAATCCCAATTCAAGACCGATTATTATAGTAGCTAACGCATTTAATGCATTATGTTCACCTGAAATTTTTAATACAAATTCACCTAAAGGAACACCATGTGATTTAACCCAAAAAAACGTTTGATCACCGGATACATTCACACGATCTAAAACAAAATCATTATCAGGACTAAATCCGTATGTAATGTATCGCCTACCGTAATCTTTTAATAAAATTTTAATTTGTTCGTCATCTCCACAAGCAATTAATAAACCTTTCTCAGGAAGTTGTTTAGCAAAAGTTAAAAAAGCTTCTCTTATTGATCTTACGGTAGGATAAATATCCGGATGGTCATATTCAATATTTGTTATCACCATAAATTGTGGATGTTGCCATAAAAATCTAGCCCTTTTATCATGATTTGGTTCAGTTGCATATTCATCAGCTTCTGCAACAAAATGTCTGCCTTTTCCTAAATGTCCTGGAGCACCTAACGAACCTACATTACCTGTTCCTATAATAAATGAAGGATCAAGTTTATTCTCACTAAGTAGTGTTGCAATCATTGAGGTAGTTGTAGTTTTCCCATGAGTTCCGGAAACGGATATACCAGTAAATTTTTTATTAATGATCTCACCTTTCATAAAGTTACCGGTGGCTTCACCTGCTGACATTATAGGTATATGTTTAGTCTTTGCAGCTAAAACTTCAACATTATCATATCCACCATGTGCACCTGTGGTAATGACAAGATCTTGGTTTGTAATGTGCTCACCAGAAAATCCTACAAACTGAGTAATTCCTGCTTTTTTCAAAGCGGCATCTGTAATAAATTCCTGTTCTATATCAGATCCACTGACTTCGAAACCTGCTTCTTTAGCAATAATTGCAAGTGGTGTCATATTTGTACCCTTAATTCCCACAAAATGTATTTTTTTTAATTTCATATATAATTACAATATTCTAATTTATCGTAAACTAATAATACTAGAAAAACGATTATTTATATCGCCTCTACGATACGAATAGTAGTTCTGGTCACATTTTGTACATACATTACTATTTTCAATATGTTTTAATTGAACCCCAGCACTTTGTAGCGATTGAATGGCTACACTTTTTAAATCTAGATAATAATTCCCCTTTTTTTTAATAAACATATTTTTAAAATTAGGAAACGTCTCTTCAAACTTATCAATTAATTCTTTTCCAACTTCGTAACATTTAGTTTCAATTCCAGGGCCTATACATACTATAATATCTTTTGGATTGGTTAAAAAATTTGATTTGAATATTGAAATTACATTCTCAATAATATGATTTAGAAGGCCTCTATAACCAGCGTGAGCAACACCAATAACATGGTTTTTAGGGTCATAAAATAATATCGGCAAACAATCAGCCGTCAAAACGGCTAATGGGACATGTTTCTTATTTGTAATTAAACCATCAACTTTTCGTGAAATCGTACTTTTATCACTGGTAACTATTGAAACATTCCCACTATGTATTTGGCTCATATAGGAAACTGTATCTGATACTCCAAGTTGCTGAGTAAACTTTTTTATATTATCAAAATGTAGACTCCCATCGTTATTTTTCATTGTGCCAAAAAAGTTTGTGGAAATACCTTCAATTACTGAGTTAAACTTTTCAATACTTTTAAATTTATAAATTTGATTACTCATTGAAAATTACTAGTAGTAAATATCATTAGAGTTCATAAGCTTATGAAAATATAATTAATTTTGAAATCGTATCTTACAAGCTTCTAAAACGGCTTCATGTTCACTCCACGGTTCCTCCCCTTTACCGTAATTCATAGATTTTTCATGACCTTTACCTGTTAGTAAAACTACGTCTCCTTTTTTTGCCAATTTAATGGCTAAACGTATTGCTTCTTTTCTGTCAGGAACTTTAATAATATATTTTTTACTGTCTTTTATTGTCACATCATCTTTCCTTAATTGATCACCAGTGATAATATCAAACTTATTCTTATCAGTCCCTGCAATAATCGCGTTCATAATTAATTCAATAGGTTCATCGCGCGGGTCTTCACTAGTTAGTATAATTATCTCTGAATATTGGGATGATATTTTCCCCATTTCTGGTCGTTTATACACATCCCTTTTTGCTGCAGAACCGAAAACATGAATCACCCGGTTCTTAGTAAGACGTTTCGCTTCAGGAAGAATAACAGAAAATGAATTTGGTGTATGAGCAAAATCAATAATTACCATAAAATCTTTATTATAAACTATCTCTTGTCTTCCAAGGGGAGGTTTAAAACTGAGTAACCCGCGACGAATAGCAGCATCAGAAATTCGAAGTGATTGAAGTGCTGCAATTGCACTAAGACAATTATATTTATTAAAATTACCAAGAAGCTTTGTTTCGAAAGGAAAAACATGAGGATTAATATCAGAATCTTTTTTCAATCCATAAGTAAATAATCTATTGTAATGGTTTTTTAAATGATGTTTTTTAAGAAGCAAATAAGAGTGATCATCTTTATTCAAAATTGCTACTTTTGCCTTCTTAAGAAGTTTTGCTTTAGCCGTTACATATTTATCATACGTTTTATGATAATCTAAATGTTCTCTAGTTATATTCGTTACAATTCCAATATCAATATGGATTCCATGTACTCTATGCTGATCAAGTGCATGCGAGGTAACTTCAAGTACAATATATTTTACTCCTTCCTTTTTTGCTTTCTTAAGGTAAGATTGAACATCAAACCTACCTGGTGTTGTCACATGATGTGCTAAGTCAAATTGCTTACCATTAATAGTAGCTCCGACACTTGAAATAACAGCAGCTTTCTCTCCAGATTCATGAAGTATATGATAAATAAGATTTGCTGTTGTTGTTTTACCATCAGTACCGGTTACTCCTATTATTTTCATACCTCGTGAAGGAAAACCGTAAAGTATATTTGCAACGATTGCTTGTTGTAGATGATATATATTTTTTGTTTTCTGCCACATAAGTTGTTGTATTATACGAAAAAATGCTGTTACTTTAAATAACTATGAAAAAGCAAAATTATCGTATCATAATAAAAATACATAATATATATATTCGCAATTAACAAACCTGGGAATATTATAAATCTTTCAACTAAACCACCAGTTTGAACACGCAAGGCACTAATAGGCGGTATTCCGAATTTAAATGGTATAGGTAATAACCATGGTACTCCCTCTTTAGTAAGAGTATCCATTATGAGATGAGACATAAATCCAATCATATATGACCACCATATAAGCGACATATCCAGATTTGGAAAACTTGGTTTTAACACATGTAAAATATAATAAAATATATATCCAAATAATACTGCGCCTAAAATAGAATGAGATAAAAACCTGTGTCCACCCAGAAATTTATCAAATGTTCTGCCAACATATTTTCCAATAGGCAAATTTTTCCAAAGAGGTGCTGTCGGCTGATCAATATCAGGAGTTATTCCTCCCATTAGATTAGCAACAATTGAAACAACCGCTGTTGCTAATGTTATCTGTGGAAGCGGATGAGTGACGACAATCAAGGTTAGCGCTGTAAATGCTGCCATATCATGAGTTCGTCCTGTCATATTATTAGAGTATAGCAAACTTTGCTGTCTACAATCTATTTTGCTATGCTTGATTAAATCTTTATGAAAATTATAAATAAATCTAATAAAACTGTTTTATCAAAAAATGTAATAATACCTAAATCACTTATTACTAAATCTCTTGGACTTTTACTTTATAAAACACCTCAATTTATGCTATTAAAAACCCGATTTGGTATACATACATTTGGATTAAAATATGCAATAGATGTCATAATACTGGATAAAAATTATGCTGTTTGTTCTTTAAAAGAAAATCTGAATCCAAACAACATTTATATATGGAATCCTAAATTTGAACATGTTCTAGAAATTCCTAAGGGTATAATAAAAAAAAATAAAATTCAAATCGGTACCATTTTAGAATTCGTAAGCTAGTTTTAAATTATATATATAAAATAATTAAAAATAACATTGGATACTAATCAAAAGAAATACTTTTGTGATACAATCTTTACCATATGAAACCAATAATAACCTACGATGATTTTGCTAAACTTGATCTTCGAGTAGGTACAATTATACATTGTGAGGAAAAAGAAGGCTCAGAAAAACTTTTACGATTAACGGTAGATTTTGGTGTTGAAGGTAAACGTAATATACTTTCAGGGATAAAACAATGGTACAAACCATCCGATCTTATAAATAAACAGTTTGTATTTGTATTTAATCTTGCACCGAGAAAAATGATGGGAGAGAATTCAGAAGGTATGATATTAGCTGCCGAAGGTAAAAAACCAGAGCCCCTTAAACCAAAATCTAAAGTTCCTGCTGGATCAAGAATTCTTTAGTAAGTAATTTAATTATTACTGATTAGGAGGAATGTTATAATACGTTAAAATATCTTTTGCAACTGCATAAAACACTGGTGCTGCCGTTTCTGAACCCCAAATTGAAGCTGACGGTTGGTTTAAAATTATTAGCATGACAAATTTTGGATTCTCAGCAGGTCCAAATCCTACAAATGAAGCAATAGTCTTCGTTGGATCATAATGTCCTGCGACTGGAATAGAAGCAGTTCCCGTTTTACCGGCTATATCATACCCTTTCAAACGTGCAAAGGACGCTTCTCCTTCATTTGCAGCATCTACCATAATTTGAGTCATAACTTGGGCAGTAGTTGCTGAAATTGGCTGATCAATTTCTTTTGGAGAAATTGGGATTGTCTGGCCATCCTGTGTTTGCACTGCAGCTACTACTTGAGGCTCCATCCTTTTTCCATTATTGGCAATTGCTGCAACTGCATCGAGTAACTCTATAGGTGTAACTACAATTCCTTGGCCAAATCCTGCAGTTGCAACATCGATTGGATACCATTCATCTTTTGGATGAAGTTCTGGTGCTTCTTCACCTTGTAAATCGATTCCAGTATTCTGACCGATTCCAAATTTATTTAGATAATCAAGTATTCTATCAAGGCCCAATTTCTCAGCTACAAATACCATGCCGGTATTATCTGAGTGAATAATAACATCTGTCATAGTCGTATTTGGAAAATACTGATCGTTCCAAGTGTGAATCTGGTATCCACCGATCGGAACAGGTCCAGTACAAATATTGCATTCAGTATTTGGCTGAATTAAATTAGCATTCAATGCTGCTGACATAATTATTGGCTTAAATGTTGATCCTGGTTCATATGTGCTTGTAATAAAAGGATTAATATAAAGCGAATCTGAAAAATTCTGATATGTTGAAGGATCAAATGTAGGAAATGAAGACATTGCCAAAATTGCACCTGTGCTTGGATCCATAACAGCACCCATTCCACTAATTGCACCGTATGTTGCTATTCCTTTTTTTAATTCAGTATCAAGCATATATTGAATTCTTCTGTCAATATGAAGTACTAATGTACTACCGTCAACTTTTTCTGTGCTATTATTCATCTTTGCAAGAATAGGATGACCTGATGCATCATGAACTACTATTGCATAACCATTTTTCCCGCTTAATAACCGGTTATAATATCCCTCTAATCCAAAGTAGCCTTCATCGTTACCATTCTCATCTTTACCAACAAAACCTAAAAGTTGTGCTGCCATTGATGCTTCCGGATAAAATCTGACTGTCTGCTCTTGAAACCCGACTCCAGGAATATTACCTGCAGCAATTTTTTCTTTGACACTATTATCAACACTAGATTGAATCGGTACCCAAAATTCATTTTCAGAAAGAAGTGCACTTACAGTTGCACTTTTAATATCTAAATACTTACCTAATATATCTGATTCTTTTTCCCTGTTCTTCACAACTTTAGGATTTGCATATACAAGGTATGCTAATTTATCTGCTGCAATTGTAAATCCGTCTGAGGTTTTTATCTCGCCGCGTTGTGCCTGAGATACAACCTGTTCATCATATTGGGCTTGCCCAATTAAAGATAATTCCTGTGCACGAACAACCTGCCAGTAAAAAAGACGAAGAACAATAAATAGAAAAAATATTAAAAAAAAGAATAAAGTAAATCGATATCGCCAAGACATAATATAAGTATAAAGTATAAATTAGTAAGTAGTAAGTATTATTTGATATACATAATGATATTATACTACCACCTATATTAATAAATTATTTATAACTAGCGTAGTGCTAACGGTAATGGAGCTGATAGGTCGATTTGAGAGGTTACAGGAACATACCCAAGTTTTTTTGCTTTCGCTGCTATATTTGTATATGATGCAGCTTGTAAATACTGAACTTCCAAAAGCTCGTTGGAATCCTTATATGATGCTATTTGATTTTGAATATTAACAAGAGTTATTCCTTTTGTTGATATATTGTTAACCAAAGCAATTCTAACTACTAAAAGTATTATAACTGTTACACCCAAAAATATAATTACAATGAAAGGTTTTTTTATCATATTTTTTCAAATACCCGTAATTTTGAGCTTCTTGATCTTGAATTTATTGTAATTTCTTTAGTACTTGGCACAATTGGTTTTTTTGTAATTACTTTACCTAAACCAGTACTTTCAAATTCCAAAAAGCTTTGTTTTACGATTCTATCCTCTAAAGAATGAAAAGATATAATTGCTAATCGTCCTTTACTTTCAAGAAGCTTTATATCTTCCGGTAAAGTTTCCTTAAGAACGTTTAACTCATCATTTACTAATATCCTTAAAGCCTGAAAAACTTTCGTTGCTGGGTGAATTCCATCATTTTTAAATGGAACAACGTTTTTTATTATTTCTGCAAGTTCTTTTGTTGATTTAATTTTTTCATTTTTTCTATATTTAATAATTTGTGTAACTATTACTCTGGCATATCTTTCTTCCCCGTACCTGGTAAAAAGTTCAAACAATTCATTTTTAGTTAATCCATTAACAAGATCAGCGGCTGTTACTACCAATCTAGTATCCATCCTCATATCCAAAGGCCCATCTTTTTGAAAACTAAAACCCCGATGAGCTTGATCAACATGATGACTGGAAATTCCCAGGTCTAATAATATTCCCGAGACTGTTTTAAATCTATTTTCATTTGCAATTTTGTTAATATCCTTAAAGTTACCATTTGCTAATACCAAATTACCATTTAATAAATAGTCCTTAAAAGCATTATCGTTTTTAATATATTGCAGTGCATCTTGATCAACATCAATTCCTAGTACTCTACCTCCTTTTTTTAATATTTCAAGTGTATGTCCGCCTCCGCCTATTGTCCCATCAATATATTGTTCTCTAGGTTTAATTTCTAAATAGTTAATTGTGTCTTGTAAAAGAACACTTATATGATAATCACTCATTATGTATCCAAAATACACCGTATTTTACGGTTAATTCATAGTCGAGTAACTCTCAATATACTAAACTTTCTCATCTTCGCTTAACCGTTCAGCTATCGATTCTATTTTACTGCTTAATTCTAATTGGTGATCTTCCCAACTTTTTTTATCCCAAATTTCCACAAAACGCTGTACACCAATAAATACCACATCGGTTTCAATATTAGCAAACAGTCTTAAATATTCTGGTATTACAAATCTTCCCTTCTGATCCAACTCAACATTCGTAGCATTTCCAAGTAAAAACCGCTGTAATTCTCTGGATGATTTATTGATAAATGGTTTACCTTCTGTCCCTTCCAAAAGCATCATCCAATTCTCTTTAGAAACGACAATTAAACATCTTTCAAATCCTTTAGTTATAATCAGTTTATCACCTAATATTTCCCGTATTTTTTTTGGTAATCCTGCTTGGTGTTTCTCTCCTATCTTGCTTTCATACTGGCCTAACAACATAATTATTCCTACAAAATCCTACTTTCGACTACCTTTGTCTATTTTGTACTTTAAACATTTAGAAGTCAACAGGTTAATAGACCATTCTAGTGTTCCAATAACAACACAAATACAGTATGTAGTGTTTTAAATGTAAGAAATAGGTAAGAAAAAATTAACTAACTGAAGGTGGGGCATAAATAGAAAGACATATTCTTTTAGGTTGTTTAAAGACAACTTACAAGAAGTGAAGGAAATGAGTAACCTCAAGTGGAGGTTTTTTAGTCAAGATATTCAGAATAACTGCACACTGATAAGCAAAAATTGCTGTAAGTAAATAGCCTACAACTCTTTGTTCTCCCTTTAATGGTAGTTTGTACCGCAACTGAGGAAAGGCTAGCATAAGCCGTTCGAAGAACGGCTCAACCGTTACCTTCCGTCTTTTGTAGGTTTTACCAGTAGGAATCATTCCTCGCCTTGCGGCTGCTTTAAGAATTCTTCCAGTCTGAAAAGCATCTTTTGCAAGTTCTTGATCTTCATAGGCACTATCAGCTCCGAGTGTTCCTTTTTGCACAAAGGGAAGTTTTTTGACAAGCTCTCTTGCAACGACATTTTCATGAATGCAAAGAGATGAAGCTGATGCAATAACAGGAATTACCAATTTCCCAATTGTTACAAAAACATCTAATCCATGCCCGAATACCCATCCACAATATCGGGATTTTTGCCAGGAAGCAGTCCTATCAATATTTCTCACCTTTGGAGGAATCCTGCCTGCATTTTTATCTTTTGCATGCCAGAGCTTCCCAAATGATGCAATCATTTTTCGATCCACTGCCAGACGTGCTATCCCAATAAGTTTATGCAACATAAACCAAAAGGTTGCTTGCTGTATATACAGAAATGCAGACTCTTTCCATTTTGCTAGTCGTCTATCAAACGTTCTTCTATTTGGAATTGTATGCTCAGGAAATGCTATGGTATCTCGAATTTCACAAGCATCAGGATCGTCTCGTATCAGAAAGTCATACAATGCTCGTACTGAAAGATTCTTTGCTACCATGATGACAAAACAGCACATCACTACAGAAAGTGAATAGACATATGGTCTCCCTCGTCTTCTTGGAATCTCTGGTTCAGGAACAATCTCCTTTATTATTTGGATGATCTTGACTATTGGTAAACAATGAGTAAAAATACCTCTGTCACCTCCTTCCCGGTTCTGCTAGAACACAGGGTTATTTTAGGAGGTGACTTCTTATTTTACAAGCTGATGAACTCTCTAAGGATTTATGTCCCACCTTCAACTAACTAATAAATATATTATTATAAGGAGTGAAATAAATAAGAGAAACAAAAATACTTTTGCAACAGTTTTTACAATTAGAAGTTTAATGAATCTTGTACTTGATATACTTTATTATTTGTTTCGGTTATCTTAAGGGTAATACTTACCGATTTAACCCCAGTATCATAGCGTACAATATTTGCAGACTGGCTACCCAAAACTAGCCAGCTCGATTGGTAAGTAGAGGTACCAGGGGTAACATTTTCTTGACCTGTTATGCCTCTTTGTACACGAGCTTGAGCACCTTCACTTAATTCCTCAGCTGTAGAATTTGCTGTATACAGTAATTCATATTCAATTTGAGATATATTTGAAGCATTTGAAATTATAAACCTAACTTTATGATTGTCAGGAGACGCTTGAAGTTTAAGACCAATAGAACTTGGAGATAATGTTTGAACTACGTTATTATCTACTGGTAAATTATCTGTTGTTTTAGTATTTGAACTATTTGAAAATAAGAATAACCCCCCTATTCCTAAAATGAGTAATAATACAATCGCTGAAACTATAATTACTTTTTTCTTTTTTAATAACTTCATGATTAAAGCATATATTACCTGTAATTTACTGTCAAGATTTCAATAGATTACTGAAATATTGTATTAAATCTTTTATTGCAATTCTTTCTTGTTGTGTTGTGTTTCTATCCCTCACAGTTACTGTGCCATCTTCTATGCTTTGAAAATCAATTGTGACACACCAGGGAGTCCCAATTTCATCTTGTGCAAGATACCGTTTACCTATATTACCCCTGTCATCAAACGAAGTCATAAATATAGGGCTCAACAAACCAAATACATCCCTTGCCTTATCTACTAAATCATCTTTATTTGAAAGCAGTGGAAAAACGGCTACTTTATAAGGTGCTAATTTGGGCGCAATTTTCAATACTATCCTATTTTCTTCCTCAACGTAGGCATCAGCTAATACCATTAAAAGCATTCGATTAATTCCCACTGCAGGTTCAATTACATGAGGTAATATTTTCTTTTGGGTATTTGGGTCTACAATAGTAAGATCTTTTTTTGATGCTTCTTTATGTTGCATTAAATCATAATCAGTACGATATGCAAGTCCCCATAACTCTTTAAACCCAAAAGGAAACTTATATTCAAGATCTTCAGTTCTCTTACTATAGAAGGATCGTTCTTCATCTGAGTGTTCTCGCCAGCGTAAATTTTCTTTTGTAATTTGTAATTCTTCAGTAATAAAAGCATACATTGTCTTTTTCCACTCTTCAAATAGAGGTTCCCATTTTGTCTTTTCAGGATCAAAAAAATATTCAATTTCTCCTTGTTCAAATTCAATTGTACGAAAAACAGAGTTTCCCGGTGTAATTTCATTTCTAAAGCTTTTACCCAATTGTGCAATACCAAATGGTAAACGTACTCGAGTTGAATCAACAACATTTCTAAAATTCGTAAAAATCAACTGCGCTGTCTCACCACGAAGATATCCCATTCCACCCTCTCCTTCGACTATTCCTAACTGTACAGGGAATAATAAATTAAACTTGCGAACACTTGTCCATTCATGTTTATGACAATTCGGACATTTGATATCAAAACTTTCAATAAACTCGTCCATATTTTCATTACTCCACCCTTCTACTTTTCCTGTCTTGAAGGCATTTATAACTTCTTCTGCATTTAAATGGACAAATTTTTTCTTATTTATTTCTTCATTCAACTTATGAATGGCTTTTTCATGTGAACTTAATACTTTTTCTTTTAATTGTATTGAATCATCTATAAAATCTTCAATAATATGGTCGGCTCTATATCTTGAATGACAATGTTTACAATCAATCATTGCATCAGCAAAACCTGCAACATGCCCTGATGCCTCCCAGATTTTATGATGTGATATTAAACTACCGTCAATCCCTACCATATCCGAGCGTGCTTGAACAAAATATTTCCACCATAAGTTTTTTATATTTCGAAGAAGCTCTGTTCCTACTGGGCCATAATCATAGGTATTTGCTAGACCGCCATATATTTCTGAGCCTGGATAAATAAATCCACGTCGTTTTGCAAGCGCAACAATTTTATCCATTACTTTATCATTCATGATAGTATTATATCAGATATTGCATCTGACCAAACTTTTAAGAATATAATTCAATGAGAGGATATATAACCTGTCCCCCTGCAAGTGATTGTTCACCTGCTCTTTGAGGTGATGCTACTAATACACCGCCAGTCCGCTCATAAAACGATAATTGAGGCAATAAATATGGGGGAACTTGTCCATCCGGTATATTTTCAAGTTCTTCGATAATTGAACTTGATGGCAATTGTTTAACAGTACCATTAACTATTTTAGCTTGATCTTCCGTAAAAATAGTTATCTGAACACTTTTATGAGTGTCATCTGGATTTCCACTTAGGTCAGCAGTGATGGCAGAACAAAAATCACTACTTGCCTTATAACCCACTACTCTTGGACGTTGTCTAACACCCACAACTAAACCAGATTCAGTCATTCCGAAGATTAACCCCATGCCCGCCATTTGACTAAATTCTCGAGCAGTAGCGTCTATAGTTGCTCTATTACTTTTACGTTCTAAAAAACTTCCTGCAGGACGAGGAAGTAAATCAACGTACCGTTCCAATAAAAGCGAGTGCTCACTCATTTCATTACACGCCAAAATTACTTATGTACTCAGTATAATATACATATTATTAATAAAATGTAATAGATGGGGAAAGTTCAGTATAATTTACTGTATTATTTATTATACAAGTACTATTTTCGACAGTATTAACTGCAATGGTATCTTGACGGAAATATAATATATTAGTATTTTTCATTGGACAAACAAAATTTACAGGTGAAACTATTGTATAATGCAATGTATCTAGTCGATATGCATTTAAAATACTAGGAAACTGCCAAAATACTTTAGTAATACTTTGTGTCGGTGAAACTACGATTATAATACTATTATTTTTTACTTTAGCCTGTTGGAAAGATCTCACTAGTAATGCTATTCCTGTAAATCCTGAATTATTCAGCTTATTATTAGTAAAAACTCCAATCTGACTTTGGTATACATTCAAAGAAATAATTGCAAAAATAACGTACCAAAAAAAGGTAAACGATAGCGTATCATTTTTGATTTTTTTAATAACAAATGTAAGACCAATACCGGAAAAAATAAAACCGTATGGTAATAAAAAAATACCCCGTGTTGTTGGTGAAAACCATCCGGGTGAAGAAACTGCTATTATAATGGTCGTTGTTAAGTATGAAAGTACTAAATATAAGTATGATTTATTTTTCATTCTAAAAAATGCAACCAGTGTGCCTATAAGACAAAAGAAGCCGGAGATAACATCAAGATATGAACCTTTGACAAAATGATTATAATAATAATCATTGTTTATATAAAATAGTGTAAATGACCTCAATATTGCATTATTAAAGTGAAAATTTTGTAAAACCCCAAATGCCCTAATAACCGGCCATAAAGAACTTATATTGGTAATAATGGGTACAAGTGTGATTAAATAGACTAAAACTAACGAAAACAATGCTTTGACAACTCCTTTTGAGCGAATTGATTTTAATAATGGTAAAAAATAAGGCCACAGGAATAAAGGGAAAATAGGCCCCATATAAATATAAAAAGATATTCCTAAAGCTAGTCCTAGAATACCTCCTGTTTTTTTAGTTGGATTTTCTGAAAAACGGTTAACGAGATACAGACAAACAATAAATAATGCAAAACACTGAGGATTATCATAACCAATTTTGAAAAAATTTGCTAAATAATATGACGACTGCAGAATAATTGTTGCTGTTACTGCTAACACACTATTAAATGAATTGCGTATATAACGATAGAAAAAGAATGATATGGGAAATATTAGAATACAATTAGAAAGCCTCCAAGAAAAATTTGAAGGACCAAAAATAGTCATAAAAATGGATTGATAAATACTCGCTAATTGAGAATGGGTATTATATACCCCGTTAAATGAAAACGGATTAGGATATAAGGAAGATATAGCTATATTATGCGCATAAATATAAAACGGCCATTCATCCCCAACAAACGCAAATTTCCAAGAATTTATACCCCAAATGAAAAATAAAAAAGAAAGTACTGTTGTTATTGAAATGATAAATCCATTAGGAGAAAGATGATATAGCTTTATAAAAAAACTTTTACTAGGCATGTAAAAATGGTAGCATATATATGAAGAAAATAGTTACTGCAACTTAGCGAATATGGAGCGGCTTTTGAGTTTCCTTTCTAGGATATCTTCAATCATAATTTGTGTATCAAAATTTCTTGAAACTGAATTAGTACTATCCCAATATCCAAGTACCGAAAGTAAAGAGATCTCAAATTGCTGTAAAACGTCTTTTTCATGAAGTGATACCTGTACTGACTCATCAGCTCCTAAACCAAATGTACCAATCATATAGTCTTCAATTTCCATAGCTGAATATCTTTGGCGTAAATACTCTTTATTGGAATGATTACTTAATATAGATAAAGTCTTTAATAATAAGAAATATACTGCACTGTTTTCCTGATTTTCAGGACATAGTCCGTCAACCAGCTCACATAAATGATAGGCAAGTCCTACCTTGTCAAAATCGGTTTTAACCTCGGAAAAATCATCAAGCATTTTTGCTTCGGTCAAAAGAGCAAACATTTTTCCCTTATAAAGATGAAGGACGGTATGATTAAGTAGTTCTACATGTGCTGCCCTGCGGCTGGTTATTTTACGAACTCCTGATGCTTTTATTTGCAATTTACCGTAATCTCTGGTCATTACAGTAAGTATTCGGTCGGCCTCATTGAAATTACGCCGTCTGATAATAATTCCTTCAGTTTTGAAATTTCTCATAGGCAGATATATTAATAAATTAATCGGATAACGCTTAGAATGTAACTTGGGTTATTTTATCCGTATCAAGTGTTAACTGATTAACGGTATTACCATTTACAACCATTGTGTATGGGTTATCAGTCGCTCCTGGCTGTTTCTGAATCATAACGGGAAGCGGCGATCCTGATTTTACTTTGAATGGTAATGTATAACTGATTGTAAATGTACTGAACCCTTCAGGCCTGCAAGTAATAAATCCTTCAAACACTGTTTTTCCTAATTCATTGTAGGTATTAATTGAAATCTGCGAACCGGTACTGCTTACAAGTTTACTCCCCTGTGGCACGTAGAGACGCAGCCAATCACGGTATTCAGCATTTAAACAAAGTCCCCCGTCTTTAAGACTACAGTCTGACGGCGGAAAAGGATCTTTATAATTAATCGTTACGGTTTTTGTAATTGTCCCATCACTTGCAACGCTATATGCATTAGTTATAGCTTCCTGCAGGAAGATATTTACTTTTGCTCCGGAGAAATTAGTATCATTAATATGTAAATAATCACCATTAAACGGTTGTATTTGACCTGCAGCATTCAATGCCTCTATCCCTTGTTGCGCCTGGCTGTCAAATAAATCAAAAAGTATATCTTTCTGTTGCGTTCCAGTAATCATATACTGGAATAGTGGACCCCAGTACTTTTTGGGAGAAGATTGCAAAGCTTTAACCATAATAGCACTCATCAAATCACCAATCAGACTTTTTCTTTCGGTTTTAATGTAATTGACAGGACGGGAAATATTATTTTCAAGTTGATAAATTACCTGCGGGCAATCACATTGAGGATCGTTATCACTGGTAAATGTTTGTCCGTCAGCATAAACTTGATTATCCAATACTTTAATTATCGAAACTAATACATTAGTATCTATTGCAATAATACCATCAATTGGTTCAGTTTTTAAACCAGCTTTTTGATACATTGAATTAAATGTCTGCATCGATACCATATAGTCAGGTGAAATGTTACTGTCACGAAGATTAAATTGATATACACCGGAAAAATACTTAAGGATTGGTGCAGGTGCCGGTGGTTTATCAGGTATCGAATCATCCAAATTATAAATATCATCGGATTTTACTAACGTAATTGCCCCCTGGTCAACATCAAAAACAGCATAAGCGGTTATAAACCCTCCTGTCGGACGAAGTTCCTTATCATTTTGGAAAATCACGAGGTATTGTTTTGGTTCATTTGCTCCTAGTAGACTCGGTAATGCTTTTATCAAAGGTTTTGCATCGGTAACTCCTACAGCACTTTCATCAGTAAAAGTTTTTAGTGCAGTTAAATCTGTATTGACTGTTTTCCCAAAAATAAATGCCGGATAGTGATTCGGATCAACCTGATCCACTTCTTTTTGCATTGCATCAAGAGATATTTCTATGTTATCGATTTGTGGTGTAATCTTACCTAAACTGAGAACAGCTGTTTTAATCTTATCAGATGCTGATGTCGGCGCGCCGCCGGGTGTCCCTTTTAATCCTAAGACATCTGCATACGGTTTCAGTGACGTTGCAATCGTTTGAGCACTGGTAAGTCCATCAGTTGCGGCATTCATCAGATGGTCTGCATCACTATAATACCAACCGATAATCGGAATATATTTCAATGGAAGAAGATAATGAAAATGTGCTTGCGTTTGGGCTAATAATGTTTGTGTTTTTGCTATCTCATCTGAAGCCAATGAGACATTTTGCTGTTTAGCCGCTGATGCAATTAATTTAGCTTCACGGTAAGTTTGTAAACCTGATTTATATGTCGCATATGCCGGGATACTAATAAGAACAATAAGAGCCACAAGAATAATGACTATAATTCCCACCGTTAAACTAAGCTTTTTATGAAATTTGAACGTGAATTTAGAATTTTTATTTCTTTTCGGCATAGCTACTGTAGCTGCAGGACTTTTGACATAATCAGGCGATCTTTTTACTTTTCCTTGAGATGCCTGTGATTTCGGCGCAGCAACCGGTTTATCCTCTTTACTCTTAAATTCAATTTTATCAAATCCAGACATTTCGTATTTTACATCATATCTAACTTTATAACCCCTTGTCAACTCAATAGGTAATTTAACTCGAACTAATAATGCAGTTATTACTAACCTTAAGTATAATAGAAATATCTTATAATACCAAACTAATTTTTATAATTTAAATCTCAAAGATAAAAATAAATTTTATAATGCCCCTTTACCTGAAATCATTGCCCACGGTGTTTTCAAAATTATCCATAAATCTAAAAGTATTGATTTTTTCATAGCATAATTCGCATCCATCCGGATCCTTTTATCAAATTTTACTTCGCTTCTTCCACTTACCTGCCAATATCCAGTAATACCTGGTTTTACAGAAAGCACTTCTTTTACTAATTCCTGCGTGAGAGGGTAAATTTTTTGTTGTTTCTCAAGTTCTTCAGGATAGTATGGACGAGGTCCAACCAAGCTCATTTCTCCTTTTAATACATTACCTAGTTGAGGTATTTCATCAAGAGAATATTTACGGATTATTTTCCCAACATGAGTAATTCTTGGATCATTTTTGATTTTATAATTTCCACCATGTTGTTGTTCATCATATGCTTCTTTAAATTTAGGATCAGTCTTTAAAAGATAATATGCATTTACAATCATTGACCTAAATTTGTATGGATAGAAATATTTGTTATCTTTGCCAACACGTCGTGGTGTATCAGCTAATATCGGACCTTGAGAATCAATTTTGATAGCTAAAGACACGATTAAAATTATCGGTGAAAAAACAATTATCAGAATTAACGAAGCACCTATATCAATAAGCCTTTTTACAAAGTTATATACTATACTTTTACGTATTTTATTGTGGGCCATGATTTACGCCAAATGTTCGTAAGATGTTCCGTCAAGATTTTGTACAAATTGTTTAATCTTTGGAACTGAGTCTTTTGGACAAATGAGTATTACATCTTCCATACTTACAACTACAAGACCTTCTAAATCTATTCCAACTATTAACTGCTTTGTCTCATTATGTAAAATAGAATCTCGGCAGTCCTGTAAAAGTATTTTGCCTTTTGTTACATTTGCATCTACTTTCTCACTGAGTGCTTCCTTTAATGCTTCCCATGCACCTATATCACTCCACCCGATATCAGCAGATATAACACATCCATAACTGGTATCCATCTTTTCAAGTATTGCATTATCAAATGATATTTTCTCTAGTGTCGGATAAATGTTATTCAGGACTTCTGTGTAGTTATTTGTTCCAAAGGCATCCTGTATTACTTGTAATTTTTGATATAATTCTGGAGAAAATTCTTTAAATAGTTTCCATAAGAATCGAGGTGTTGTAACAAAATATCCTAAATTCCATGAATGTTTTCCATCATCTAAAAATTGTTGTGCTTTCTCAAGTGGTGGACGATATTGAAAACCGGTAAATTTATATACAGGAAAATTGTCAGCAGTCTCTAATTGTTCACCATATTCTATGTACCCTAAATTTTGATTTGCAAATCTGGGTTTTTGCCCTATAAATACAATCTTATTTGGTTCTTTCAATATAAGTTTTTCAGCAGCTCTTAAAATACTTCTAAATAATGCTTCTTTTTTAACTAGATGGTCACTCCCCCAAAGCAATACTAAAGGTTCATCAGGATTTAATTTCTCCATTTGTGCAACAACTAAACCAACTGCTGGCCCCACATCACGCATTTCAGGTTCGATTATAATATTGTTATCTGGAAGTTGAGGTAACTGTTCTTTAATAATTGAATCATATTGTTTTCCTGTTGAAATATATACGTCATTCCAGGAAAATTCAGGAAATAATTTATGTACGGCTATTTGCAGCATTGATCTGTCTGCGATAATTTTCTCAAATTGTTTTGGAGCATTTTTCCGAGAAAGGGGCCATAACCTGCTCCCAACTCCTCCAGCAAATAAAACAATTTTCATAATACTCTACATTATAATATTAAAACAGTTTATGTACAAGTTTTAAAAATGATGTATTAAATTTAGCTTCACTAAATTTACTTGCATTTTCCCTACTTAAGGATTCATCAAAACTCATAGTATTAAAGAGTTGCAATGCTTGTTTAAGCGAATCAACAGTTTGATTATTAAAAAAAATCCCAGTTTTACCTTCTTTAATTGTTTCTAAAGCACCTCCGCCTCTAAAAGCTATTACTGGTTTTCCAAATGCTTGAGCCTCAACTACTGTTAAACCAAAATCTTCAAGAGCTGGAAATATTAATGCTTTACAATGCAGGTAATATTCGGCTAGTTTAGTGTCATCAACATCATGAATAAATTCAATAGTAGGTCCTGAAATCTTTTGCAACTCTTTTTTCCAATTACCTTCACCTATAATCTTTAAAGGTAATTTAAGATCATTGCATGCCCGAATAGCTAAATCTATTCTCTTATATTTAGTAAATTTGGATAATCGGGATACAATTAAAAAATATTCACCTTTTACATTTCTTTCTTTATTTTTATTGCCTAAAGAATGAGGTTGTATAATAACCGGTGGATAAATAAGTGCTGCCTCAATTCCATAATATTTTTTAATTCGATCTTGAACTTCTTTTGATAATGCAACTAGCTTATCAGGCCGGCTCGCAGCTACCTTATCCCATTTACGAAGATAAGAAACAATTGGAGTTGATAGAATTCTTAATGCTGGATTTTTAAAATATTCATTGTAACCACTCCATAAATATCGTGTAGGGGTTAAGATATAGCTAATATGTTTCGTTTTAGGATCAGTAATTATACCTTTTGCAGCTTCACTTGTTAATGAAATTACAAGTTCATAATCAGAAAAGGTAAACCGTTCAAATGCAATTGGCATTAGAAACGGAATAAGTTCGTTACGGGAAGTGAAATGTTTATATTTCTGTAA
>Ga0206821_10072_pt1 | contig 25594 bp, 18 predicted proteins | sample Alteio_BWOrgCont_85_FD_152860 | JGI IMG/M metagenome (GOLD analysis project Ga0206821, IMG submission 152860) | Enriched cells from forest soil in Barre Woods Harvard Forest LTER site, Petersham, Massachusetts, United States -... | ecosystem: Environmental > Terrestrial > Soil > Temperate forest >...
AGACGGCTACGCCGACGGCCTGAAATGCCAGGTAGTGAGCGTGGTCGCGCTGATGGAGTTCGCGTTCATCGTTGCGGTATGCGCCGGCATCGCCCGAGGGCACGGGCTGGTAGACGCGCAGTTTGAGGGCGAGCAGCGATGGCGCCATTTGGGGTTCCCTGGGCGCTTTGCCGTTGAAGGGCTTGACCAGGCCGCCGGCGTAGTAGCCGCCCAGAAAAAAGCGGCAGGCAAAGATGGCTGCCCAGATGACGATGCCGCCGGTACCGTGCCAGCCGGTGGAGATAAAAAGAACCACCATGAGAACGGAGAAGGCCGCGTAGATTGCGATAACAAGTGCGCGGCGGCGGGTTTGGCTGGCCATGCTGATGCGGCGGCCCAGGATTACTACTTCGGCGTTCAAGCGGGCTCCTTTTGCGACAGGGGAGTTGGGCGGCTGCCATACACCTGCTGGCTTAGCAGCTCAAATGGTTTGGTTGAAAAGATGGCTTCGACGGGCAGGCCGAAATACTCTGAGATCTGGAATGCCAGCTTGAGGCTGGGGCCGTAGTCGCCCCGCTCCAGAAAGCCGATGGTCTGGTAATTCACTCCCAAAACGTCGGCCAGGGTCTGCCGGCTGATGCCACGCTCGGCGCGCAGAACGGCGATGCGGTTGTAGAGGCCGCTCTCGCCGGGAGGCTGGAGGCCGTTGTCGGTCACATTGATATGTTGCGTTAACACAATATATTTGTCAAGTTGGAAAACATAGATGGTAGAAATTCGACCCATCTGGAGTTTGAATCAAGCTCTCGGGTTGACATCCGACCCAAAGGGTGGGATGCTTGGGTCGGATGACGACCCAACCTGATTCCCCGATGAATTCTGACGACCGCATCGCCCTGCTGCAGGGCACGCTAGACCTGCTGATACTGAAGACGCTGGTGATGGGGCCGCAGCATGGCCAGGGGATTGCGCGGTCAATTCAGCGCCAGTCGGAAGAGGTGTTTTTTGTGGACCACGGCTCGCTTTACCTGGCGTTGCAGCGGCTGGAAGAGCGGCTTTGGATCAGCGCCGAGTGGGGTGTGAGCGAGAACAATCGCAGGGCGCGTTTTTACAAGCTCACGAAAAAAGGCCGCGAGCACCTGGTGCAGAAGACCAGCGAGTGGGAGAGGCTTACCCGGGCCATGGGACTGGTGCTGGGCGGCAACGCCGGCATAAAGGAGGCCTGAGTGATCTTCAAGCGCAAACGCAGTACCCAGGATTTTGACGAGGAGATGCGGGCACATCTTGCGCTCGAAGCTGACGCCTTGAAAGATGAAGGCGTGAGCGACGATGAGGCTCGGCGGCGGGCGCGTGTCGCATTCGGGAGCGTGCAGATTGCGCACGAGCGGTTCTATTTGAAGAGCCGAGTTGAGTGGCTCGACAACCTGGCCCGCGATTTGAAGCATGCCGTGCGACAGCTTGCCAGGCATCCCGGATTTACTGTGACCGCGACTCTTACTTTGGCCCTGGGCATCGGCGCAAATACGGCAATCTTCACGGTGATTCAATCGGTGCTGCTGGCGCCGCTGCCGTACGCAAACCCCGGCCGGCTGGCGCTGCTTGAGACGCATTGGACTGACAGCGGGCATACCGCGCCGCGCATGACCGGGCCCGACGCCGTAGATGTGCGTACGCAGGCCAAAGACCTTGAAGCGGTGAGCCTGTTCGACAGCGGTAATGAGGGCGTGGAACTGCGCGATCACTCCACCTATACCGAGGTGACTTTTGCGGATGAGAACTTTGCCCGTGTATTTAACCTGCGGCCGATTGCGGGCCGGCTGTTTGGCGATGCTGAGAGCCACCATGCGGCACTGGTGAGTGAGCGGTTTGCGCGCGACAACTTTGGCGGCGCACAGGCGGCTCTGGGCCAGACGATGCACATAGAGAGCGAGGCGGTTGAGATTGTGGGAGTGGTTGGCAACGGCTTCGCCTTTCCCGGCAAGACCGATGTTTGGGAGGCTTTCCCGCTCAAGCCCGATTCAACATCGCGCACGGCTTTTAACTATCGCGCGGTGGCGCTGCTGGCCGCGGGCACGAGTTTCAAGCAGGCCCAGGCGGAGCTTGATGGTTTGTCGCAGCGGCTGCAGACTCTTTACGCCACCGACAATCGCGCCAAAATAATTGAGGCTGTACCGCTTGGCGATGCACTCACCGGCAGCGCGCGGCCCACGCTGATGCTGTTGTGGGGAACGGTCGCGATCATCCTGCTGATTGCCTGCGTCAACGTCACACATCTTGAACTGGTGCGCGCGATGGAGCGGCAACGTGAAACAGCAATTGCAAAGGCGCTGGGTGCAAGCCGGTGGCAGGTGACGCGGCCGGTAATTATGGAGAGCCTGCTGCTGGCCGCGATTGGTGCGGCGGCAGGCGTGCTGCTGGCAGTGCCCGCGGTGCAAGTGCTGGTTGCAATGGCGCCCAAAGAACTGCCCCGCGCAACTGAGATTCACCTGAACGGATGGGTGCTGGCATTTACCGTGGGCATTGCGGCGTTGACTGCGCTGGCAGCTTCGATTTTTCCGGCGCTGCGAGCGGTGAAGGTGGAGGCGGCCGATGCATTGAAGCACGACGCAAGCCGCGGCATGACGCGCAGAGGTGCATCCACGCTGCGCGATTCGCTGGTGGTTGCAGAAGTTGCAGCCACATTTGTGCTGGCATTGGGAGCGGGTTTGCTGATGCGCAGCATGGCGGCTTTAATGGCGCGGGACATGGGCTACCAGACGCGCCAGTTGCTGGTTGTTGACGCGGATGCGCCGGCGCACACCGATGCCGATTATGTGCGCGTGATTCAGCAATTCAACGGATTGTTTGCCGAGCTTCGCGCCATGCCCGGCGTGGAGCGCGCTGCCGGCGTGATGGGTTTGCCCACCGGCGCTTACGGATCAAACGGATATTACAACGTGCGCGGCGGCCTGCCTGTTGATGCAGCGCACCAGCCGTATGCAACATTCACGGTCGCGAGCCCCGGCTATTTCGGCACCATGAGCATTCCCTTTAAACACGGCCGCGATTTTAGCAACGCAGACACAAATCAGGGCCAGTTTGTTGCCATTATCAGCGAGTCTCTGGCGCGGCAGAGCTTTGGCGACAGTGACCCGGTGGGCAAGCAGATTCAATGCGGGCTCGACTCAGTGAAGTGGATGACGGTGATTGGCGTAGTGGGCGACGTGCGCCAGGATTCGCCGGCAGACAAGCCGGGGCCTACGCTCTATATGCCCATGGCGCAACATCCTTTCTATGCCAACCAGATTCATATTGTGCTGCGAACGCGCGTTGCGCCGCTCTCGATTATGAATGCGGTACGGGCGCGGATCGTTCGCACCAATCCATTGATCGCGATGAAATTTACCACCATGGATGCGATGGTGAACGACTCGATTACTGAGCAGCGTTTTCGCGCGGTGCTGATTTCGCTGTTCGCCGGCGCGGGCCTGTTGCTGGCGATGCTGGGCGTGTATGGAACTACTGCCTACTCCGTTGCGCAACGGACGGTAGAGATTGGGATACGGATGGCCTTTGGAGCGGATCGCAGCGTGATTCTGAGCGCTATTCTGCGCCATGCGGCTGTGCTGGCCTGCATTGGAATTGCGGTGGGACTGGCGCTGAGCCTGCTGCTGGTGCGACTGGTTGCGTCGATGCTGGTGGACGTGCGCCCAATTGACCCGCTGAGCATGGGCGCGGCTGCGGCGATGTTGTTGTTGACCGCGATTGCCGCGTCTTCAGCGCCGGCGTGGAAGGCTACGCATGTGAATCCGATTGAGACGTTGAGGGCGGAGTAGTGGAGGTTACGCCTCGAAGTCGAGTTCCACAGGGTCGATCAACGGAAGCAGCCACTCGAGCAGTGCCAGGTGCGCGGGATGGACCGTGTACGCATCGCAGGCCGCCCTGGTGGTGAATTTCATCATGCCGGCAAACTCGTAGCCCTGACCGCGGGGCGATAGATTAAGGCCCACATGCGCCTCGATCAATCCGGGGACGACATTCCGAAAAGCGAGAATCTCCTGCTTGGCGCGGAGCTTGTCCGCGTGAGTGGCTTCCGGCTTCCAACGAAATCCAAAGTTGTGAATGAACATTACGCTAGCTCCTCAGCGCAAACTCTCGCGCCGATTCAAGCAAGTTGGCCACTGATTCTTTCGAGCACGACTCGGTATAGATGCGCATGAGCGGCTCGGTGCCGCTGGCGCGAAGCAACAGCCAAGTCTCGGCGGCGTTGGGCTTGGTTTTGGCTTCTGGATTGTCTAAGTAGAACTTTACTCCATCGAGCGTTTCGGTGCGCAGAATGGGCATTCCGGCAAAGCTCGTGTCGCGGGCGGGCAATGCCTTGGCGCGGGCGATGGCCGCGTTCTTAATATCGTCGGAGATGTGAAGGTCGATGCGTCCATACTGGTGCTCGCCGTATTCGGCTTGCAGGTCGGCGACAAGCTGGCCGAGAGTCTTTTTCTCCTCGGACATTACGTTGGCCAGCAGCAGCGCATTCAGAATGCCGTCGCGCTCGGGCAGGTGGCGCTGAAAGCCGATGCCGCCTGACTCCTCGCCGCCCATCACGATTTCGCGCTCGAGCATAAGATCGCAGACATACTTGAAGCCGATACCGTGCTCGATCAGCTCGCGACCATATTTTTTTGCGATGCGGTCGAGCATTTTGGTGGTGTTGAAGGCGCGGGTGACCGCTCCGGGCCAGCCTTTGCGGCGCAGAACCCAGCTCAACAGCACCGAATAAATTTTGTGTGGATCGACAAAGTTGCCGTACTCATCGGTTGCGCCAATACGGTCGGCATCGCCATCTGTGCACAAGCCGGCCTGGCAGCCGTTGGCCACCACGGCCTCGCCCAGTGCGCGAATATGCGGCTCAATCGGCTCAGGGTTAATTCCGGGGAAGAGCGGGTCGGGGTTGGCGCGAATCTGTACGTGGTCCACACCGAGCGCCGTAAATATTTCAGAGATGATGGTGCCGCCTGCTCCGTACATTGAGTCGATGCAGAACTTCATTCCCGATTTTGAAATCAGGTCGAGGTCGGCAAAGCTTTTTACAGCGGCAAGATAGTCGGGAAGAAAATCGACTTCAGCAATTGAAGCCGGCGTGGCTGTGGCGGGCGCGGGCTTGTCGAGATACGACTCAATAGCGGCTATCATTGACGGCTTGCCCGAGCCGCCATACCAACCCTTGTACTTTACGCCGTTCCACTGCGCGGGGTTGTGCGACGAAGTGATCATGATGCCGCCGGCGGCCCCGCGCTGGCGCACGCCGAAGCTGAGCGCGGGTGTGGGAGTGACGGCGCCGGCCAACTCAACAGGAATACCCGTTGCCGCCACAACTTCAGCGCAGATGCGGGCAAATGCTTTTGACCCAAATCGCGTGTCGTAGCCGATGCAGAGGCCTTTGGTGGGATCTTCGTGCGCGTGGACGTAGGCAGCCACGGCTGCGGCTGCGATGCGGACGTTGGCGAATGTGAAGTCGTCGGCGATCAGGCCGCGCCATCCGTCAGTACCGAACTTGATGACCGATTGAGGCATTTGGAGGAGTTACCTCGCACAATTAAGATGCGAAGTTTCACGATAGCAGGCGACGCGAAGGTGACGCACGGAGCAGTGGTGGTATCCCACCCTTTTCACGATGGTGCTGTGAATGGGATGGGGCAACGGGCTTGCGTACGTCCCCGATCCCCAAAGGCGAGGGACTGGGAACATCCTCTGGCGTTCATTTCTGCGCGGGGGTGTCGCTGTACTTGTTGCGAAAGACGTGGCGGTTAATGTCTGGCCAGAACTCTCTGAAAACGAATACGCCTGCATCGATGCCAATGTCGAGGCCCCACTGGCTTCCGGTATTTCCAAGAGTCCGCGATTGAGAAGGGCAATAGAGATTGGAGAGCCCGGCGGCGGAGCCCGCGCCGAGGACTTCGCTGAAGTTGAAGGTTTCTTTGCCGGAGTCAGTTCGAGTAACGACGGCACGGCTCAAAGCGTAGCCGGTGCGCTTGAGGAATCCCCCGTGACCGAGAGTGTAGTAACGCCCGTCTTCGTGGGTAACGGTGGGATAGATGAACTCAACCATATAGTTTTCGCTGGTCTGGTCGACGGCCGAGTGCCAGAAGTAGCGGGCAAAGCCGGCTGCTCCCTGGTGAAATTGCGGTGTTTTATCTTCGGCCATGTTGTACCCGGCGACGACCGCGGGAAAGAAGATTGACGAGTAATCAAATGAATCTTCAGTGGCATCGATGAATTTTTCTTTGGCGCTTTGAGGGGGCAGCTTCTGGTCGGCGCTGACGGCGCGAAAGTTGGGTACGATGCCGAGGATGCGCTTGGTTTGCTGGCCGTTTGAATCTTGCGGATTCTGGCCGGGCGAATTTGGAGCCGCCTGATTCTGCGGCGCGGGCTGATTGGCGCTGGACGATTGGGCGGTTGCGCCGGTTGCCTGCAGGTCCGCTCCGGATACGGATGTAGCTACGGTCGAAGCGTAAGGAACAGCGCTCGCAGCGACAGAAGGTTCAGTCTGTTGCGCCGCCAGGCTTGCGGGAGCGGTGAGGCCGGCAAGCGACACGCAAGCAGACAAACACGCAGACAAACAAGTAGACACACAAGCAGACAGGGCGAGCGAAGAAATACGTCGAGACGTTGATCTCTTTAAGAACAGGACGGGAAGCATGAGTAATCTCTTTGGGAAGCGGGGGAAGTAGGTTGCCATTCCTTCTAAGATTCGCGAGAACCGAAAAAGGAATCAAACAAGGCGCTATTTCTGGGTCGGGTCTTCAGGCTTTGGTTGTTGTTGTGATTTGGCAGCGTCAATTGCGCGGGCCTGTTTTTCAGCCTGTTTGCGCTGGTGATGGCGCACCAGGTCTGGCCAGAACTCAATAACTTCGGCGCCGAAGATGCCTTCGGCCGAGACCGTCAATCCGTCACTGATAGTGCTTGAAACCGTGCGATCTGAAGCCGGGTAATAGACGCGCCCAATGGCAGCGCCAATCAGGTTGCCGCCAACGTTGGCGTAGTTTGGCCCCCAGCCGCCTTTGTCGCGTTTGCACCAGACCGTGCTCGACGCCGCCCACAGGGCCCGGTTGATGGCGCGGCCCGATCCTTTTTGGAAATAGCGAGGATCTTCATGGAGCAGGGATGGGAGAACGGCATTTCCGAAAAAATTGCCCATAAAATAATCGGCGTAGCCCGCCCCAATACGCTTTCCGTAACCTTGCATGCCCTGGCCCCATTCCGGGGTGCTGTCTTCTGCCTGGCCGATGCCGGCAACCACGGCGCTGAGGCCGAATGGCCACGGATCGAAGGCGCTCCTGAAAAAGAGCTGAAATTTCTGCTTCGACGAAAGCGGCAAGGCGTCGCGATTCCGGGTGGTGTTGAAGGTAGCCATTACGCCGGCTACTCGCTGAGTCTCCTGCTGCTTGAGCTGCTCTTCGGCGGTTTCTTTTTGTGTTTGCTGCGCCGTGGGCTGCGATGTGGAACCAGACTGGCTGGAATTGGACTGGCCGGAATTCGCCGGGCTGGGCGCGGGTGCCGGAGTTCCGGTCTGGCTCTGAGGATCGGCCTGCGGATCGTGTGCAACCTGTGGCAGGGGCGCTTCGGGAAGGAGTTGAATGGGCGAAACCATTGGCGCGTCAGCAGTTGCCTGCTGCGCGTGGAGGCAGGGATGGGGTAAAAAAGCACCGGCTAAAAGAGCCGCTGAGCCTAAAGCAATCGTGCAAAAACGCATGCATTCACCAGTCTTGAGAGTTCAAAAGAACGTTGGCCGCCGGCACAAGCCGGAATCGACTTACGGGTGGCCACTTATTCTTGTCGTTTCCGCGTCGCAAATGGTCAAAAAGAGTGTCGCGCGGAGGCGTGTTGTTCAAATTCGCCAAACCTATTTGTTAGACGCGTACCATGGGCCCGCAGACACAAGAAATCAGCCCCCGCGACGCGCTGTCTCGGATATCGGCGGATTCTTGCCGGCTGTTCAATTGAAATTGTTGCGGGTGCAGGATTTGTGACTATTGCGCCGCAAAATCAATAAACCCGCGCGCCGGATCGGTAGATACCAGTTTAACAGTAACTCGGTCGCCAACATCGAGCCCCTTTCCGCCATGAACGAGCATGCCGTCGACATGGGGATTGAGGGTGCGAACAAAGCTGCCGTACTGGTTGACGCCGGTGACGATGGCCGCATAGGTTTGGCCAATGTGTTTGGCCAGCGCGACTGCGGCAATGCGCTTCTGCATCACGCGCTCCACTTTGCGCGCAGCGTCTTCCATCTGCGTGCAGCGGGTGGCGATCGCGTTGAGCGCTTCGTCTGAATAGGGCTGCTGCGCTTTTGCGAGCCACGCCTTGAGGATGCGCTGCGTAACCATGTCAGGGAAACGGCGATTGGGAGCGGTGGAGTGCGTGTAGTCCTGCACGGCCAGGCCGAAGTGGCCCGGCGAAGGCTCGTTGGGCTTTACCAGAATGTACTCGCCCGGCCCCATCAGCTTGATGACGGCGAGCGAGAGATCGGGAAAGTGGTCGGGGTCATTTTTCTTTTGCGCCAGCAGAAAGTCGTTCAAGGCTTTGGAGTCGGGATCCGCGGGCAGCGTTGTGCCTTTCGCCTGCGCCAGTTGCACAATGCGGTCCCAGCGTTTGGGTGTGCGCACCACGCGGCGAATGGAGGCGACACCGGCTTGCTGAAGCCTGCGCGCGGTAACGCCGTTGGCCACCACCATGAACTCTTCAATCAGCGAGGTGGCGCGGTTCTTCTCGATCGGGGCGATACCGATGATTTGATCGGTAATCATCACCGGCCGCGTCTCGATGGTTTCAAGGTCGAGCGCGCCGTGCTGGAAACGCTCGCCGCCCATGCGCTCGGCGGCTTCGTCTTGCAGCTTGAGCTGCGCCGCCAGGTCTGAGTTGGCCGCAACTTTGGCTGGAGCCGGGCCCGAGCCTTCGAGCCATGCGCCCACGCTCGGATAGGCCAGTTGCGCGCGGTTCCGCACCAGGGCGCGATAGGCTTGCTCGTCGCTCGTGGCTCCGGAGGCGTCAACCGAGTACTCCACCACAATGGCGATGCGATCTTCGTTTTCGTTGAGCGAGGTTGCGCCCTCAGATAGTTCGGTGGGCAGCATGGGAAAAACCATGACGCCCGTGTAAACCGAGGTGGTTTCGCTTTGCGCGTGGGTGTCGATCATGGTGCCCTGCTTGACCCGCGCGTCTACATCGGCAACGCCGACCAGCACGCGAATGCGGCCGTCGGGAAGGCGCTCTGCCCACTCAATCTGGTCGAGATCTTTTGAGGTGTCGTTATCGATCGACGACCAGAGCAGGCTGCGCAGGTCTTTGAATTCGGCGATATCGGCAGGAATCGAGGGTTGGGCCTCGATGGCGGCAAGCTCCTGGCTGATGCCGGCAGGAAAGTCGGGCTGAAAGCCGTACTCAAGCATTGAAGCGTGAGCCGCTGCGACCAGGTTGAAGTGCCCGGCGTCATGCCCCTGGCTTGGCTGGCTTGAGTGATTGGGGTGATTTTGCTGGTTCGGCTGGCCGGAATGATTGGGATGATTCGACTGGTTGACGGGATTGGAACTCATGCGAAAACACGCTCCTCGAAACGAAGAGACAGCGTATCACGGTGGGGTAACGAAATGAATTACAAGTCTCAGTGATGGATCCAAAAGGGAGGAACCATTATTGCACGAAACGTAAAAACCGTATTTGCAGTGACGTGAGCGAGCAGTGACACGCCCAAAGAGCGGCGATTTGAAACGTATAACACCCCAAACAGAAGTTCCCCAAGAATGGCGTTCCAAACGGACTCGTGCAGCGTACCCACAAGAACTGCGGAGAGGACAATTGCAATCACCTTTGGGGAGCGCTGGAGCAAAGATGCAAGGATGGTGCCACGAAAAACTAGTTCTTCGAAGAACGGGGCGACGAGCCAAACGAAGATATATCTGAATCCCAGTCCTGACGCTTCTTCAGCGAATGACTTGCCAACAACTATCAGTGTAATGTTGGCGACGACGTAACCTGTGGCAATAGCCAGCAATCCGCCTCGCAGCGAAATCGCCTTGGTCGAGAGTTCAAGAATCTGCGGTCTGACAAGCAAAACCGCGAAGAAGACCAAAGCAGAGCCAATTGCGGCCTACATTGGCGCGTTCAAGTAGAGGGTCCCAGGCCAAGCTGCTCCGTTCAACATCCAGAGCAACCCAACTATTAAAGCCAATGAGAGCCATATCGCCCCAACCCCAATCCATCCAAGCGATTTTTCACGCGCTTCAACGATCGTCATGCTGGCCATTCTCAATGGTCCATTGCTGCATTCACCCGTTTGAGGATAGCAGCGTCAGCATCGTCGATCGTTTCCTAAATGAGTTGGCACGTCAGCGGTTCCCACCCTGTTCACGATGAAACCGTGAACAGGATGGGGCAACCACATTTATTGGAGAGCCTACTGGATTCCCAGATCCGCCAGGACCTTGGGTTTGGCTTCTTCGACGGCCAGCAGGTTGTGGCAGGCTGAGCAATCCTGCGTAATGCTGGTGCCGTTTTTGGCAGCGTGGCTGCCATCGTGGCAGCGGAAGCAGCCGGGATAGTCCATGTGGCCGATGTGGTTGGGATGCGTTCCCCAGGTCACCTTCATCCACGGGAAAACGTTCTGGTTGTAGAGCGTGGCCAATTCCTCGCCCGCTTGCTTTACCAGCTGCGGTTTTGAGGCCAGCACAGCGGGATAGTTGGCTTGATAGAAGGCCGTGAGCTGGGCGGGAATCTTCGCGTTTGCATCATCTTCGCCGGTGTAGGTTCCGTTCAGCAGTTCCAAGCCCTTTTTGTGCACAAAGGGCAGGTCGGGGCTGATGGCGCCGCCGGCCATGGCGCGGTTGATGCCCTCTTCCGCGGTGACGAAGGTGTGCGCGGCGCGATTGTGGCAATCGATGCAATCCATGACGCGGCGCTCGCCTTTAGGTGGCGCGGCAGCCGGGTTGGCGGTGGAATACACCGTGTCGGTGCCGTCAGCATTGCGGCGCTGTACCCATGGAATTGTGGTGCGGGTCTCATCGGTAGAAACGTATTCGATATGCCCGAGGTGCACGCCGTGGATTCCCGTAAGATGCGAGAGCGAGTCAACTCCGCCGAGGTGCAGAATGAACACGGTTTGCGTTTCGGAGTTGGTTTCGTCGTCGGCAAACTCAGACTTGACCAGCAGCTTGTCGCCGTCAAAGCGCGTGGGCGTATGGCAGGCTTCGCAGATTTCGCGGGCCGGACGCAGGCTGGTGACGGGCGACGGAATCGGAGTGGGATAGTCGGGAATCAGTTTGGGCGCAAGGTGCGCAATCGGATGCAGGCTGACCTCGACGAGCTGCTTGGTGCCGTTTACCTTAGCTTCGAAGTAGCTCTGGGCGCCGCTGCCGATGTGGCAATCCACGCAGGCTACGTGGGAGTGCGCAGAGATTTTGTAGGCCGTATATTCGGGATGCATGACGTGGCACGACTGGCCGCAGAACTGGGGCGAATCCATATAGGCCGCACCACGATATGTCGCAACCGCTACCAGCAGCAAATTCACAATGGTGGCAACCAGAACGATATCGAGCCCGTGGCGGAAAATGCGATCGTTGAGATCGATCTGGGGATACGCGGTGGGAATCGCGCCTTCTTTTTGCAGCCGTTTGCGGCGGATAATAATGCCGATCGGGATTAGAGCGAGGCCGCCAATGAATACTCCTGGCAGCAGGAGGAAGAAGATGATGCCGAGATAGGGGTTGTCAAACGCATGGCCGAATATCTCAACCATCCAGTAAATGACCATGGTTACGCCCGACGCGGTGGTAATTGCGCCGCCGGCAAGGCTGAGAGGGTTGTTGCCGAAGAACAGCGCCGGCCTCAGCCAGTTTTCGCGAAATCGTTGAAAGAGTGGCACCTGAATTCTCCCGGGGTATCAACGAAGAACAGAGAACAGCGATCAGCGATCAGTGGTCAATGAATTCTCGTCGTATTAATCGTGCTGCCCCGCCTTGCGGCGACTCACCAGCCGGTGCCAGGCAGTTGAGCGCATGCGGAGTGGCTTTTTCCGTTGAGAAAAAGTCACTCCGCATCAGCGTTCTTGCCGGGCGGAGCCTGGAGAAGCGCCGCAGCCGCGTGAACTTAGCATTCGGCTCCGGCGGGGCATTAAAAATTGCAGGGCATTGCTGCTCCGCAGAACTTCTCCCCCGCTTTTATTTGAGGGTCTTGAAAAAGGCCGCGACTGCCTTGACTTCTGCATCACTGAGACCCGCGACTGGATGCATCTTGCCTTTTCCGGCTTTCACGGTAGTGGCAACCTGATCGGCCGTCAGAGCCTGTATGGCTGGATCGGAGGTCGGCTTGATGCCCATCATCTTGGCCATCGCCGGGTTGGGGGTGCCGGCCGGGCCATGGCAGGCCTGGCACTTGGACTTGTAAAGCGCTGCGCCGTCCTGGGCGAAGCTCATCGCACTGGCGACAGCAAGCGCCGCAGCCAGCACAAAGGTGGAACGAATCGCGATTTTCATGGTTAGACTCCTCAAATTACCAGCCTGAGCGCACAAATGCGAGTACTGGCAGGGTTTAAATTGTGCCCGGTGGCGAACATGAACTGCGGACGCCAAATCCGTGTTCGAGATGGCAGTTCCTGGGGGAGGACCATCTCAGTTTGTCGGGAGCGGCCAGGGTTTTTGGGCTCTGGCCGGCCGATCGTGCTTACTTCGCAAAGGTGCGGAAGTATTCTACAGAGCTCTTGATCTCGTCGTCGCTCAGCTTGCTCTTGAACGCCGGCATTTTGTTTTTGCCGTTGGTGGTGGTAGCAATCATCTCATCTTCTGAGTGTGCTTTGACGGATGCGTCGGAGGCCGGCTTGACGCCCATCATCTTGGCGATACCAGGATTGGGCGTGCCGTCGGCACCGTGACAGCTTTGACACTTGGCCTTATAAGTCGCCTCGCCCGCCTGGGCGAAGCTCATTACGCCGGTCATTAGAATCACTGCGGCCAGCGCTGAATAATTGCGAATTGTCTTGCTCATGGTCTTGCTCCTTGCTCTTGCTTTGCTTGTGGCGGCCGGCTTCTGGTAACCGGCCGCCAACTTTGCTCGTTTACAAGGCGATGACCATGGGAGTTAGAGATGCGATCCCTTTAACCACGGGCCAGAAGAACATCGCCTGTCTTTAAAACTCGTAGTGCACTCCCATCGCCACGTTGTTGGCGCGGAAATGGCGCGACGCTGTCAATCCATCCTGGGACTCGGTTAGTCCGGTTGGATAGGGCAGAGAGGCGCATGGAACTACGGTTGAAGTTGTTGTAGTGGACGTGCTGCAGTCCTGCGGACCCGAAGGACCGCCCTCGCTGTAGCCGTAGAAGTTGTAGTCTGCCCGCCATACCAGCCCGGGATGCATTGTCCAGGCCACGTTGATGTAGGGAGAACTGTAGATGGAATTCAGCGAGCCGTTTACCGAGCGGGCATCGTTGAAGAACTGGCTTCCATTGACGGATGTGATGTGATATCCGACAGACGACTTGACCTTCGCGGTCGGCGCAACTGTGACATCGGCCGAGCCGTATTGGGTTGGAGCGTCCATGAAGTCACGTGCGAACCAGTCGGCCAGCTGGGTCGTCGACCCTCTGGCGTAGACTCCGGGGCACACATTGGCAGCGCCCGCGGCGTTGGTGGATGCGGTGCCTGGGAGCGTGGCGGATGCGCCGTTGTTATAGCAGATGTTGGTTGCCGTATACACGTCGGTGTATGCGTAGTTGATGTCGACGCTGACACGGTCATTTGGAATCAGCAGCACATCGGCGCTCGCAACGCGGGTGCGATCGACGTGGTTGAGCGGGCCCTGGTACGCAGTACCCGCAGCGACGGCGGCCTGGTTGTTGTTGGTGTTGTTGTGCCGTTCGTAATCGTTGAACGCGCCCGATACCGTTGCCCAAGGTTTGGCCCGGAAGGTAGTGTGCACCCGATAGTGCTGCGTCTGGCGCGCGCCCATGGGCGTAAACACGTTGTCTGCATAAAGCAGTTCAGCCGATCCGTTTACGCTCAGGTTGGTTGCGGGCCGATACGCAATATTCAGGATGCCGCCATTTTCGTTGATGGAGACAGTTCCGTTTGTAGCCGCGCCAACGGGCAGGGGCACATTTCCAGGATTGCCGCCGGGATCGACGGGAGTGCTGCCGCTTGCAGCGCTGAACGAGTTCTCGGCAATCACATGCTGCTGATAGCGGTAAGTGAACGAGAGCGTCGCGCGGGACGCCGCATCCCAGCTTATGGTGGCATTGTTGGTCAGGAATTTCTGGCCAAAATATGCGGGCGCGGGTGTGGCGATCGAAGGGCTGCCCTCAAAACTCGAGGTCGGCTTGCCGGTCGCCGGGTTGATTGGAGTGTTGATCGTGGTCGTGGTGAGCGACGGGTTGTTGATGGTGTCTGCGGTCGTCGACGTGGCCAGTGTGGTTACGCTCGTCATATTAGCCGTTCCCGGCTGATGAACGTCTGAAAAATTCATCTGGTCTTCAATCGCCACCGTTTTTGTTGCCTGCCAAACGATGCCGTAGTCGGCTGCAGTCACTTGCCGTCTGGCGCTAGCGTCACCCTCATACGTAATCTCGCGGTTAACTCCCGCCAACCCCTGGAAACTGTCGTAGTAGTTCGGCAGCTTCATGTTGGCGTTGGTGTAGCGGAAGTCGCCGTTCATCGAGACATTCTTGATGCTCGTGCTTTGTAACCGAAACGTCTCAGTCGGATAGAGGATGCGGGTTGGCTGCGTGCGCAGATAGCTGGTGGTGACGTTGCAGGCCGGATCGATGATCGGCGCCCCGCCATTGGGATTTGCGGTGAGAATCGTGGATGGATTGGAAATGCTGCTGCTGCACACGCCGCTGGGGGCGAATGCGCCGGTCCTGCTGCTGTAGCCGTACGGCAGTTCACTGTCGTAGTTCACGAGCGGTGCAACTGGTGTCCCGTCCGCTTCCTGGAAGAGATAGGACTGCGGCGCAAGGGTGAAGAACGAATCGGCCTTGTAATGGTCGATCTGCTCTTCGAAAGTCAGCATGGTGCCCTTGATGGGCTTCCAGTCGACGCCCATGGTGAAGTCGTCAGTGCTGTTGCGCTGATACTCCTGAAGCAGCACATCGTAGGAACCGGCAAACTGATAGCCGCTTGGCGTTTGGCTGGGCCCCTCAAAGGTGTTCTGCGAATATGCCAACCGGTAGGTCACCTGCGAGAGCGGCATCAGAGTGAGGCTGGTGTCGGTCATGCGGCGCACCGTGTTGAAAAGGAACGGCGATGAGTTTACCTGAGGCCAAGCGAAAGAGCCCGTCGGCGTAGTCGAAGGACCGATCGGAATCGATTGCCCGCCCACGATGTTGGGATTGCCCAGCAGATCGTAGTCAAAGTACTGCCGGTCGCGGCGGAAGATGCCGGTGAAGTCGTAGTCCTTGCCCTTGGAAAAATCTAACTTGGCAAAGTTGTACGGATCGCCGCCAAAGCCGCTGCCGAAGACCGACAGCTTATCGGCGAGTGGATTCTTGTTGCCGGGCAACGCGCGCAATTCGAGGGTTTCGCCTGCGACGCGGGGTCCGCTGTGAAGGTTGACCATGGTGTCGTACATCGCTCCGCTGCCGTTAACGTAGTTATAACGGCCGCCAATGTCCACGGAGTGATGCGCGGTATACCCTTCAGGTGTTGTAAAGTGTGTTTCCGGTGCTGGTGCCGCTGTACTGGGCACGACCGGATTCTGAGCCTGGACTGATGCGGAGGCGCCTATGACAAAAGCCGCCAACCCCGCACTCCGGGCCACGCGTGTGGCCGCTGAAGCGAGCCACTCGGACGAGAGCCGAAATTCAAAGATTATCTGCGTCATAAAGCACCTCTATCGGAGAAAAGCCTGGTTAAGGTTTGAGCCATGAATGAACGTATGGCAGCTTGTGCAGGGGGCCAGTTCTGAGGACCCGGCGTTCATGCCGTGGACCGTGGCTGCGGCAACCGGGCTGTGGCACTGGTTGCAGAGCGTGTTCACGTTCGGCATATTCAGCAGCCGCGCATTTTGCGAACCGTGCGGCGTGTGGCATCCCATGCAACCCTCGGCTTTTACCGCGGCATGCTCATAGACAAAGGGCCCCCGTGTTTCGGTGTGGCACTTTGTGCAGATCGCATTCTGGTCGGCAGTCGACTTCAGATTGTTGTTTCCGAATGTTCCGTGAATATCGTGGCAGTCGCTGCAGGTCACCACGCCCTCGTTCACCTTGTGGTGAGAGACCATGTTGAACTGCGGCTTCACGTCGCTGTGGCATTGAAAGCAGAGTTTCGGCTCGGCCGTCTTCAGCAGCTTGGTCTGGTCTTCGCTCTTGTGAACACTGTGGCAGCTGATGCAGCTTACCCCAGCCTTGGCGTGCGGCGAGCGATCGAAGTTAGGGTGCGCGCCGGCGTGACAGCCGAGGCACTTTTCATCAATCTGCTTCGGTGTGGCTTTGGCGGGATTGAATATCTTGGTTACGTCGCCGCCGCCGTCGACGTGCGCTTTTCCTGCCCCGTGGCAGTTTTCGCAGGTGGCTCCGTTGGAGCCGTGCATGAGTGCCATTTTTGTGTGTGGATTCGAGGCAAACCCTTTGGCTTCCCCTTCATGACAGGTAGCACAGGTGTCTGATCCGACGAAACCCGATGCTGCCGCCGCTTCCTGCTGGCCACTGCCTGCAGGGCTCTTTCCGTTTGCCGGTGACGCCGCGAGCGCCACCGCAGAGAGCATGCCCGCGCCAAGCATCACGAGGCAGGTCGCTATCGGTGCGTGCAACCTGGCCAGAAATCCGCGTGCCGGACAACGTTTTTGAAGCTCATTATTGCGCATGTAAAAAACCGCCTTTTTGTCATCTGCCCTTAGTAATTGCTTAAACAGACGCGCCGGGCCGACACGTCTCTTGCCTAGGAGCAATTCACACTCCATGCATGGACTCATCGACCGGATCCCTGCTTCTGAGCAGCTGCGCTTGTGCGGAGCATCACTCTCTGCGGTGAAGATTACGTCGTTTCCGGCACAGCTTGCGGTGATGTTCATCACATGCGGACTGGAAACGAAGGTCGTCGTAACCTTCCCTGATCACAATCACTTGCAGGCATGAGATCACTTCGGGTGTCGCCTGTCTGTCACATATTGACCACCCGGGAATTTAAGCGTCCGTATCGGTGAAGGGGAGAAATTCCTGATTTGGGAGGGGCCCTTCAATTGTGAGGCCCGTCACATTCAGCGCCGTTCGTAATTTGCAAGAATTCACCCAAGCCTTTTCCCGGGGATTCCAGGGTGCTCACCTTCTTTTGAGCTGGCGCGGTTGTGTCCAGAAGGTGAGCGAGACTCAGAGAGCAAGGCGCCGAGTCAGGATCGGATTGGGGAAGCCAGTGGCCGAAACATTGATTTCAACAGACGTGCAGCTACGGCAGAAGCACTTGCCGCGCCAGATTCCTGCCGGTTGTGCATCTTGTTCGAACCGGCGTCCGGGGTGGTTCTGTTCGCTGGGCAGCGCGGTGCTGGCCGATCTCGAGCTGGCTACCAGCACCATCAGCCTGCCGGCGCAGGCCTCGCTGTTTACCCAGGGCGAAGACGCCCGCTGCCTTTACCTCATCTGCAGCGGATATCTCAAATTGACCGCAGGACGCGCCGACGACCGGCAGATGATTGTTCGCGTGGCAGGCCCGGGTTCGATGCTGGGGCTCTACGCGGTTCTATCTCATGGACTTTATGAGGTTTCGGCCGAGTCGCTGACCACCTCGCAGTTGCGCCCGGTTGAACGCGACCGGTTTCTGAGCTTTCTGCGCAGCCACAAAGAGGCGCAGATGCGCGCCGTCCAATGCATCTGTCAGGAGTATCGCTTTGCCCTGCAGGACGCCTGCCGCATCGCGCTTTCTGAGACCGTGGCCACGCGCCTGGGCCGCCTTCTGCTTGAGTTGGCTCACCAGATCGGCGAGCATCTGGCCGGCGGCGAGTTCCGCTTCCCGCTGCTGCTGACCCACGAAGAAATGGCCTCAATGACCTGCACCACCCGCGAAACCGTTACCCGAACACTGGGCCAGTTCCGCAAAAGCGGGTGGATCTCGATCGAGGACTCGATGGTCACCGTACATCAGCCGGAAAAGCTGCAGATGCTGCTCTAGGGCGTAGTGCGACGCCGGGCCATATATGGAACGAAGCGGCATCGGCAAACGGGGTCTGCATCGGCAATCGAAGCTGCCGCGCACCCGCCCGGCGCTTTCCCGCTCTCTTCATGGCCTCTCCCCGAGTCAAACGAGCTATGATTTTCATAGTCGTCCCTTCAAGATGGGAGTCTCCAGTTTTATGATTCGCATATCCGCCGCTGCCACACTCCTGCTTTGCTGCAGTGCTGTTTTCGCCCAGGTCCCGAGCACCGATCCGGCGTCTCCCCAACCCGTCACGCAGGCAGTTCCCGCGGCGGCAAATGCGGCTGCGCCGGCCGTCGCCACCACCGAGGGCAAAACGGTGGCCGAATTCCAAAAGATTGAAGATGCGTGGAGCGATGCGGAAAACCGCAAAGACCAGTACGCGCTTGAGCTGGTGCTTTCGCCGCTGCTGGTGGACATTTCCGCGTCGGGCGACATCACCAACCGCAATCAGCAACTGGTGCTGGTGATGAACAATGACGACAAGTCGTTGAACCTCGATCAGAAGGTCATCACCGTCCGGCTGCTGGGCGATATCGCGGTCACCAACGGCACCTACACGTTTCGGCACAAGGTGAACGGCTCTGAGGTTGAAGAGAAGGGCGTGTTTACCCACGTGTTTGAGCGCGTGCGCAGTGGCTGGCTATGCACCAACTCGCAGCGGACCGTGCTGCGCACCGAATCGACCGCCAAGTCCAGAAAAACCTCCACCGCCCAGGAGCCATTCCATATTCCCTTCTTCTCAAGGGGCGACAAGAGCACCACTTCAACGACCACAACGACCACCCCGCCGCAGCAATAGTTGCGGGCCGTCAGCCATGATTCGCGGATCGTGATTCATTTGGTGCGGGTTGGCGCGAACTGTCGATCCCATTTCTCGATACGCGCGCCGCGATTCGCGACCTGTTACCTCTCTGCTGAATTCACCTGCTCAAGTTGTAATCTCAAGCGCCGATAACGTGCACATCGGGCGCGGCGGCTGGGTGCGGCCAGGCGTGACTCTTTTTTGCGACGGCGCTGGTAGCGGTGAGGCGTCGTGGCCGGGAGCAGTGGCGGCGGGGCCGGCGACGGTGTTCATGTGATGACGGTGCTGAGCGCGATGCTCAACGCGCCCGACCAATGAGAAGGTGATTGCAAAACGATGAAGCATACTTCGCTGGTTGTACGGTTCATAACTTCTACGTTGATTGCATTTGCAATCACAGGCGTAATCTGCGGTGTTGCCGGCCTTTGGCTGGCTACCAGCTGGATTGATCACCAGGCCATGCTGCAGGCCTCAGTGCAGATGAAGGAGATCGCCGGACGCATAGCCACCATCGATCAGCTGGAACGAGTCCAGGTTGAGGGCGCCATGCGGATGCTCAGAAAAGAGGGCGAGCAGATGGGCGCTCCCGCGCTTGCCGGCAAGTCAGTGCTTGGCGGAAAAGATGTGCCCGATCTGCATTTTGGCAGGGAATCAGAGGTAATGCAGTTTGGGTTGGTTGACCGGGTAAAGCAGGTTGAAGGTGGCACAGCCACGTTGTTTGTGTGGGACGGCGAAAAGTTTACCCGCGTCAGCACCAACGTGATGAAGTCTGACGGAACGCGCGCGGTTGGAACAGTTCTCGACCCCCGGGGGAAAGCCTTTGCCGCGCTGTCGCATGGCCAGCCCTTCGAAGGCGTGGTCGACATTCTGGATGTTCCTTACATCACCGACTACGAGCCGATGAACGACAGCCATGGCAATCTGGTTGGCGCGTGGTACGCGGGCTACCGGCTTGACTCTATCGCATCAATCGGCGCGAGCGTGGAGAAGGCCAAGATTCTGGATCACGGCCAGTTCGCGCTGCTCAAGCCTTCGGGCAAGATCGTATTCCACGGCAGCCAGGTAACCGACGCGGAGTTGGAAGCGATTGCCGCCGGCAAGCCTGGTTGGAAGCTCTTGCGCACATCCGACCCAGTGTGGGGTTACACGGTGCTGGCTGCATATCCCCGCACCGACATCGTGAAGCTCGAGGCCGAATTGCTGGCGTTCCCGGCAATCGGCACGGTTTCGCTTATGATTACGGTGATTATTCTCCAGCTCGTGATGTTGCGGCGACTGATATTGGACCCGTTGAATCACCTTACCGCGACGCTTGCGGCGGCGGATTTGAATACGCTTCTCGATGCCAGCCAGGACAATGAGATTGGCGCCCTTGCAGCCAGCTTTAATCAATATGTGCTGGGGCTCAGGCAAACACTTTTCAAAGTGCGTGACGGCTCGGCTGAGGCCACCGGCAAGTCCGATCAGATTCGCGGAATCTCAGAAGTCACGGTGCAGCAGATGTTCAAGCAGCGCCAGAACGCTGAAGACGCGGCGCGCGCGATTGAGGCACTGTCGCAGGATATCGCGAGTATCTCCGCACACACCCAGGACGCATCGGCGCAATCGCGATCGGCGGCACAGGCGGCCCGCCAGGGAGCGAAACTTGTTTCCTCGTCGGTTGAACTCATGCAGCGTCTCTCAGAAGACACGCAAAAGAGCGCAGACCGCATTCAAAAGCTGACGGCACGGGCCGAAGAAATTGGCACAATCGTAAGCGTTATTGAAGGGATAGCCGCGGGTACAAACCTGCTGGCGTTGAATGCATCCATTGAGGCGGCGCGCGCGGGCGAACACGGTCGCGGATTTGCCGTGGTGGCCGGCGAAGTGCGTCGATTGGCCGAGCGGACCGCTGAAGCCACGCAACAGGTCGCCCGTCTGGTGTCCGGAGTGAAGAATGAGACCGCCGGGGCAGCCAGTGAAATTAGAACTGCGTGCGATCGCGCGCTTGAGAGCGCCTCAACTGTATCGAGCCTCAGCAGCACGTTCGACCACATTACCGGGGTGACCATCGAGGTTGACGGGCAAGTGGAGAAGATTGCGGTCGCGGCCAGACAAGTGGCGGAGGCAGCCGAGGGCGTGCGCAACGTGATGAACGAATTGGCTGCTTCATCGCAGCGGAATTCCGATGGTGCGGTGGAGATTGTGGCAGCATCAGGCAAGCTGCTTGAAACAGCAAGCTCGCTCGAATCGATGGTGGATACCTTCGACTTGCGCGAACTGCCGCAGGATCGCGCCGCGTAGCAATTTCTTATTGCTCGTGGTTCGTGAAACGTGTTTCGTGTTTCGTTAAGATCCGACTGACTCCCGGGTCGCGACACGAGCCACGAAACACGAACCACGCCCCACGAACTCAGCTTGCCGCGCGTTCCGGCTCCGGCTGCCGCTTTTGCCCGCGCTTTTGCCCGCGCTTTTGCCCCTGGATGCGAATCGCCACATGCACCAAGCTGAGTGCCGCGGGCGTAACCCCGGGAATGCGGCTGGCCTGCCCAATGGTGATGGGCCTTACGCGCTCGAGTATCTCGAGCATCTCGCGCGAGAGTCCACTGATCACTCTGTATTCAATCCACTCAGGGATAGCGACGCCCTCGGCCGCCTTCAATTTTTCAATCGACTTCTTCTGCTGATCCAGATAACCGGCAAACTTGATTTCGGTTTCAACGGCGCGGGCTTCATTGCGCATCACGCCGCGCCACACGGGATCAGAAACCTCATCGCGCGAATGTGCGAACGCAGCCAGCACGGAATTACCTTGCAGCTGATCGCCGAGCGCCGGCAGGATGGCCTCGATCGATACCTCGGGGCGCTTGAGAAGCTGTGCCCACGTCGCGCCAGCGGTTGCGGTCAGCGCACCAAATCCGGCGTCCGCAAGTTTTGCCTGATCGACCCTGGTTGCGTTCAGCAGGTTGGCCAGCGCCGCCATGCGGGCCTGCTTCTGCTCGTATTCCGCCCACGCTTCATCGTTAATCAGCCCGAGCCGTCTTCCGTAGGTAGTCAAGCGCCGGTCGGCATTGTCGATGCGCAGGTGCAGCCGGAACTCGGCTCGCGAGGTAAACATGCGATAGGGTTCGTCGGTGCCTTTTGAAATCAAGTCGTCGATCAGGATGCCCGTGTATCCCTCGCTGCGGTCCATCGTGAATGGCGCCTCGCCCTTCAACCACAGCGCGGCATTGATGCCGGCCATAATGCCCTGGCATGCGGCCTCTTCATATCCGCTCGTGCCGTTGATTTGTCCAGCAAGATAGAGACCTTCCATCGACTTCACTCGCAAGGTTCTGTCGAGCTCGGTTGCGTCCACTGAGTCATACTCGATGGCGTAGCCCGGGCGCAGCATCTCGGCATCTTCAAGCCCGGGTATGGAGTGGACGATCTGCCACTGCACCTCCATGGGCAGCGAGGTCGACATGCCGTTCACGTAAACCTCGTGCGTGTTCAGGCCCTCTGGCTCAAGAAAGAACTGGTGCTGCGTCTTGTCGGGGAACTTGACGATCTTGTCTTCGATCGATGGACAGTAGCGAGGACCGATGCCCTCGATGCGGCCCGAGTACATGGCCGAGCGGTGCACATTTTCACGAATCAGCCTCAGCGTTTCAGGCGTGGTAAAGGCGATGTGGCAGCTTATCTGCGGCTGCACAATTTTCCTGGTGCGGAAGCTGAACGGCGTGGGATCGGCGTCGCCCGGCTGCTCCTCAAATGTTTCCCAGTGGATGGTGCGGCCGTCGAGCCGCGGAGGCGTTCCCGTCTTGAGTCTGCATGTGCGAAGGCCTAAAGCGCGCAGCGCCTCACCGAGCAGCACGGACGCCGGCTCGCCACTTCTACCCGCGGGGTAGCGCTCTTCGCCGCAGTGAATGAGCCCGTTCAAAAACGTGCCGGTGGTGATGATGGTCGCGCCCGCCATCAGACGCCGGCCGTCGCGTAATTTGAGGCCAAGAACCCGGCGGCGGGGGTGCACGGGACGCGGAAGTTCTGGCGTCTCGTCTTCTATTCCCTGTTCTTCTTGCTCCCTGTCTTCCAGGACCAGATCAACAACTTCCGCCTGGCGAATGTGCAATCCGGGCTGCGACTCCAGCACCTCGCGCATTTTTACGCGGTAGAGCTGTTTGTCGCACTGTGCGCGCGGGCTCCACACCGCCGGGCCGCGCGAGCTGTTGAGCAGGCGAAACTGGATGCCGACCGCATCCGCCACCTCGCCCATAATGCCGCCCAGCGCGTCCACCTCGCGCACCAGGTGTCCCTTGGCCACGCCGCCGATGGCCGGGTTGCAGCTCATCTGCGCAATCAGGTCCATATTCATGGTGATCAGCGCGGTCTTCAGGCCCATGCGCGCGGCCGCCATCGCCGCTTCGCAGCCGGCGTGGCCCGCGCCCACCACCACCACATCGTATTGTTCGGTAAATGCCATCCAAATCTATTCTACGGATTCCTACAGAGCGCTGTTTTAGAGCGACAGGTGGCGTCGGCTCGATCAGGTGTTATCGGATTTCAGTCCATCGCTGGGCGGAGAATCTAAGGATGTTAGCGCCCGACGCGCAGTCGCAAACTGCTCTCTATCCTTACTGATGACCACAAGATAATCGCCGCTCTCGGCAATGTAGGTCCGAGGGCGAATCCAGTCGAACTGCTTCCAAAAATACAGCGCCAAGCCTTGATTATCGGTGCGATGAAGGCCCAAATCGTTGTAATTGACGAAGGCGTAAACTTCTCCGGGGCCTAGCGAAGCTACGAACGGGTTCGACTCTCTCGCTGCCATACCGCCTAAGTCGACAGGATCATCGAAAACGTACCACTCGTCCCAGCCTTCGCGTGGGAGTGTTTGAACGCTCCGAACCTTTGGGCTATACGCAATGCCATTGCGCCTCTCCCAGCCTGCCGCTAACTCCTCTGCGGTTGGGAAGTAGTGGCCGCTGTCCACAGATGTGACCGCTACATACTTACCGATCACAAGATCAGGGCATAGGTCCAGGAGATCGTCGAGGCAATGCTCGCACGCGAGCCACTCATATTCGCCATGTACTCCGGTAACCAACGGAAAGCTCTCTGCCATGGGCTCAATTCTATGAGCGCAGTGTGCATGTGAGAGTTATCCGCGCCTGCAGCGCCGATTGCACGAGCATTCCGGTCGCCTGACGGGCAGTTACTCTGCTGTACCCCCATCGCCCTGGCTCGCTCCTCACGATTGTCGCTGGTGTATCCAGCAGAGCCGTCTACGCGGCCTGCAATTCAAGAATGATGGCCGCGCCCTGCGGCTCAAGGTTCAGCGCCAGCGCTCTTCCGTTGTTGTCGCGCAGAATGGTGGCGCAGAGGCTCAATCCCAGCCCGGCGGTTTCGTTGCCCGGCCGCGCCGGCGCAAATGGATCGAAAGCCCGCTCTGGATTGGGGAACCCAAGGCCCGTGTGGCCAATCAGTATCTGCACCACGTTGCCCTCGCTCGCCGCCTCAAGCCTTATCGTGCGGGGCTCGCCGGTTACGGGCACAGGTTTCTCAACCGCATCCATCGCAAATTGCAGGCAATGGCGCACCGCCTGGCGCAACTGCTGCGGGCTGCACATTACGCGCGGCAGCGACGGCGCAATGTGCAATCTGAATTCAATTGAGCGCCGCAAAAACTCTGACCGGTGCAGCTCGCCCATGTCTGACAGCAACTCCGCAACTGAAACCGCGGCCTGCTGGTCGCTCTGTGGGCGCGATACCCGCGACAGGCTTTCAAGCGTGGCCCGCATGTGTCTCGCTTCAGCCAGAATGGAGTCGACCGCCTTGCGATCTTCCTGCGATAAATTTGCCGTCTCATCGAGCAGCGAAGCGTAGCCAAGAATCACAGTCAGCGGGTTATTCAGCTGCTGCGTAACGTTGCCGGCCAGCTGGCCAAGATGCGCAAATTTCTCGCTGTCGATCAGCTTCTCAAACATCATGGTTTGGCTTCGCGTCGCCTGCACGCGCGCCACCAGCAGCTCAATGGGCAGCAGGTCCTCATGGCGCAGTCCACGCGGACGGCCGCCTGAACGTTCCGGCTCGGTCTGCATTGCGGAAAGAAGCAGCGCGCCTTCGATGGTTCCGCGACTGGTCATGGGCACTGCCAGCACCTGGGTAAAATGCAGCCGCTTCAAATCGTCGCCGGGCTTGAGCCATGGGCCCAGGTCAAGCTTCACGGTCTGGCTTTCGTCCACCGCCGGGGGCACGGTGCCGGGGGCAAGAAACCCGGTCGAAGGAATGCGCACCGCCAGCTCTGAGAGCGCTTTTGAAGTGGCGTAGTCAAGCCCCGCCGAACCCGACAGCCGGTACGAGCCGGAGTTGTGCAACAGCAGCGCCGCCTGCGCAAAGCAACTGTGTTTCACCACAACATCGCAAATGTCAGAGCCCTGGCGATCGAAATCTTCAATGCGGCGGCGCGCCAGCATCAGCCGCGTGTAGGCCTCAAGCTCGCGGCGCGCGCGCTGCTCACGTTCCCGCGCAACCCGGTTGTAATTCAGCTCGTCTTCAAGCACCAGCACAATCATTCCCATGGCCGCCACAACCCGCGCCATCACAATTGTGCGCACAAGCAGCAGGTTGAGTGCCGGATGCTGGCTGCTGAACAACGGCAGAATCTCAAGGCAGGCGAGCGACCACGCGGTAAATCCGAGCGCG
>Ga0206821_10073_pt1 | contig 24972 bp, 21 predicted proteins | sample Alteio_BWOrgCont_85_FD_152860 | JGI IMG/M metagenome (GOLD analysis project Ga0206821, IMG submission 152860) | Enriched cells from forest soil in Barre Woods Harvard Forest LTER site, Petersham, Massachusetts, United States -... | ecosystem: Environmental > Terrestrial > Soil > Temperate forest >...
GACGCCGCCGAAGAACCCGGCGAAGTGGGCGATGCTGATTCGCGCACTGCTGGCGCACTGGAAAGAGCGCTATGGCGAGGCTGAGATAACGCAGTGGTACTACGAGGTGTGGAACGAGCCGGATCTCAAGATGTTCTGGTCGGGCTCGATGGACGAGTACTTCAAACTCTACAAGACGACCGCGGAGACCGTGAAGGAGGAGTGCCCGAAGTGCCGGGTCGGCGGTCCTGCCGCTGCGGCTCAGTCTACGGCAGAGTCGTTTGAGAAGTGGCTGAGCGTCAGTCACGAACCAGTCGACTTTATTACGGAGCACACATATGCAATCAAGAGTGGATTTGTTGACCCGGACGGAACGGAGGGCACGATTCTCGACCCTGACCTCGACGCCGTCAGCGGCAGGATGCAGCACGCACGGGAGCTTGTGAAGGATTCGGCGCTGCCCAATCTTGAGATTCACATTACGGAGTGGAGTTCGTCGTATTCGCCGACTGACTACATGCACGACCAGTACCACCAGGCCAGTTTCATTCTGGATAAGGTGCGCCAGGCGACGCCATATGTGGACTCGATGTCGTACTGGACGTTCACTGACATCTTTGAAGAGCATGGGCCGCGGTTTACGCCGTTTCATGGTGGTTTTGGGATGATCAACCTTGAGGGAATCAAAAAGCCTTCGTTCTATGCCTTCAAGTTTCTGAGCCAACTGGGTAAGGACGATGTGCAAACGGACGACGCGCGGTCGTGGGTGACGAAGTCTCCAGATGGGTCGATGCAGGTGCTGGTGTGGGACTACTCGCCGGTGGTGCCTCCAACAGGACAGACAGACCTGACATTTTACAACCTGGAGCGGCCGGCGACGGACATGGGCTCGGTTGAAGTTGATCTGACGCATGTGCCAAGTGGGCACTATTATGTGACTCTCTATCAAACCGGGTATAAGCGCAACGACGCATACACTGCGTATGTGGAGATGCACGCTCCGAATCAACTGACGCGGGCGCAGGTTGAGGCTCTGAAGAAAACCAGCGACGGATCGCCTATTTCTGAAACCGATGTTGCGGTTACGGACGGACACCTGATGCACCAGATGACTCTGCGTACCAATGACGTGTTCTTCCTGAAAATCACACCACTGAACTAGTTCAGTGGATATCCAGATCGGCACCATAGGGCGAAGCCGCTCGCGACGATTCCGGCGCGCAAGTTGAGTTACGTGCATATCGGCCATGTACAGTCAGCACAATAAAACAAAGAGGTGAAAGATGAAGGCGCCCATTAGTAACAATGCTGTGTTGCATCTGAGCTTGATGGTTGCGGCATTCTGGGCTGCTGGTCACTGTGACCTCGCGTGGTGCCAGAAGCTCGTGACGCCGGGTTATCTGTTTAACGACGATCCGACGTGCCGGGAGTTAAATGGACAGTTCTACCTGATCACGACGCAGGATCCCTTCACCGTGCAGTTCGAGAGGCCGAACCAGTTCTACAAGGGGATGTACGCATATCATGTGTTGACGACAACGGACTTTGACAATTGGACAGATCACGGGTCGGTACTCACAGGTCGCGATGTGACTTGGAATACGGGCGAAGCGCTCTGGGATGGAGACGCCGCGTTTCCGGCAAACGGCAAGTACTACGCGTTTGCGCCGTTCCGTGTGAACCCGCCCAGTGAACTTAACTACGGAGTATTCGAGATCGGTGTTCTGACCGCTGAAAATCCGCTCGGACCCTACAAAGATGCTCTCGGAGGCCCAATGAAGACTCCGGATGGAAAACCACTTGTTGGACTGAGTCCATGGGTTGCTTATGGCGATGACAAGCAGCCTTATCTCATTTGGGGAGCGGGCGACACTTCGCAGCATTGGATTAAGATCGCGCGGCTGAAGCCGAGTCTTACTGAGCTCGCGGAGTCTCCGAGAGATGTTGAAGTACCAAAAACCGCGCGCGGGCAGCAAGACTACTTAGAAAGTCCGCTACCGGTAAAGATTGGCGCGAAGTGGTACCTGACCTACGTTGCATATAACGATTCGCCAGATACCTCGGTTACTGATTCAATGAAGTCCGAAGCTGAACAGTCAAGAACCGCCGATGAAAGGTATCTCAACTACGTCACATCCGATAGTTTATTCGGTCCCTACAACGGACCGATTCGACACTTGATATTGTCCGCGGGAGCCGCGGACGAGTCAACGCAACAAGGGATTTGCGAGTACAAAGGTCAGCGGTATCTCGGCTACCACATCCCTTACGACAGCGGCCTCTCAGACAGAGAGGGCGTGAAAATGACGGAGTCGGACATCTCCACCACGCAGGACCACCACAGGATGGTGGCTGTCACCAAATTAGACGTGCTCCCGGATGGAACGCTCCGGCAGATTGACCCAGGGCGAGATGAAGGTGTCGGCACTCCAGGTGTGACGCATCTTGTGCTGGATGCATTTGCGCCGCGACGCGAGGCGGCGGAATTTCACGTACGAGTCAACGTTTCGGAAGAAAAGGGATTGTTGGGCGAGTATCAGATGCAGATGGGCGACGGCGCCTATCTTCTTTTTCGCAATGTCGATTTTGGAAGTGGCGCCGCGACATTTCATGTCGAAGTCAGCTCGGAGTACGCCGGTGCTCGTGATACCTCACTCGAAATCCGGTTAGATAATCCTGCCGGGGAGCTTATCGGTATGGTGAAGGTCGAGTTCACGGAAGGGAGGACAAACTATCGGACGTTGAGCGCGCCAGTGAGTGCAAACGCAAAGGGTATCCATGATCTATGTCTGATAGCGAGGGGCCGTGGAGTGGCAGGACAGCGGAGGCTTTTCAATATCACATCGTTTGGCTTTACCAAGCGCTGATTCACGTTTGATGGGCGCTGGGAACTCCGGCAAGTGGAGGGAACCCGTTCGCTTTTCAATCTCGCAAGCCATATTCGGAGGGAAGTAACAATCGTGCTCAATTCTGTTCTTCAGCGGCTTTCAATCCTGACCATTGGCTTCTCTGTGGCATCAACCTCCTCAGCTTTTGTGACACAATCGCAGCAGGCTTCTTCCCGAACCATTGTCGTAGATCTGAAAAACGTGACGGGCCGGAGGATTGTCTCTTCGACTTGTAGGTTGGGTCCGATTATTCAAATTTCAAATTCTCCAAGATGCGGTTGAGCAAAGCCAACATGCATTTCGGCGATGCAACCGAGGTAAAGGTGGATGCGACCAACAGCAGTTCTATCGCCGGCGATGTGGTGATAGAGGTCTACCTCCATCTGTGATACGGGTCAGCATCGCGGCTGGTCCGGCAGCTTAAGGGATTCGCGCGCATCTCTCTCAAGCCGGGCGAGACAAGGACTCTGACGGTTCCGCTCGGGAAGGAGGAACTAAAGTATTTGAACTGACAGACCAGGGAGTGGATTGTAGAGTCATCGGAATTCGACGTGTGGGCCGGGGAGGGTCCGACGGCTAGCCTCCATGCAGATCTCACAGTCACGCAGTAAGGAACAGAATAGGAGCCAGAGTGAAACTAATCTGGCCCTGATTGGCTCAAGAACGGGAGGTGGCTCCTCCGGAACAAAATTGCATTGTCATGGAGACGGAGGGTCGATGAATCGATTGAAAATGCCGGTCTGGTCCCTTGCAGGCGGCTTGATCATTTTGCAGATAATCCTGATTGCGATCATAGTTCATGGCGAGTCGCTCACTTTCGATGAGGGCGACCATATTTTTGCCGGCTACATGATGTGGCATAGCGGCGACTACGGCCTTAATCCCGAACATCCGCCGCTCGTGAAGCTGGTGGCGACACTGCCTCTGCTGCAGGAGAAGCTTTGGGTGCCTCCGCTGCGAGGGCAAATGTTCAAGGCAGAGGCGTACCGGGATGGCCGTGATTTTATGGAACATAATGATGGCCCAAGTCATCGCCTGCTCTTCCGCATGCGCCTGGCAGCGGGTGTCTTTGCCGTGGGCCTCTCAGTATTTGTATTTCTGACGGGCTGCAAGCTCTTTAGCGAGTCCGCTGGTTTGCTGGCATTGCTATTGGTGGTCTTTGAACCCAATGTGTTGGCCAACAGTGATCTGGTCACGACCGATATGGGCGTCACTTGCTTCTTTCTGGCCACAATCTATTGTTTCTACCGTTACGCAAGGCAGCCGTCTGTGATTCGTCTGTTGCTGACCGGCCTGGCCGCTGGACTCACGTTGTCGGCCAAGCACAGCGGGATTTTGCTGGCTCCGATGCTGCTGGGATTGACGCTGATGGAGATCGCATGCGCCGAGCGGGAACGACGCAAGCAAATGGCTCGAACCCTTTTTGGCGGGTTGGCAGCCATCGTGGTCCTCGCGGTTGTGGTGCTCTGGTCTTTCTATGGTTTTCGCTATGCGGCCAGACCGGCAGGGCTGGCTATGAACCCGACGCTGAACGAATACGCTGCTCCCCTCACGGGAGTGAACAGTTGGGTGATCGGGCATGTCGCCAACTGGCGCTTATTGCCAGAGTCTTACCTGATGGGCATGACTGACATTCACTACGCAGCGCAGCAGTATCCCATCTTCCTGCTGGGGCACGACTACGCTCACGGTGTCTGGTGGTACTTCCCAGTCGCGCTGTCCATTAAGACCACTCTGGGCTTGATGGGTCTGGTAGTTCTGGCCGGTATCGCGCTGATCAGCAGGCAACTTAGACGCGGAAGAGAATTGGCGTACCTGGTTGTGCCTGGCGCTATCTATCTGACGGTGGCGATCCTCAGCGGTATGAACATCGGTACTCGCCATGTTCTGTTCTTGTACCCACTGGCCGCGTTGCTGGCAGCAGCGGGCCTGGTGGCGCTCGCGCAGCATAGCCGCCGCTGGCTTTGGATCGGCGGAGGCTTGGTCGCCTTCCACGTCATCTCTGCCATGGCGATATTCCCGGCAGAGATGGCATACGGCAACGAAGCCTGGGGCGGGACGGCGAATACGCACAAATACCTGAGCGACTCCAGCGTCGATTGGGCGCAACAACTGCCGCACATCAAGCAATGGGTGGATGCTCATCCCGGAGAGGAGTGCTGGTTGGCCTATTCCGCTTATCCGGCACTTCGTCCGGAAGCCTACGGCATTCCCTGCCATCCGCTGCCCACGGCCCATACCGAATGGGAGATATTGCCGACCGACGTGCCAGAAACCATCCATGGCAATATCCTGTTAAGCGCAGACGATCTGGAAGCCTGCGACTGGCCCAGCGACCAGTTGAATGTCTTCGAGCGATTTCGGTGGATGCCGATGGCGGAGCAGATCGATCACAGCGTGTTTGTGTACCACGGCGATTTCGATGTGCATGAAGCGGCGGCGCTGGGAGCCGTCCAAAAATCGAATATTCTGCTTGGGGAGAATAAGCCCGCAGAGGCTTTGATTGCGGCAAAGAAGGCTGTCGCTTGGCAGCCGGAGAATTTGCTGGCGCAAATGGCCTTGGGAGACGTCCAGACTGCATTAGGCGACAAAAACAGTGCACGAGCCGCCTATATGCTGGCGCTGGCGGCAGCGCATAAATTGGAAGCCGACGCACAGCCCCTGTATGTGCCGGATTTAGAGCAGAAACTGCGTCCATAACATCGCCATATCGCAAGCAGTGAGTTTTTCTTCACATCTGGAGTCACTAAGGAAGTTGGCCTCATTGCAGTGCCTCCGTCACGTTCCAGTATGGGTACGGTCGGTGGTGACCTGACCCCCTGAATCCGTCCATTTCGGAAAATGCCCTACCATGCTTCGGCATGGTGCGAAGGAAATGCTTCTAAGCGTGGATCTTCAGTGAGACGGGGAAGCGGACGGGCATGGGAGAACCACAGGAGAGGCCTGCGCGGGTGTCGTCGATTTGGCGGACCAGGATCTCACGGAGTTTACCGGCGGCTTCGTCATCGAGTCCCAGATGCGAATACTCTTCCATAACGTCGAGAGCGTAGCGAAGATCAGAAACGAGTTCCGATTTTGATTTGGTATCCAGCATCGCACCAGTTTACCCCATGCCAATAGCGGGACCTTGGCGCAGCACTGTAATCCACAGAGCTACCTCTATCAACGCTCGTCGCCCGTCGACTCCGTAGCCATCTTATACCGCCTTTCGCTGACCTTACCCAATTTGCTGACGACGTGTGTAGACTAGAGAGAAGGCAGGGACGGTATAGATCGCGGGTAAGTCCATACCTTCTCGTGCTTTGCACCCAAATCAAAGAATGTGCGAGTTTTTGTATGCGGACGCGTCGACAACGGCTCCTTCGGGAGACTTTGCATGCGAGGCATGCCCCCTCCGTTCGAGCAACAGCCTCAATATAAAGCACCCAGGAAAGGTGCGTCCAAGAGCGACACCTGGTCGTTTACTACACCTGCCCGAGTGATAAAACCAGCCTAACCATCTTCATCGAGCTCTCGCCATGGGATACTCGCGAATCAAACTCCTCAAGGGCGGCCTCGATGGATGGAGGACGAATGGCTTCCCAGTCGAGCCGTACAAGAAGCCCTCTCATCTCGATTCTGGTAATAACGAATCGCTTTCGACCGCGCGCTATTGGAAAGGGCAAAGGTAGCAGGTCCGATAAGGGTCCAATAAGGGTTGCCATAGGTACCCCAGAGCGCCAAAAGAAGCCATCCGTGACGCGTAGTTTCAATAGGTTACTGCCCGCTCTGTACTGTCACGGCATTCTCGGTAGGTTTTGGGAATCTGCGGGCACGGAAAGGAAGGGACGGTAACGGTATTTGAACGTAATGCGGGGGCGCAGTTCAGCTGGTTAGAACGCCTGCCTCTCACGCAGGAGGCCGCGGATTAGAGTCTCGTCGCTTCCGCCAGAATTCCCTCATCCGACGTTCATTTGTGACTCGGCCATTAATTTAGCCGCACACGTTGTTGGCGAAGAGAAAAACAGAAAGCAACTAAGACCAAGCAGACACAGGGCAACAGAGCATGCGTTGGGTATCGGCGAGTATAGAATCCGCCGAAGATGGCTCCCAGGAGAAAGGCGATGCACGCCAGCGCCGACACGATAGCTACCCCGCGATTCTTGGAGCGTTCTTCGCCACGAAGCCAGAGGACGATGCCAACAGTTGCGCTCTTTATATTGCCCGTTGTCATCGCACTGTTAAAGCTCCACGGTCCGAATGCGTCGAAACTTGTCATCTGCATCGCGGCGACAAACGAGATGATCGGAACAACGCAGGGTTCGGGCAATTCCGAAGAGAAAAGCGCGAGAAACAGAATGACGAAAAGCTCGATGCATTGAAAAGTAAGGTTGATGGAGAATGTACTCTTTTCAGAGCGTGCTCCAAGCACTTTGGCCGCGCTGACTCCCAGCACGCAAGCGACGATGGGTGGAATATGGCAAACTGCCTCCAATCCCTTTCCTTCGATAGCGTATATGGAAAAGAGAACGACATTGGCAGTCTGCGAATTCGCGAAGACCTGTCCGTGAGCGATGAAAGCATACGCGTCCACAAAACCGCCGGTCGCCGTGAAAAGAAATTCGACTATGAGGAGCCGCCATAGCACGCGCAAGGAAGGAACGTCAGTGCCTGACGTTTTCTGAGCAAGTGCCATGGCGTGGGGACTCCTTGTACCTGACACGGACGGCAAACCGGCAGGGGGCGCTAATTCGACCTAAACACGGAGAACTCCCCTCCATCTTCGGCCGATAGATTTCGTTAGAGGATTCGTACTCCGAAGCCGGGATATTGCGGCAAAGCCTTCTTGGTATCTTCTGGAGTGAGGAACCGAATACCCCATGAAGCGCCAACGCTGATCGCTTGCTCGGGATCTTCAACTTCCTTGATGATCGGCGCATCAGGAAGCTCCATGTCGTGTGCCGGTTCTCCCATTGCCAAAAGGTAGCCATCCATTCCGACTGTTTGATCACCGGTGGCTCCCACGATAATTAACGCGCGGATCTCCTCCGTTAGACATGCGAACGTGTGGGGCTTACCCTGAGGAAGAAAGCCAACTCCGCCTGCTTGGACGTCAAATGTTCTTTCTGGCGTATAGAAACGAATCGCCCCCTCAAGCACGAAAAATAGCTCGTGTTCGCGCTCGTGGATGTGAGGAGGGGGTTCCAGCCCGGGCCGCACCTTGACTTCCATGAATGCAAAGCATCCATTGGTTTCGGACCCCTTCGCAAGAACTGTAATAACTTGGCCCATGTACTTGATAGTCGAGTCAACGTTCACTTCGCGGGAGTACGCAGCTGGAATCCACTGCTTATCGAGATCTGTCATTTACTTCTCCTCTGGTTTTAGTTCGGTATTGCCACAAGGCGCGAGGTAGTTATCGCTTGCTTCGGCTATCTCACATCTGAAGGCGTCCAGGCGTCAGCTACGGCTTTCAAGCTTGGCTGATCGATGTAGCCTTCGGGGCCATGGCTGTAAAAAGTCCTCGGCTCGGGCTGGTTCAGAGGCGCACTCTCTGCGAAGCGCCGCGGCAGATCGGGATTGGCAATGAAGAGCTTGCCGAATGCCACAGCATCGGCCTCCCCCTTTGCGAGAGCCTCGTTGGCAGTCTCGAAGGTGAATTGCTCGTTGACGATGTAGACGCCCCCGAACTCGCGCTTGAGATCTGGACCAAGCCAGCCGTCAGCTCGGTATTCACGCGTGTTGAGAAAGGCGAGCTGACGGCGGCCAGCTTCCCGTGCGATATAGCCAAAGGTTTCTGCCGGGTTCGCGTCAAACATGTCGTGTTTATCGGGGCGTGGAGAGATACGCATGCCGACACGGCTGGCACCCCAGACGGAGATGCAGGCGTCCGCAACATCGAGCAGGATGCGAGCACGGTTTTCGATCGAACCGCCGAACTCGTCGGTGCGATGGTTAGTGCCAGACTGAAGAAACTGGTCGAGGAGATAGCCGTTGGCCCCATGGATCTCGACTCCATCGAAGCCCGCGCGCTCGGCGTTCTGTGCAGCCACGCGGAACTGTTCGACGATGGCGTAGATTTCACGCGTTTCAAGAGCACGGGGAGTGCCGAAGGGTTTCTCCGGCCGGACGAGCGAGACGTGACCGGCGGCGGCAATGGCGGAAGGAGCGACCGGAAGCTCACCGTGCAGAAACATGGGATCGGAGATGCGGCCAACATGCCAAAGCTGCTGGAAGATACGACCACCGTGGGCGTGGACGGAAGCGGTGATTGGCTTCCAGGCTTCGGTCTGCTCCACTGACCAGATGCCGGCGACCTGTGCGTAGCCGATACCCATGGGTGAGACTGGCGTGGCTTCCGCGATGATGAGACCGGCGGAAGCACGCTGGGTGTAGTACTCCTGCATGATCGGTGTAGGAATGTTTTGGGTTGTGGCGCGGAGACGGGTCATTGGCGACATTAGGATGCGGTTCGGCAGGTCAAGATCGCCGACTCGAATGGGATCAAATAAGGTTGGCATCGTAATCAACTCCTTCGATTTAGGCTCTTTCAAGGACACGATTCAGCGCATCGACATCTTTGTTAAGCATCGCGGTATACGCAGATCCTCCATGCGCTCGGTTTCTTATTCGTTGGAGCTGTCTGTCACACTGGTTTCGTCTTCCTTATTCATTTGGTACTCGTAATAAGTGGGGAGAGCTCGGCGAACTGGCAACGCCAGAGCCGGGGTACTGTGGAAGTGCTCGTTGGGTCTCGGATGGCGAAAGGATTTGTATGCCGGTCGACGCTCCAACTCGGGTCGCGTGTCGCGGATCATTGACCGCATAAGTTACGGCGGAATCTGGTAACACCATGCTCCCGGCCGGTTCACCCATTGCGAGGAAATAGCTGTCCAGGGCTACTGCGTCTCTGCCAGCGGCCTGTACAAAGATCAACGTGCGGACGACGCTAGATGTGCAAGTGAATGCATGGGGCTTACCCTGAGGAAGAAACATGACGTCGCCGACTCCAATGTCCAGAGTCTTGTCCTCGCAGTAGAAGCGCATGGTACCTTCCAATACGAAGTACAACTCATGTTCACGCTCGTGGACGTGAGGCGGAGGCTCGTTCCCAGGCTTCGTGTAGTACTCCATAAGGGCGAAGCGTCCGCTCGTTTCCGACCCTTTCGCCAAAAAGGTCATGAGACTTCCCATGTAAGCGAAGGTTGAGTTAACAGTAACGGCACGCGCGAAGGCTGTCGGCAACAGGTTGTCTTTGACTTGCATCATGCACTTCACCTCTATGTTGCGGTCTTGACCTCGTAAGTGGCCAAGCATATCTTGAGTGTGCGGATGAAATGTGCGCATCCTCGTGGGTATTCCTGATCATCCGTTCTTTATGCTTGGCGGGAAGTGATCGAACAACTTCACCACGCCCTTATCCAGTTTCTTAATGTTCTTGTTCGACTTGTCTGATAAGGCGTCGCTCATGGATCCCCGCCAAATCAGATCCTTCGTGCTCGAATCGAACAAGTCGACGACCAGTGATCCGACTCGATACGTGTCCGGGACTGTCGTGGCCTCTCCGAAGCTGTCTCCCCATCCGCCAAATCGCCTTCCCCCTCCCCAGCCATCGCCGAAACTATCGTAGTAGGTGTTGAGAGTCTGGTGAGTCTGCGTCATTTCCAGCGCAATGATGGAAACATTCCCGTCAGATTCAACCTGAGTCCACCCCTTCGCTGCCAGCGCTGAATTGACAGCCGCCTTGATTCGATCGACCCAGAGCGGGTCTTGCGTTTGGACCCGTTCCCAGGAATACGTTTTGTACTGGCTGAAATCTGTGTTGCGATCGTAGTCAGTCTTTACCTGTTGCGCGAATGATGCGGTCACGCAAAGAAGCGCGATCCCCATCAGAGAGAAAATCCTGCGTTGTGTACTCATGAATGTCTCCTTGTCTGCTTCGAGTTGTGTGACGTTGGGAATGCCCGGCAGAGCCGTCATAACCCGATCCCTGACCGATGCAAATCCGCGAGGAGAGCTGAGCAGTTAGCAACCATGCGTCACCTCCCCGGACGTCGCTATGCCCGACCCTTCTTGTTCTACAAGGAGCAAGCAGCGAATGCGTGTCTAGAACGTTGGTGTTGGATCGATCCTTCTGCAAAGTGTCGTAGACATCAGCGTTAGTGTTAAGCGAGCCGCACTCGCTATTCCTCGACGACTGCAAAACGTGAGAATGAATGGACACAAAACCCCGCTGAGCAGTTGGAAAGTTCGCGGATGCAATTGACATCCTTTGAACTTCAACAACTCGTCACGGCTGCTCATGCAGTTGAGAGAGGGGAGTGAAGTACGCAGCGATAGACTGACGGCAGGTCTTTGGCAGGAATCCGTTCCTAGTCTTCTCTGATCCCAGTATTCAGAAGATCAAAGGGCAAGGTCGGCTTCAGGGAACTGGGTGCGGGGGCTGGATAGCGGCTTCGCATGCGCATTATGAAGAGATTGGATAATTGTCAGCTGTTTGCCACCAGGGAGTGTTCACTTGCAAGTTGCACTCGCCGACATTTAGCCTGACAAAATCACATTCCCGCGGTGTTGGCCGCCCGATCTCCAAGGAGCTTTTAGAGGGAACTATCAGTCTGGGACGCATTTCAACGGAGCGGCGACATAGCTGATTGGATTTGCAATGACGGATCCCGGTAACGCAGAATCAGCTGAAATTGGAGAGAAGCACCTCGACGGTCCGCGATTCCTGACGCAGATCGAAACGAGAGTGGAACGATCGAACGAATCAGGCTTGTTTTCAATCGAGTCTGTACTTAACATTCTAAAATTGATTTTCGCTGGATCTCCTCTGCCTGAAGTGCTGACGATCATTGCTCGGTTGGTTGAATCTCAAGGCGATGGCTTGTCCTGCACCATCTGGCTTCTCGACGAAGACGGAAAGTACCTCCATTGCGCAACGGCGCCAAGTCTCCCTGGCTTTGTCGCTCAAATAGGTCGCGCTGAAGTTTGCGCGAAGGGCGCGTCCTGCGGCACGGCCGTCTACCGTAGAGAACCTGTGTACGTAAGTGACATCCTGACCGATCCCATTTGGGAAGACTATCGCGACCGCGTTTTGCCCTATGGAATTCGCTCCGCTTGGTCACGTCCCTTGTTCACTCGTGAAGGCAAATCCCTTGGCGCTTTTTCTATCCATAGTCGTGAGCCACGTAGCCCCAGTGCCGCCGACCTGCAATTGATCGAAAATGCCAGCGACATCACCGGTATCGCAATTGAGCGACACTTCAACGAAGAGCAGTTGCGGCGCACAGAGGCTTATCTGACTGAGGCAGAGAGATTAAGCCACTCGGGTAGCTTCGTCTGGGATGTTAATCGGCCAGGCCCATCATATTGGTCGGCAGAGATGTGTCGAATCCACGGGCGTGATCCATCGCAGAGCCCTCCAAATTTTGAAGAAGACCGGTCTCTCCAGTCGACCGAGGACTGGGCGGGCTTGATGGCAGCGGCGGAAAAGTCGGCCCGAGACAAAACCGACATCGATTACGATTCCCAACTACTCTTTCCTGACGGGTCGACCAAAAATATTCGAATCGTGGCTCATCCCGTGGTCAATTCAGACGGTGATGTGGTCCAGTTCGTCGGTACGACGATAGATATCACTGAGCAGCATCGGGCGAAAGCGGCGTTGGAGAGCGCATTAACTGAGATCAGGAAATCAGAAGTACGTCTTCGAACCATTATCGACACGATCCCGGTGATGGCTTGGTGCTCACTGCCTGATGGCTCTGCGGAGTTCCACAATCAGCGCTGGCTGGACTACACCGGTCTCACCCACGAGGAGGCGCTGGGCTGGGGCTGGAGAACTGCGATGCATCCGGATGATTCGCAAGCCGCCGTGGACGACTGGCGTGACATCATAACTTCAAAGAAGCCCGCCGAAGGCGAACGTATCATTCGGAGGTTTGACGGAGAATATCGCCGGTATATGTTCCGCGCCGAGCCGTTGATGGATGAGCAGGGGAACGTCGTTCGATGGTACGGCGCCATCACCGATATAGAAGACCGCAAACGGGCTGAAGACAGTCTCCGATCGAGTGAACAGAATTTTCGTCTGATGGTTAACAGTGTGCCCGGCCTTGTTTCTACTTTGACGTCTGGTGGCGAAATTGAATTCGTCAATAATCAGACATTGGAATATCTTGGCAAGCCCCTTGACGAATTGAAGAACTGGGCTGTTTCCGACGCCGTTTATCCCGACGATCTTCCTGACGTAATTGCCACGTTGAGGACTTCGATCGAAACCGGGCAACCAAGTGATGTTGAGCTCCGCCTTCGCCGTGCTGATGGCCTCTACCGCTGGTTTTTGCTGCGCCGCCTGCCTCAACGCGATATCCACGGCCATATCGTCCGCTGGTACACCTTGATGACCGACGTTGAAGACCGAAAGCAAGCGGACGACAAGATCCGGCGAAGCGAAACGGAGCTTCGACAGATCTTGGATTTCGCCCCTCAGTACGTCGTCGTATTGACCCCTGATCGCGCTCGTCTCTATGCCAATCAAATGATGCTCGACTATCTGGGGCTCACCCTTGAGGAGTGGCGCAGCACCGATCGTCACGAGTATTTCTATCCAGATGATTTAGAACGCGTTCTTCGCGAAACTCAGGATAAATTCTTGGGCGGTCTCCCGCATGAATGCGAAGCACGTTTTCGGGGAAAAGACGGAGAATATCGTTGGTTTCTCTTGCGCTGGAACCCGGTACGAGACGAACAAGGACGCGTCACACGTTGGTATGCCGCAGGGACCGATATTCACGATCACAAGCAGGCTCAGCAACGACTTCAGAATGAGAACATTGCGTTACGCGAAGAGGTCGATCAGGCATCAATGTTCGAGGAGATCGTCGGTTCCTCAATAACACTTCGTCGGGTTCTGTCGCAAGTGGCGAAGGTCGCGCCCACCGATTCCACGGTTCTGATTCTCGGCGAGACGGGAACAGGAAAGGAATTAATTGCACGCGCAATTCACAATCGATCGAATCGTTCAACTCGCCCGTTCGTCCGAGTGAATTGTGCTGCGATTCCACAATCCTTGATCGCATCCGAACTCTTCGGGCACGAGAAGGGTGCATTCACCGGTGCAACACAACGACGTTTGGGAAGATTTGAACTGGCGCATGAGGGAACGATTTTCCTGGACGAGGTTGGTGAACTTCCCGCCGAGACTCAGATAACTCTCTTGCGAGTGCTCCAAGAACGAGAATTCGAGCGCGTAGGAGGAAGCCGGCCGATTTCGGTAGACGTGCGGGTATTGGCAGCCACTAACCGTGACCTGAAGGCTGCAGTCGGTTCGGGAAGTTTCAGACAAGATCTCTTCTACAGACTAAACGTCTTTCCAATTGAGATTCCGCCGCTTCGGGAACGGGTCGATGACATTCCAGTATTAGTAGAGTACCTAGTTGAACGCTATGCGAAGAAGGTGGGGAAAAGGATCACGAATATAAGGAAGAAGACTTTGGAACTATTTCAGGTCTATGCGTGGCCGGGGAATATTCGTGAGTTGCAGAATGTCGTTGAACGAGCCGTTGTCTTGAGCGACGGCGATACCTTCTGCGTGGATCAGAGCTGGCTAGAGCCAAAGTATCCTCTTGAATCGCCTTTGCCGGACGCAACCGGAAAAGGTCTAAGACGGCTGGACTCTGATCGAGAAAAAGAAATCATTGAAGCGGTGCTTGCTGAGACTGGCGGCCGTATTGCCGGCCCATCCGGAGCAGCTGCCAAGCTCGGAATTCCTCGCCAAACTCTTGATTCGAGAATCGGTATCCTGGGGATCAACAAAAACCGCTTCAAAACATAGCCGACGATGCAATGGCGCTGCGCAAGGCGACGATTATCCAATGAAGCTCAATTCTGGGCTAGCTTCGCTTTTCGACTTCGAAATGCTGCCGAAAATCAGAAAATTCCGAAAATCAGCATCATTCTGTTCGCGCGAACCTATGTATAGTCAATGACTTACATCTGGCACTTCGCGTGCAGACCTAGATGTCGATGACCTTGCGAATAACGAAGATATCCGATGGAGCGCGCATCGTTCTCAAGTTGAGCGGTCGGATTCGAGCCAGAGATATCGATGAATTACGCGAGCAGATAGGCGGCTGCACGAGGGGAACCGTTCTTGATCTGCAAGAGGTAACACTCGTTGATATCGAGGTGGTCCGCTTCTTGGGACTGTGTGGATCGATGGGCGTCGAACTGGCGCATTGCTCACCATACATCCGCGAGTGGGTTTTCAGGGAGCAAGTTGCAGGCGACGAAAGCTGAACAGTGAGGTCGAATATGAACCGCGCAAACGCGGCAATTTCACATGGGCGAAACTGGGGATCATTCCGTGATGGTGGAGTGTCGCGGGGGGATCGGGCACCAGATCGAAACACTGTCATGCCTTCGGCGCGCATGAAGCCTTTCCGGCTCACCCAGGAAGGCAAAAATGATCGTGAGGGTCATGAAGGTATCTCCGCATCAAGCGCAACACCGTTGGGCGTGGTGAATCTCGGCAGCGGGGGCACTCGTCTCAAAGTTCAGTTTGAAACTGATGACCGAGCCGCATCGCTTAAGCTGGTTCCCGGCCCTGCCTGGGTTGAGCAGGATGGGAGACGCACTCCCATCAGCCTCCTCGAATCGCCCTCTGCCGTGACCGAGATACCTCTTACCCAACAGACACGGACGGAGACGGGGTGCATGCCGCCGCATCCGCCCCGAGAAGAGGGTTTATCGCCCTCTCAATTCAGGCGCGTCCTCGCCTACATAAATGAGCGCATTTCCCGCACCGTAACGCTTTCCGATTTGGCGCGCGAAGCGGGATTGAGCCCCGCCTACTTTTCCCAGCGCTTCAAATCGTCCACCGGAACCTCGCCGCACCAATATCTGATGCAGCTCCGAATTTGCAAGGCACAAAAGCTGCTCGAGGAATCGGAATCCGCAGTCATTGATATCGCTGCGGAATGTGGATTTCAGACTCAACAGCACTTCGCTCGCATCTTTCGGCGACACACCATGAGAACCCCCACGGAATATCGTCGGCACAGCCAAAGTTTAGCGTTGGTATCCAGCTACCAAGATTCTCCTTACATGAGCGAGATCACCATTTGAGCAATCGCGTTGTTGTTTCCAGAGCCTCTAACTGGATAGTAAGCGAACGTTTGGACACGCAATCGAGGGTGCCTGATACATCGAATCATCAGAAAGACAATGCACGGCTCATCAAAGAAAGGTTTACGCACATGAACACCCTTACTAAATCACTCGCGTTCATCGCAGTATTGGCAGGCTGCATCGCAAGCACGCCGGCCCGTTTGAACGCACAAAGCGAAGCGCATCGTGTTCGAAATATCGTCCTGGTTCATGGTGCATGGGCAGATGGTTCCGGCTGGAAGGGCGTCTATAACATTCTCACTAAGGATGGTTACAACGTGAGCATCGTTCAGGAGCCAGAAACGTCTTTCACAGACGATGTGGCTGCCACGAAGCGTATTCTCGCGCTGCAAGATGGGCCGAGCATTCTTGTTGCGCACAGCTATGGAGGCGCCGTCATTACCGAGGCGGGCACAGAGCCGTCCGTTGTTGGCTTGGTTTACGTTGCTGCACACATGCCGGATGCTGGTGAAGACGAAGCGGATGATGGCAAGCGTTTCCCTAGTGATTTGAGCAAGTCGACCGCGATCAAGAAGACTGCAGACGGTTTCACATATCTTGATCCCGCACAATTTCATGAGTACTTTGCCGCGGATTTGCCTGTTCAACAGGCCGCTTTCATGGCGAATTCGCAGGTCCTCAACTTTGCTGACAGTTTCAAGGCAGTTGTCACGGCGCCTGCCTGGCGCAGTAAGCCGAGTTGGATGATCGTAGCGACCAAAGACAGGACGATCAACCCCGATCTGGAGCGTTGGTACGCTGCGCGAGCCAAGAGTCACGTCACAGAGATCGCAGGTGCGAGCCACTCGGTATATGCCTCCCGGCCGAAGGAGGTCGCCGCTGTCATCGAAGAAGCTGCGATGCAGGCTCAGTAGCTATCCCTCTTTCGGATTCCTGAGTGGATGCAGTACCGGAGCACGCGCTTCCGCTGGTACTGCCCGGCAATCTAGGCCGTGGATCAAGACAATTACAAAGCCGCAAGAGATTTCGAAATGCGAAAGAGATCACCTCGTATGTGTGCACGAAGGTCCAACAAGCTAACAACGACGACTCACTTTGCAACCATGCTTTGCCTCTTCATTAGTCCGAATCTCCACCCGCAACAGCTGTATCAGGCGGCCAGTAGCCGTGATCTACCTCAACCGCCCGAGGTACGCAGACCATTTGTCCTAGATGCGGTGAACGATCCCACGACTGGAAAAGCCGCATTTTCTTTCAGAGGCCGCGAAATCCCACCTGTCATCCGCACGAAGCCAGGTGGACATATCCGCGTGGACTATGCCAATCGCATGTCATCGAAGTCCACGGAGTTATGCGTCGATCGACCCTGCATGAACATGACAAACCTACACTTTCATGGACTTCACGTCTCACCCGATGCGCCTCAAGACGATGTCCTTTCGATGATGGCAATGCCCGGTCAATCGCTGCGCTACGTGGTCGACATCCCGCTGGATCAACCGCCCGGATTGTATTGGTACCATACCCATCCTCACGGGGAGAGCTATCAACAGGATCTCGATGGCATGTCAGGAGCAATTGTTATTGACGGGATCGACCGATATGTTCCCGAAGTTCGCTCGATAAAGGAGCGCATTCTAATCCTTCGTGATGCTGAATTACACGAGCACGATGTGGTGTCTTCATCTCTGAAGGAACGGGTGCAACTCTCACCTGCAGCATGTGGCACGGCTACCGGTGAGCCCCAACGAATCTTCACCGTGAACGGTGTCGTTCGGCCGCAGATAGGTATTGCGCCAGGCGAGAAGCAGTTCTGGCGAATCGTCAATGCATCTCCCGATCTTTATGCAGACCTTGAGATCGACACCGAACAGCTCATAGTAGTAGCGCTGGACGGAATGCCGCTTGCTTATCACGACCCCAGTCGCCGGACCGAGTCATTGCAGCATGTTTTGCTCGCGCCGGCCGGTCGCGTTGAGGCGATTGTTATCGGGCCGAATGCAGGCACGCACGCCGCGCTCCGGACACGTTGCATCGATACAGGGGCGGATGGTGATCCAAATCCTGCGATGGTTGTGGCTGATCTCGACACAACGAAGCCCGCGATTAGCCGCGTGTCGTCTGTGAGTCCAAGCACGGGAAAGGCAGTGTATAAGACGCTTTCGCCCGCGTTAGTGCGGTCGTTGGAGAGCCGTGAGCCGGAGTTCACAGTGAAGTTCACCGAGGACACGCACAGTTTCTATGTGAACGACAAGAAGTACTCTCCAACCGATGGACCAATGCTCACTGAGAAGGTAGGGCATTACGTGCATTGGCGCGTCGTCAATGACACACATGAAATCCACCCGTTTCACATCCATCAGGTGCATTTTCTTGTTTTCCAAGAAAACGGCAAGAAGGCGGCATCTCCAGAGTGGTTGGACACAGTGAACGTCACGCCAGAGGGCTCTGTAGATCTGATTATGGATTTTACTGACCCGATCATCCGTGGGGTGTCTGTCTTTCATTGTCATCTTTTGAAACACGAAGACAAGGGAATGATGGCCAAGATTCTATTTCAATAACGGTGCGCCGGCTCATCGATCGAGTCCGTGCAAAACGAGAAGGAGATGTTCTCATTTCGCAGTGCGCTTGGCCTGGTTCCCATTCTCATGACGCAGCCGTTTGCTCCCGACGAGCTCTTTCATTGCGAAGGATCGGAAGTGATCGACGATGGTCGGTCGATTTCCCTTATGCACAGCGAGACCTATCTCGGAAAGGGGGAGTGCGTCATCAATCTCACACGCGACAACCGCAGCGACACTGTGTTTGACGGCCGACGCGGGTAGCAGCGAAATGCCAACTCCTGAGGCTACAAGCGAGATCAAAGTAGGCATCTGTCCAGCTGTCTGACGCACCATTGGAATGATCCCTGCATCCCGGAAGGTTCCGAAGAGCAGATCATAAAAACCCGGAGCAAAAGCGCGTTCGTACAGCACGAAGTCTTCGTCGGCCACATCGCGCAGTTGCACTTTCTTCTTATGCCCCAACCGATGTGATGATGGCAGCACAAGTACGAAGGGTTCGCGATGAACGACGACGACTTCAAGTTCGGGGTGCTCGCCGATCGGTAACCGTAGAAATCCGATGTCGAGCGAACCAGTATCGAGCATGCGGATCTGATCGAGCGTGAGGATGTTATGCAGAGAAAACTCTACTTCCGGATTCGACTCCCCGAATTGGCGAACGAGCTGGGGTACGATCTCATTGCCAGCCGTGGAGATAAAACCAATCCGAAGCAAACCAACTTTTCCGTTTGCGGCCAGACGTGCCCGGCGGACGGCTTGCTCCAACTGAACGACTGCGGCAGCAGCATGGTCCCGAAAGGCGAATCCTGCTGCAGTAAGTTTTGTTTCACGGCGGTTTCGCTCGAAGAGTTTGACGCCAACCTCTTGCTCAAGCGCTTGGATTTGGAGCGAAAGAGCTGGCTGGCTGAGATGAATCAACTCTGCAGTACGACCGAAGTGCAGAGTCTCTGCGATGGAGAGAAAGGATTTGATGTGGCGGAGTTCCATCTCACCATTATATTTGCAAGTCAAATCACAGAACATAAAACATTCAATTTCACAAATCACAGAGCTGAGCGTGTAATTGGAACGTCGAGATTAGGAGTGAATCGATGACACAACAAACGGAGAAACAAGGAACGCATTCTTGGACTGTGCGGCGCGATGAAAAGCGCCGACGCATGCAGCGGATCAAGCCATGGATGAAAGGTCCGATTTTGGCCCAAGACAAGATGGTCGAAACCCTCGAATCCGTCATTCAAAGCGGCGACCGGATTGTCATGGAAGGCGACAATCAAAAGCAAGCGGATTTTCTTTCGCGTTCTCTCGCTAAGGTGGATCCGAAAAAGATTCACGATCTTCATCTCATCATCTCAAGCATCAGCCGACCCGAACATTTAACGCTCTTTGAGCTGGGAATCGCAAAAAAGGTAGATTTCGCATTTGCCGGTCCACAGAGCCTGCGGGTTGCGCAACTTCTCGAAGACGGTGTTCTTGAAATCGGCGCCATTCATACCTACGTTGAACTGTATGCCCGTTTACTCGTAGACCTCATCCCGAACGTGGTGCTGGTTTGCGCAGAGCAGGCGGACCAGGAAGGCAATCTGTTTACGGGACCCAACACCGAGGATACCCCGGTGATTGTTGAGGCAGCCGCTTTCCACGACGCGATTGTAATCCTGCAAGTCAACAAGATCGTCGACACATTGCCAAGGGTCGACATCCCCGGTTCCTGGGTCGATATCGTTATCGAAGCCGACAAGCCATACGCGGTCGAGCCTCTCTTTACTCGCGATCCCCGCCACATCGGCGATCTGCAGATCCTGACCGCGATGATGGTCATCCGTGGCATCTATGAGAGACATCAGGTTCAGTCACTCAATCACGGAATCGGTTTCGACACGGCGGCCATTGAACTTCTTCTCCCTACCTATGCAGAGTCTCTCGGGCTCCGCGGAAAAATCTGCAAACACTTTGCGCTGAATCCGCACCCTACACTGATTCCGGCCATCGAGAGCGGATGGGTCGAGAGCGTTCACTCCTTCGGAAGCGAAGTCGGAATGGATGACTACATCCGTGCTCGTCCCGACGTCTTCTTCACTGGGCGGGATGGCAGCATGCGGTCTAATCGTGTTCTTTGTCAGCTTGCTGGTCAGTACGCCGTGGATGCCTTCATTGGAGCAACGCTTCAGATGGACAAGGATGCCAATTCCTCTACAGTAACGACCGGACGCCTCGCAGGCTTCGGAGGGGCGCCGAATATGGGACATGACCCGCATGGACGCCGCCACTCGTCACCGGCCTGGCTCGATCTCAAGACCAATGCCGACCCGACGCTCCCGGGCCGGAAGCTTGTGGTTCAGACGCTTGAAACCTTTGCCAAAGGTGGCGAGCCAGCCTTCGTCGAAACTCTCGATGCAGTTGAGGTTGGCAGGAAGGCTGGCATGCCGATCGCTCCCATCATGATCTATGGCCAGGACGTTAGCCACGTTGTGACGGAAGAAGGGATTGCTTATCTGTACAAAACCGAAGGCATTGAAGAGCGCCGCCGGGCTTTGGCTGCCGTAGCGGGCATCAGTCCTGTCGGCCTCAAGGCAAAGGCCAATGAGACAGCCGACCTTCGTCATCGCGGCATCGTCGCGTTTCCTGAGGATATTGGAGTCCATCGCCTCCAAGCCAACCGGTCCTTACTCGCCGCCAGGAGCATGGAAGACCTGGTTGCATGGTCTGGCGGCCTTTATCAGCCGCCGGCCAAGTTCAGGAGCTGGTAATGACACAGCTAAGAGCAAACACGGCATCGTCTCAGCAATTGAATGATTTGGCCCGATCTGAGCGGCTTTCAGAACTCGCCTGGCAATCGTTGATTGCTGAAGCAGAGCTCACACCGAAACCGGGCCTGGTTGACGGTCGAGGGTCAGGATCACATTCAGATCTGTCTCTCGACCTGATGAGGAGATCTGCGGACGCGATTGCTCCATACTTCACGCGAATGGCTCTGGCATCCGCTGAAGCTCACATGGATGCTAGCCTGCGTGCGGTGGTTGCCAGTATTGGTAGAGAAGCCGAAGCGGCCATGCTTCGCGCGACTTCAGGCAGCAATGCGCACAAAGGTGCAATCTGGGTTCTGGGGCTACTGGTTTGTGCTGCAAGTCTGAGTGAGGATACCCGTCCGGAATTTGTAGCCAAGGCTGCAGGCTATCTCGCGCGTCTGCCTGATCGTGCAAGACCACAGGTGGTATCTCACGGCGATGTTGTTCTGGAACGACATGGGGCCACCGGCGCTCGCGGCGAAGCCCATGCGAATTTTCCGCACGTTGTCAAAATAGGGCTTCCTGCACTGAAGGAAGCTCGCAAGAGCGGCCAAACAGAGCGGGACAGCCGGCTCGTCGCCTTGTTTGCGATCATGTCGCATCTCGATGACACCTGTGTTCTCTATCGAGGGGGGGCTGAGGCACAAAGGATCGTGCGCGAGGGTGCCGCTCGTGTCATCAAGCTTGGTGGCCCCGGAAGCCCAAAGGGCAATGCAGCATTGATCGAATTCGGACAAGAGCTTGTCAGTCGGCGCATCTCTCCCGGCGGTAGCGCGGATCTTCTCGCCGCCACACTCTTTCTGGACGCTCTCGAACGCGGTCTCGAACAGGTGGAAAAGAATAACAGTCGAGTGGAGGAAAACTATGGAAAACATTGAGTTCGCCTATCCTGAGGCGAAACGCCTTATCACCAGGAGAGCGCACGTCGGTGTAGTGGGCTCAGGTGACATGGAGGTTCTTCTCGAACCGAATAGTGAGGAGGGAGCCCGCGTCTTCATCGCCACCAGCGTCAACGGCTTCGGCAAGGCATGGAAGTCGGTCTTCGATCGCTTCTTCTCGAAGTTCGATGGGGCGGTCCGGATCTACATTAACGATGCCGGCGCAACACCCGGAAGTGTGTTGCTTCGTCTCGAACAGGCAGTGGAGGTGATTGAGCAATGAACGCGTCAATTCTCATTCCCGATTTCGTCAACCGTAAGAGTTTTATCGAGCTCGACGCTCGTGCTCGTGCCCAGAGCCTCTTCGATGAAGGTACTTGGAAGGAGCTCGTCGGCCCCTTCGATCGCATCGAGTCCCCATGGCTTGCGATGCAAGGCGTCGCTCCACAATTCGACGATGGCTGCGTCGTGATCAAGGGAAGAATTGGCGGGTCCCGTGCCGTCGCCATTGCGTTTGAAGGAGCTTTCCAGGGGGGCAGCGTCGGCGAGGTATCCGGCGCCAAGATGACCGCCGCCCTGGATCTCGCCACGAAGGATTCCGAGGCGGGAAAGCCTACAGCCGCCGTTCTCTTGCTCGAAACAGGTGGTGTACGCCTTCAGGAAGCGAACCTTGGTTTGGCAGCTGTTGCCGAGATTATCTCTTCAGCCATCGCTCTTCGTCAGCACGCCCCGGTGATCGCAATCGTTGCAGGCACCGTCGGCTGTTTCGGAGGCATGTCCCTTGTAGCCGGCGTATCCAGCTACACGATCATGACGCGGGAAGCCCGGCTTGGACTGAATGGTCCTGAGGTGATTGAGCAGGAGTCCGGAATCGACGAGTTTGACTCCTCCGATCGAGCACTCATCTGGGCAATTCATGGTGGAGAACAACGCGTCGGCATGGGGCTCGCTGATTTGCTCGTCGAAGATGATGCCGGCAAGATGGCGGCGGCGGTGCATGAATGTGTCCACAAAGGTGTACCGGAAAAGCATCGGACCGAGCAGGTGGAACTTTATCGCGCTCGTATCGCGGCGCTTGATACATCCAGCCAGATAGATCCGGCAACACTGCGGCAACAGTGGGCTGGCCATAAGGGAGGTGTGCGATGAATGAACAAGTTGGATTGCGCGGCAGAGCATGGTTCAAAGCCCTGACGGGTAGCGACACTCCGGATCATGGTGATCCGAACTCCGTGCTGGTCACAACCGCACCAGTCGGGAATGAATCAGCCCTGTTCCTTTGCGTTGTGCCTGATGAGGACAGCCGTTTTCCTTGTGTCCGCGACGGGCAGGTTGGACTGGAAGAAGCATTTGCTCTCGCAGCTCATATTCGAGCTGTCATCGCCGAAGACCACGATAAACCTCGTGAAACAAAGCGTCCGATCATCGCAATCGTTGATGTCAAGAGCCAGGCTTACGGACGCCGTGAGGAGACGGCCGGCATCTTCTTTGCGGCGGCTACGTCGGCAGATGCATACGCATCGGCAAGGATGGCGGGACATCCCGTTATTTCGTTGGTAGCCGGCCACGCATTCAGCGGTGGATTTCTCACTCACGGCTACCAGGCTAATCGCATTCTGTCATTCGATGATGCCGGGATTACGATCCATGCCATGCATAAAGAAGCGGCGGCCAGGATTACGAGAAGGTCCGTTGCGGAACTTGAAAAACTGGGGCACGAGATCGCTCCGATGTCGTATGACGTCCGGGACTATGCCAAACTCGGTCTCCTGTTGAAGCTGTTGCACGCCGACGACCCACAACGCCCGACCTCGAATGAGGTTGCCGAAGTAACGAAAGCAATCACGGAAGCGATTGCCGATGCACGTAAAGGCAAGCTCGATCTGAGCAAGAGGTGGGAGTCAGACGCCGCAAACACAACGCGGAAAGGCACCGTCGCGGTACGAACTGCTCTTGAAGAGCAGTGGTTCAGCGAGTAAGAGGCACAAATGACTCTGATTCTTCTCAATGCGTTGCTCCCGATCTTTGTCGGCCTGCTTTAGGGATACTTAGCGGGCCGGCGCGGGGTCATGGATAAGGTGAATGTTCGAGATCTGATCGTGCTCGTAATGGACTTCGCGATCCCCTGTGCTCTGTTTTCCACGATTAGAAGCACATCCTGGCCGGTGCTCCGGGAACAGTGGGAATCGGCACTGATGATTGCCGTGGTATTTGTAGCCTCGTATGCTGCTAGCTATATCTGGGCAAGAAAAAGTCTCAAAATGTCCATCTCAGATGCTTCTGTACTTGCACTGACGGTGGGCTTCCCAAATTGTGCAGCAGTAGCTTTGCCGTTGCTAACCACCGCGTATGGCCCTAGTTCAAGCGTCCCGGCTGCCCTATCAATCGCAGTCGGAGCTATCACTATCTCGCCTTTAACCGTTGCGCTGCTCGAGTCCGACAAACTGTCCGATGGAAAGGGCGTCTCTATTCAGGCGGTCGCAATCAAATTTCTGCGGGCATTCACCCGTCCTGTGGTGTGGGCTCCTGTGTTGGCTTTGTTGAGTGTTTACTTCGGTTTGCATTTACCATCCTATGTTGATAGGTCACTAACGATTCTTGGGAGCGCCGCATCTGGGTCGGCTTTGATTCTGACCGGCCTCGTTGTCTCCTCCCAGACTTTTCGCTTTGACAAGAAAGTCGCCTGGACAATTGCCGCGATCGTGCTGATTCAGCCCTTGTTTGCTCTCGGCATTACTGAACTCTTTCATATGAGTACGGC
>Ga0206821_10027_pt2 | contig 24900 bp, 13 predicted proteins | sample Alteio_BWOrgCont_85_FD_152860 | JGI IMG/M metagenome (GOLD analysis project Ga0206821, IMG submission 152860) | Enriched cells from forest soil in Barre Woods Harvard Forest LTER site, Petersham, Massachusetts, United States -... | ecosystem: Environmental > Terrestrial > Soil > Temperate forest >...
CCACGCGCGCGTGCTGCCCACGGCTACTATGGCTCAGGCCTACGGCCTGACGGTATTCGTCCGCTACGCGGAACAATTTCTTTTCGCCGCTTCCCAAGCGGTTTCCGCCTTCGCCAAGGTTTCGGCGGACAGGCAAGTGTTCGTCACTACCCCTATTTTTTGTGTGGCGAAGGAGGATGGTTTTACGCGAAGATGGTGAAGATTTATTAGACGCGCTCGCGGTTGGGCCGCTCGCGTGTCCCGCAGGGCGGGAGTCGAGAAGAAAGAATGGGTGGACTTTTACCCAGGGTAGGCGCTAACGCACCAACCCTGGGCTGAATGATGGAACGCCTTTGGCGTTCTCAATTAGTATACGCGTGTAATACCCGTTGCAGATTTTTAATTTTATTGGCGGTGGTCGCGCAGAAGCACACATGCGTGGCGCGGCTTTACCGTGCGGAAACTTCATTCGATGGGATTGCCCTTACAGGGCAAAGATTATTTCCAGGACTATTACCGTGGGCACCACGCGCGCGTGCTGCCCACGGCTACTATGGCTCAGGCCTACGGCCTGACGGTATTCGTCCGCTACGCGGAACAATTTCTTTTCGCCGCTTCCCAAGCGGCTTCCGCCTTCGCCAAGGTTTCGGCGGACAGGCAAGTGTTCGTCCCCACCCCTATTTTAATTTGTGATTGATGATTGACCAAACACATGAATTAATAGTAGGAAATGCTATCTCTGACAAATGTCAGGACTGACCCCTTTACGAATACTTGGCAAGATCAATATCAAAACGCCTCCGGATATTGGAGTGATTTTGCAGCTGTAAGAACGACTACTATATATTTGGGTGGAACTAAACAATGCCAAGAGATATACTAGGGACTCCCCGGAGGTAAGCAGGGGCCTTATTTATACTAAAAAGCCTATGATAAAAAAATCAAAACTATTTATATTTGCGGGATTGATGGCGTCCGTTTGCACCGCGGTGGCGGTACCGATAACACCTTTTCAAGGATGGGGATGGTTGGAAGAAAATTCGCAGGATATTATCATCGCCCGTTGCAGCGAAACGCCGCCTCAACATTATCGTGATGATTTGGCCTATTCCAAAATTAAGGTGACTACAGTCCTTAAGGGCACCAACAGTTTAGGGGCCGCACTTCTGTTATCACAATTCCAGCCGTTACAGAGAGAAGATTATTTAATTTTCGCGGATTTTCACGATGGTTCTTATTATGCAGTTGAAAAATATCGAGTTGTTCCTTTGGGGCTTAATCTAGCGGCGGTAACAACCGAATCGTTTAACACAAATATGATTGCTGGAAAATCGTTGGATGAACAAATCCAAACCCTGCTTAAGCTCCGGCTGAATGAATTAAATCGGCAAATGCAGGAAGAACAGGAAGAGAAAGATCGTTTGGAAGAGGCTGTGCAGAAATAGTGGTTTACAGAAAAAATTCGTCCTGACATTCGTGTGCTTTCACGGCCATCCCCCCGTCTTTGCAATTCATCCTTCATCGTTCATAATTCTTCTTGAAGGGGGCAGTTCCACTCCCACGGCAAACCGATTTAGGGCATTACTGGCGGGAGCATTATTTGGAATACTCTCCGCAGACTATGGCAATTATTTCGTCGGTCGAAATTTTAAGGCCGCTTCGGTTCGTGAATGAACATGCAGTTTTTGATAAATGTGCTTGAGATGCCAGCGCACGGATTCAACCGACAAGCTCAAGCGGTCCGAAATTTCCTTGTTGGATAATCCATGCACCACCAGTTCAAGAATCTCCCGTTCGCGGGCGGTCAGTGCGTCCAATTGAACCTGGGACGTGGTCTGTTCCCGAAAATATCCGATGACTTTCCGCGCAATCTCGCCGGTCATAGCTCCTCCGCCCAATTGGACCTCGCGCATAGCGCTCAAGACCTCCTCCGGGGTGGAACGTTTTAGGAGGTAGCCGGAAGCTCCGGCCCGGAGCGCGCTAAAAATTCGGTCAGGGTCTTCGTAAACGGTCACCATGATGGCCTTGACCGAAGGCAGCAATTCCTTCAGGCGCGCCACGCAATCCACGCCGGACATGTTCGGTAATTGAATGTCCATTAAAACCAACTCGGGTTCGGCTTTGGGCAGGACTTTTAAGGCCTCTTCCGCCGTTGAACAGGTGCAGATACAACGAAAATCGTCGGAAAGATTGATGATGGTCTTCAATCCCTCGCGGGTCGTTTTATTGTCTTCAACGATGGCGACTTTTGTCATACTGCATTAATTCAAGGGCAGGTTGAATTCGACCGTCGTCCCTTTTCCCTGCTGGCTTGTGATTTTACAAGATCCTCCCACCTTGGACATGCGTTCTTTCATGTTGGCAAGACCATCACTCCCGGACGTTAATTCAACCGGATCAAAACCATGTCCATCATCAATCACGGCAATTTTAAGTTCGTTCTCGACGACATCCATTTCAATCAGGATGCGCGATGCGCCCGAATGGCGGACGGCGTTATTGAGCGCTTCTTTAAAGGCGAGAAAAATGCCGTGGCGCAACCGTGAATCAAGTGGCACGGGAGGAAATGTTTCCGCCACTTTCAACCGGCAGGTGATGCCCGCGAGGTTCAGAAAGCGTTGTGTGAAGAGGGAATAGTAGCTGACCAGGGACGCCACGGAATCATACTTCGGATTTACAGCCCAGACGATTTCGTCCAGGGTGGCCACGAGGGTGCGTGACGTATTGGTCAATTGATCCAGATAAAGTTCTCGGTCTGCCGGCGGCAGGGCGGGTGTTTTTGCCAGTGTTCCGAGCATGCTCAACTCGGTGAGCGTGGCCCCGAGTTCATCATGAAGGTCCTGCGCCACCCGGGTGCGCTCCTGTTCAATTTCACCGCGGTGCTCGGCCATTTGCCGCTCCCTGATTTGGGCCTCCAGTTGCCGCCCGCGTTCCGCGACCTGGCGTCGCAAGACGCCCACCCAGCCGAAAGCCGCCAGTGCCACCATACTCACAATGACGACAATCCATAAGACTCTGCGCAACGTCCACCACGAAGGCACGGCCAGGACCGAGACATCGTTGAGGGACCGCATCTCAATCCAAAATGATTTGGCGCGCCAGGTCTCGCCCGCCAGCCATTCGCCGGGATCAATCCTGCAAACACCGGTCACGGAAATACGGCTGCCGTTCTGCAAACCGGCAAAGGGATTGGCCTCCTGAGATTGATTCAAGTAGACGTGAAAAATAAAACCATCATTCTGAACGACCAAATATTTTTCCGTCCTGCCTACCGCGCGGTCGAGCAACATGCCTGTGAGTTGAACCAACTGGCAATCATTTGTGCCCATTAATGCCTGGTCCGGGGTGAGTTGCACCGGTTGAAGCAGGGGACCGGTGGAAATTTTTCGATAGATGGCATCCTGCATGGCCGGGGTATATTCTCCCTGACTTACAAAACCGAGCGCTTCAGCCCGGTCACCCAGTGCCAGAGGACCGCTTTCTTTGGTCTGCACTTCTACGCCATGGTCGCCATCCTGGAGAAAAAGGGTCTTGCCCGGCTCAAAGTAAATGACGGTGCCGGCGACCTTGATGCGGTGATCATACGATTCCTTGGGGTTGAATTGCAGGATGCTGCCGATGGTTCGAACGGGCGCAGCAAACGGGTCCTGCGACGCGGGCGATTCGATGGTCAAGTCCTCCAACAGCGGCACCATGAGCCGGACCGCAAATAACTGGCGTTGACGGTTGAACTTGGTCGCGCACACGCCGCGCAAACGCACGGTACTGTCGATCATATTTTGTATTTGTGCCACCGGCAAAGCCGGGGCATAAACCGTCAGCCTGCCGGCGCCGGTGGCGATCTCCATCAGGTAAAGTTGCGAAGCATCCTGCAGTTGTTCGACTGACCGGACGGTACCGGTGATTTCGACAAATTGGCTGTCATCAATGCCGCTGGCCAGTTGCTCGTAAGTGACCACTTTGGGTTCAGGCATAGAGGTTCTGCCAAGCACGGTGATGCTCTGCGCTACGACGCTGGGGGCATATTCGCCCGGGGCGGTGAAACCGGTCACTTCGACGAATTCGCCGGGCAGCAGGTGCATTACCGGCAGGCCGGCATCGGACAAATAAATTCCCGCCGTATCATCCTGGAGATAGCGGGAGAAAAAATTCTCTTCATAGAAGGTGACGACTCCCTGCAGCCGGACGCGCCGGTGCTCGCTAGCCTGTTCCACGGTTAAATCACGCACGGCGGCCATCGTATGCAATTCTTCGTTGGTCGCCTGGGCCCTGGCACAAAACGGAATGCCCGCGAGAAATGCGAGCGTGATCAGGACTACGCAAGGCAACAGCCCCGCCTTTCGGGGAAAAAACGCCGGGAAATATTCTGGCATTTTCGGAACTCTTGAAATAAATGCGTTGGCCATGCTTAATCTGCTGCATTTGTTCCAGTTGTGACAAATGCCAACGGGACTTTCTACCTGATAAATCCTTTGGCTTCGAGTTGCAAGCCAACTTTTAACGGGCGAAGGGCTTTAATTGTTGGGAGAGCCCTTCGACGAGCTGCGTTGCTGGAGCCACGTCAAATCCGGACAGGCGGGATCTCTTGGCCTGTTATTGCCCGTGGCATAAAGGACATTCGGATCCCGCCACACTTTGATTTCCGCGTGCCCGTCCGCATAGGATATGCCGCCTGCGTTATTGTGGTAAGAAGCCGGAATATCATACCACAAATTATTATTATTGGGGTCGCACACAAACCAGCCGTCATTGATGGAATTGGGGTTTTCATCAATGAATACCCAAGCCATGTCAGGCCGGGGGCCAACCAGTTCATCCTGCCTGCGGAATACCCGCAATCTGGCAGTGCCAATATAGCCGATAACGTCATTCCAGGTTTCAAGCGGATTCATCCAGGCGTTCATGGACATGCTGCGGACGGTTGGCGCACCCAGGACTTGTTTCTGGTCGGCAGGACATTTATAGACGGCCACATTATTCACATAAGGAAAAAGCAGGCCGTTTTCAATGAAGGCCAAGTTGGTGGCAGCCGATCCTGCGGCCGTATTCACGGCTCCAAGCACCCAATTCGCCATGGGATTGCCCGGAAGGTATTGGGTGGGGATTGGATAGGTAGTCGTGGAATTCTGGCCGCTTTGGGCAATCCGCTGCTTGTTTTCATCTGAATATAATGTCCATGCCACCTGGAGTTGCTTCAGGTTATTCATGCAATATATGCCGTATGCCTTGGCCTTGGCCCGCGCCAGAACGGGCAGGAGAATGGCCGCCAGGATGGCAATGATCGCAATAACCACCAGCAACTCGATCAAAGTGAATCCACTTTTACCAGCGCTTCCCTTCATCATCTTCAGGTCTCCGGATGAATTATGGATTGTATTTCAACCGATAAAATACCGTCGGCTTTGCCGGACTAACAGTGATGGTCACTTGATCGGTTGTCGATGAGCCAGCCACATCCTGCCAGGTGCCCATCAGGTTGGTTTCTGATTGCAATGTCCAGCCGGTGTGGTCGAGCGGCCAGGAGAGCGTGAACTGGTTGCCTGAGAGGCTCGTGATGATGTTCGTTGAGGTCGTGTTTACACCACCGCCAACGACGATTGAATTCGAACTGCTGAGATAGGTGCCGTCGCCTGCATAGATACCCGTGAGCGTGTAGGAAGAAGGCACGGTAGCAGGTGAGCTATATGCGATACCGCCAGTGACAGTCCCGATGCTTTGCGGGACGCTATTCACCTGGAAGGCCACATTACCCGTCGCGGAGCCGGCTGTCATGCTGTTGGTCTGCACGGTGGCTGCAAAAACCGTGGCGGATTGCGTCGTGGGTGTGAGCACATTGGTCGTGCCGGGTTCTGCGAATCCTACCTGGACATTATCAATCAAGGTGACGTTGTCCCATCCGGAGCCTGCGCCACACGCCTGAAGGAAACCGATGGTCATGTAAGCGGCGTTTGCCGGGGCAGCAAAGTTGTTGCTAATCGTTTGCCACGTGGTTCCGGTTCCGGCCCCGATAGCGAGCCAGCCGCTGTAACTGATATTGGCGCCGGTGGAATCGAAGAAGCCGATTTCGTATTGTTGATTGCAGCCGATGTTGCGGGGATTGCATGAGCTAAAACTGACCGGGTAATTCACGCCGCCGGCCGGGATGGGAAACAGGTCGCTGGTCACCACCACATTGAATCCTGCCACGCCGGGGGTGGAAGTGATGCCTTCCATGTAAAGAAGGTTTGTGCCATCAACCGGCGTTACGGGGCCCCACTGGTTGGTGACATAGCTTTCGATTGAATTACCGTTGCCATCGAAGCCGTTTCCAGCGTTGTTCCATCCCGAGGCGCCGGTGCCATAGCTGCTGTCGAGGATCTCAAAGCTGCCGTTGTAAGCTGCGTTGCCGGTTCCGCTGGTATAATCCAGCACGCGATAGAAAGATACCGGTGAGGGGTCATCAACCGAAGTGACCGCGTCGCCGACCAGGACGCCACCCAGGTTACTCCAGGTGTTGCCATCCGTGGAACGCTGCGGCTGGTAGCTGTCGCTGCTGTTGGCTGTCCAACTCACTTGCTCGACATTTTGGACTGAGAGGCTGAGGGTGGTGGGGACGGTGGGCACAGATGCCGGCACGTATCCCGAGACATCGCCATAGACGTCACCGATACGGATTTCATCAAAGATCGGATTGTAACCACCCGTGATATTAATTCCAAATGCCGAGATGGTCCCAACATCGAAATTGCTGCTGACCTCGTTGGCGGCCACTCCGGGTGTGAGCACTCCCGCCGGCGGGTCAATCCAGAGGCTGACCGTATCATTCGCGCCAGAGGTATTAAAATTGATTTCTATCACGATGAAGTGCACGCCAGTATTATTGATGGGCGTGCTGTTCCCCAGACCCGTGGCCGCTCCAAGGACAGTGCTATTAACCTCGCCCAGGCCAAAACCGGTTTGGTTAGCTGAATAAGGAGAGTAAAATCCGGCAAAAAGGCTGCTGGCGTTATTTCCCTGAAAGAAAACACCCACGGTATCGCCGCCCGAATCGCCACTGCCTTTGATCAGGAAGCTGATGTACTTCGTGCCGCTGGACAACGGGGCCGCTAGGCTTTCCGTTGTTTGGCTGCCGGCTGCGCTGTGCTGGTAAGCATTGCCACTGGTCGGAAGGTTGGAATAGGTCAGACCGGTGGTGATTGAGGGGGAACCCGAAACAGTCCAATCGCCGGTAAACCCGGTCGCCGTGGTGGGAGTGTTATTGGCCAGAGTGCCAAGCGGATAATTAAATGGCTCGTACGCGTCAGGCCCAAATGACCCAAGCACCGTGGCGCTTACTTCGGAGGAGTTGGCGCTCTCGCCATCACCGCTTACCGCGGAAACTACATAGTAATAGGTGGTAAATTTAATCGCAGTTAAGTCAGTATAGCCGGTCGTCGTCACGTTTGTGATAGTGACTTCCGTGCCGCTGGTGGTTGAACGTTTGACATTGTAACTGGCGGCTCCTGCTGAGCCGGTCCAGGACAAGGTCACTTGATTGGTGCCGGCGGTGGCGGTCAAACCTGTTGGCGCAGCCGGTGGAAGATTTGGCGTGGCGCTGACTTCGGAGGAATTGGCGCTCTCACCGGCATTGTTGGTGGATGACACTTCATAGAAATATGGCGTCCCATTGGCCACGGTCGTGTCGTAAAAGCTGGTTGTTGTTACATTGGTGATGGTGACTTCCGCGCCACTGGTGGTGGAGCGCTTGACGTTATAGCTGGCGGCGCCTGTGCCGACACCCCAACTCAAGCTGACTGCCCCATTGGTTCCGGTGGCGGTTAACCCCGTCGGCGGACTGGGTGGCGCGGGCGTCGGGGTAGCAGACACTTCTAAAGAATTTGGGCTCGCCCCGGACGAGTTCGTGGCTTCTACCACATAATAATAGGTCGTATTGCCTACCGCCGAATTGTCCGTGTAGGCATTCGACGCCGTGCTGTTAGTCCGCGTGTAAACTCCTGAATTTGTCCCGCGCAAAACGTAATAACCAGTTGCTCCGCTCACGGCATTCCAGTTTAGGGTGACGGAGTTGACGCCCTGCGTTGCTGTCAGGCCGGTCGGAGCCGGTGGTGGCGCGACATAACCGGCTACATCGCCGTAGGTGTCGCCCACCCGAATCTCATCGACGGTGATGCTGGCGCCGCCCTGGACATTCAAACCGATTCCCGTAATCGTACCCACATCGAACGAACCGACAGTATACGTAGCTGACACGCCGGGAGCTGAAGCGCCGGCTACCGGGTTGATATAAACGGTCACCGTATCATTGTTTCCGGAAGTGTTGAATTGAATTTCAATCGCCACCATATAAGTGGTGCCATACGTCCCCTCAAAAGAGCTGGCTAAATTAGCCGCGCCGGTGGTGCCGGTGCCGGTAGTGGTCATGGAGCCAAGGCCAAACCCTCCCTGGGTGCCCGTGAAGGGAGCCAAACCAAAACCAAAGAACAGCCCCGTGCCGCCATTAGGGAAATAAACACCGTCGATATTTCCGCCCATGTTTCCTGAGGCTTTGTACAGAAAACTGATCCAGGTTGTTCCGCTGGAGAGCGAGTTGGCGAAACTGATAAATTGCCTGCCGCCGCCGGAACTCAAAGCGTTGTTGGCCACCGGAAGACCCGTGTAAGTCAGGCCGGAAACAATCGTCCCGGATTGCCCGCATGTCCAATTGCCGCTCTCGCCGGTGCCCGTACTTGCCGTGCCGGTGGCGAACGTCCCAGTGGAGTAATTGAACGGCTCATAAACGAGTAATTGTGCCCGGGCCGCCATGGCTCCGATAAAAAGAGCGCACATGACGCCCAAAAGCGCCATCAATCTTCCCCCTTTTGCTGACCAGGAACGGCCTGAATGATTTAAATTGGATGAGTTCATTTTTCGGTATGGGTTTACAATATGTTTCTAAGCTAGAGTTGTATTAACGTGTAACTTCTTTTCGCCGCTGCATGGGTGACTTGGATATTAACACTAAACTTTGACTCGCCTAGCCCCCCAAGTGGGTAGTATTTTACCATAGATAATCAGCAAATTTATCGAAATCATCAGCGGGAATTGAAACATGCCAACAATACTGGGAGCCTGGTGACATTCGCAACACGGTTCTATGTGTACTGGTAGCGAAATCCTGGTAAAGTCCTTCTAACCTCCTAGTGATTGACTAGTCGAAAAAGGTTGGTATTTTTAATGCAAAATCGGCCTCGATTTAGACCGATTCTACCCCAGCAAAAACTTGTAAGCGATTGATGGAGTGATGTTGTGAGTTCCGATGTGCCAACTGTCTACAAAACTTCAATCGCGGACCAACAACCCTCAATCCAAAGGCACCCAGCAATTATTTCTGTTCTCTCATCTTAAGTTCCATTTAGTCTTGTTGCTTCCCTTCACCACCATATTCCTGTTTGATTTCTCGCATAAAGAACAAGAAGATTATTCCCATGAACGATCAGCCCAGCCGCGACGAGGAACTGTTTACGCAGGCTCTGGGATTGCCTGTTGGCAAGCGCACCGCATTTCTGGAGCGGGCCTGTGGCGATGACAATGCATTACTTCATCGGGTCGAGACATTGCTCAGAACACATGACCGTGCCGGTCGGTTCCTGGAACAGTCTGCACAGCGGATGGCGACAAGAACCGGGGTGGAAATCCAGGTAGGCGAGAAACCGGGCGATCACATTGGCTGCTACAAATTACTACAACAAATCGGCGAGGGCGGCGGCGGGATTGTGTTCATGGCCGAGCAGGAAGATTCCACGCACCGCAAGGTGGCTTTGAAGATTATCAAGCCGGGCATGGACACCAAGAGTGTGATTGCGCGGTTTGAAGCTGAGCGACGGGCGCTGACATTGATGGATCATCCGAGCATTGCCAAGATGTTTGATGCGGGCGCCACAGGGTCAGGCCGTCCTTACTTTGTGATGGAACTCATCCGAGGCATCAAAATCACTCGATATTGTGACGAGAATTCGCTGACGGTGGAAGAACGGCTGGAGTTGTTTGTGCAGGTTTGCCAGGCAATCCAGCATGCGCATCAAAAGGGGATCATTCACCGGGACATCAAGCCTTCCAATATTCTGGTGACTGAGCCGGTTGGCAGTCGTGCGCTGCCGGTGGTGATAGATTTTGGTATTGCCAAGGCGACTTCTGACCAGCGTTTGACGGAAGCGACACTTTTCACCTCCTTTGAGATGGTAGTAGGGACACCTGCTTACATGAGCCCGGAACAGGCGTCTCTCACTAGTGTGGAAGTGGACACGCGCACTGATATCTACAGCCTGGGCATACTGCTTTACGAATTATTGACCGGTTCGACGCCGTTTGATACCGGGGAATTGCTGAAAACCGGCCTTGACGAAATTCGCCGGGTGATTCGAGAGCAGGAACCATTGCGGCCTTCGGCGCGACTGGGCAGCCTGGCGCCCGCAGAACTGATTGGCATTGCGAAGCACCGAAAAACGGAGTCAGTTCGGCTAATTCGTGCGGTGCGTGGGGACTTGGATTGGATCGTAATGAAGGCATTGGAAAAAGATCGAACGCGCCGTTACGAAACGGCAAATGGTCTGGCGCTCGATGTTAAACGGTTCCTGAACAATGAAACTGTATTAGCACGTCCACCGAGCAGGCTCTACAAGTTTCAAAAAACAGTGGTGCGCAACAAACTTGTGTTCGCAAGCGCGGGGATTGTTGCAGCGCTGCTGGTCACGAGTTTGATCGTGGTCTCGGTGCTGCTGGCGAGGGAACGGCAGGTGCGCCGCGAAGCAGATAGCGATAAGCTGGAGGCGCAACAGGTCACCCGGTTCCTCGAAACCACGTTACAAGGCGTAGGGCCCTCGGTTGCTTTGGGGAGGGACACCACCATGTTGCGGGAAATGCTGGACCAAACGGCGGACCGCGTCGGCGACATGACTAATCAGCCAGCCGTGGAAGCTGAATTGTGCGACTTGATTGGCAACGTTTACGGTGAAGTTGGCAATTATCGCCGGGCGGAAGATATGCTGGGTACGGCGGTGGCAATCCGGCGAAAGGTGTCTGGTCCGGAGGGCGCTGAAACGGCAACATCACTCAACAATCTGGGGCTGGCATATATGCATGAAAACGAACTGCCCGAAGCGGAGCAGGCCCATCGTGAAGCATACAACATCCGGCAGAAGATTTTTGGCCCGGAGAATGCGGACACTGCGACGTCGCTCAACGATTTGAGTTCTGTGTACCGGCAGGAAGGAAAACTTACCGAAGCGGAATCCATGGCGCGGGAAGCACTAGCTGTCCGACAAAAATTATCCCCTGGCGACAGTCTTGAGGTGGCAGATTCATTGCGCAATCTTTGCATCATCCTGGGTGACGAGGGCAAATGGGAGGAATCTGAAAGCACGGCGCGACGGGTATTGGAGATACGGCGCAAGCTGCTCGGTCCGGTGCACCCCGCGGTGGCGGCAGCGATGGATGATCTGGCCTGGGCATGTGGCGCGCGGGGCAAACTGGAAGAAGCCGAAAAACTGGAACAGGGAGCCCTTTCGATGCGGCTTAAACTCCTGCCGGGGAATCATCCGGATGTTGCCCTTTCACTTTATCTGATTGGGGATCGGATGCGGCAATTGAATGACATGCAATCGGCGGATTCTATTCTTAGCGCAGCCTATTCGATCCAGCGCAAGGTTTTAGGGGAGGATGACCCCGATTTATTTTATACATTACGCAGCCTGGGCCTGACATTGGAGTTCGAAGGCAAGTTGCCGGAATCCGAGCAGGTTGACCGGCAGGCTTTGGACATATATCTCAAGCAGGGGGACACAGAAAATCCGCAGGCGTTGTCTGAAGTCGAAAATCTGGTGCGGGTTTTGAAGTCCGAGAAAAAATTTAATGACGCAGAGCATTTGCTGGATGAAACCCTTACGCCAAGCCTGATGGGGAAAATATCGAGCCAAAGGCTACTTTCTTTACGAGCTGATCTTCGAGGCCGCAGCGGGCAATGGCAGGAAGCCGCCGACGATGCCGCGCTGGCGTTTGAATATCAACCGACGGATCTCGGATTGTATTCGATGTTGGCCGCGCTTTTAGTGGAAGCCAAAGAGCGGCCCAAATACGAACAGTTCTGCGACACGCTTCTCACCAAATTTAGCGACACCACTAATGTTTATGTTGCCGATCAGGTGGCAAAAGCCTGCCTCTTTTTGCCCGGTACAAGCACGAATGCAGAGGTTATCTACCGTTTGGCAGACCTTCCCGTAACGAGAGGGACGAACGATCAAGATGCGATGCCGTACTTTGAAGTCTGCAAGGCGTTGTCCGAGTACCGGCAAGGACATTATGACAGGGCGGTGGAATGGGCCCAACAACCGCTTAAAATTGATGGCAATGAATCGCATGGCCATGCCTACGCCGTATTGGCGATGGCAAACTGGCGGCTGGAAAAAACGGCGGAAGCCCAGGCGATGTTGGCCAAGGGAAATGATCTGGCGCCGGGGAGTATGCCGGCGGATATTGCGGAAGACCCGGGAGACAGATGGGAACACTGGCTTTACGCGCGGATTCAAATGGATGAAGCTACCGCCCTTATCCAACGAGGATCAACGACCAACAATTGACCAGCGCAGAAAATCAGTCGCTCCAGCAGGCAATTGATGCTACATTATTGCGAACCAATTTGTACTTCCAAGTGTGAGTGACGCCACCTTATTATTAAGCGAAATCGAGCAAGGCAACGCAACTGCCGCTGAAAAGCTGTTAGATTTGGTATACGAAGAATTACGCCGTTTGGCGGCCAGCAAAATTTCCCGGGAAGCGCCATACCAGACTCTCCAGCCCACCGCCCTGGTGCACGAAGCCTGGTTGCGATTAGTGGGTGGCAGCCACCCTGCATTTGAGAACCGTGCCCACTTCTTTTCGGCTGCCGCAGAGGCCATGCGCCGCATTCTCATCGACCGTGCCCGCCGCAAGCTGACTGTACGTCATGGCGGCGGTTACGAAAGGATTGACGTTGAGCAATTGGATCTTGCGGCTCCTGATGCTGATCAGGAAATACTGGCGGTGGATGAAGTGCTGGATGAATTTGCCCGGCAACATCCAGTAAAAGCCGAGGTGGTTAAGCTTCGATTCTTCGCCGGCATGACTCACGAGGAAACAGCCCAGGTTCTGGGCATATCTGAAGCCACCGCGCGAAATTATTGGACCTTTGCCCGAGCCTGGATCCTGAACGAAATCAATCAATCATAGGCTGTATTCTCTGGGTTTAGCCGTTTGCAGGCCGACTGATCTGTAACGCTCTAGTTCTGAGAACGTTACCACATTATTTATTACCTTCAAGTGCTCCTTCTGCGCCGTGATAATTTTTTTGCAAATCATTTAGCGGCTTTTACAGGAATTCTCGCTTTGTCTGTTGCGGGGTATTTTGCGAATGCCAAAACAACCCGTGGAATTGTCGAATTTGGTATGAAATTGATTTGCGGAACATGGGTGGTACAGCCTCGAAATAAACGGCTCTCGTATCGTGTTCAATATTCTTCGCTGAACAAAATTGGAAGCCTGGTTCTGGCGAATCGGGTAAATTGATCTCAATCTGCCCAGAAAAAACGAAACGTATGATATGCACGTTGAACAGAAAATTGCGGCGCACGGGCCGCCTGAGTGCGGGGACGTCTCGATTTGGCGCATTCACTTTGATTGAGCTTTTGGTTGTTATCGCAATCATCGCCATTCTCGCGGCAATCCTTTTGCCGGTGTTGGCCAGGGCTAGGCTAAAAGCGACCGAGGCCTATTGTCTGAGCAACCAAAAACAACTGGGTTTGGCGTTCACCATGTACGTGAGTGATAACAAGGAGAAACTCGTCCAAATGTATGATTCGTCCGGAAATTTTATCTGGCCAAATTTGAACAATGCCGGCGGTTTTTGGGGCATCAGTTCCGCGGCGGCTCCTCTGAATGGCACAGACAAATCGCAGGGAGACGCCTTGGCGGCCGTCGAGGGTGATCTAAAAACAAACAATTTGCTTAGTCAATATACTGCGAATCCGGGGGTTTATCATTGCCCCGGTGATATTCGGTTCAATCTCTCGATTGGCAGCGGCAATTCAATCAGTTGGGCATATGACAGTTATGCAATGACCGAAAACGTCGACGTCATGCCTGCCTCGTTGGGCTTTAATGCTGGCTTCACCGAAATGGCCCAGATTAAGCGAGTCTCCGACTGCATAATTTTTGCGGAACAGTGTGACACGCGAGGTTACAACAATGGAACTTTTGCGATGAGCGTTACCGGCCCACTCCCTCCTCACCAGTTCGCTTTTGTGGACATATTTGCCACGTATCATGGTGATGTGGGCACGTTCGCCTTTGCCGATGGCCATGCCGAGGCGAGAAAATGGCTGGACCCGATAATTCTGGCTGCCGGAACTGCGTCAGCGGCACAAGGCTCGAGCCTTTACCAGTATGGGGGATCGTATAAGCCATCGATTACCAGTCAGGATGCGGGCTGGCTGACTCAACACTGTGTCTCTCCCAACTATCCTTAACGTCTATAGAATCCTCGGTCACTATCTACATCACCAACCCAAAAAGCAAAACCACCTATGAATAAAACCATTTTATATGCGGCCGTAATGAGCATGTTTGCCGCTGTCGCTCAGGCACAAAATGAGAACGTAACGTGGCTGGCGCCTGCCAACATTTCCGGCGCTTCTGACGTGAACATACAGGGGACCTATTTCGGTTCCTGGGCGCCCCAGGATGGCGGCGCAAACAGCTTGCCGGTCAACGGAGTCCACTTTCAGGCATACTCAGACTTGCCCGGTTTTACCGTGGGTGGATTTGTTAATGGTTATAATAGCTTTAATAATCCGGGTACGGGGGACGGCAACTACAATTCGCTTTTGCAATATGCCTCGTATGACGGGAGCGGCAATGGCAGCGGGGATGCTCTCACTTGGAATGATATCCCGGGGCACACCTATCTGATTGAAATCTGGGCGAACGATGGACGCGGCAACGGCCGGACTGAAACCATCACCGGTGGCGCCAACACATCCGCCAATGTAGATTTTGGCAATGCTCCCGGCCAATACGTTATTGGCACATATGTGGCGGACACTTCCGGCTCGGAGACGATTACGTTTAGCGGGGCGGCTTCTACTAACGGAAACTTTCCCCAGATCAACCTTTTGCTGATCAGGGATATCACGGAAGGCGGTGTCACCTGGCAAACGCCCGCCAGCATTTCCAAAGATTCTGACGTGAGCACACAGGGAACCTATTTTGGTTCATGGGCGCCATACGATGGCAGCGCGAGCTCTGAGCCGGTTAATGGTGTGACTTTTCAGGGGAACTCTGATCTGCCCGGTTTTGCCACCACCGGATATAACAGCGGCTATAATGCCTATCCTGGTTCACCAAGCGGGAGTGCCAACTACAACGCCATTTTGGCTTATGGAGCGTATGATTCCCCGGGGCAACCTTATGCTACTTTCAGTTGGGGCGGTATGACTCCCGGTCATACTTACCAGGTTGAAATATGGGATAATACCGGCAACAGCGGGCGGACTGATACCTTCAGCGATAGTTCTGGAGACTCTGTTAGTGTAAATGAAACCGGGAATTATGTCATTGGCACATTTGTGGCGAGCAATTCTGAAGAAACCATTACGGAAAACGGACCTTTCCCCAATATCAATCTTTTACAAGTTCGCGATCTTACCGCTCCGGCCACGGTCACGAATTACCAAAGCTCGGTGCTGGCTGATAATCCTTTGGGCTATTGGCCGCTCAATTTGACCGATACCAATGCAGCCAACGGCATCGCCACCGATTTGTCCGGCAACGGCAACAATGGAGTTTACGAAGGGATTACTTCATCCGGCAACCTGGTTGCCGGCCCGACGCCCTATATCACCAACGCGGCCAGTTTTAATACTGCGGAAGTTTTGTTGGGTTCGGGAAGCAATCCCACGTTGCTTGATTTCGGCGGCCCAATCACGATGGAAGCCTGGGTTCAACCAGCCAGTACGACGGTGGGATCCTCACTTGCTGCGGACATACTCGCCAAAGGTGATGACTCGGCTAATAATTATGACGAAATAACGTTAAGAGCCAACGGTGGATACTACTACGGAGGCACATACGATAGCAGTGACAATGGAGCGCATGCGCAGGGCGGTCAACAGACGACGAATTGGACGTATCTCGTTTCGACCTATGATGGGGCAAATTGGAACCTGTACGTGAATAGTCAATTGGTTGGACAGAGTGCGGATAGTGTAGGCGCCATCGAGTGGCTGCAGACGTGGGCGATTGGAAATGGCACCGCCGATGGCAATGGCAGGGTATTTCAAGGCAACATTTGCCAAGTGGCACTTTACAATTATAGCCTGACGCCGGCCCAGGTATTGACGCATTATTACGAGGCAGAAATAAACGCCTCTCCTAACACCTCTGTGCCCATTCTTTTGACCCAGCCCCAGTCCCAGGGGAGCTATGTGGGTGGTTCGGCAACATTCAGTGTGACTGCGGTCAGCGCCTTGCCCATGACGAACCAATGGTATAAGGGCGGTGTGCTATTGCCCGGCCAAACCAACACGACCCTGACAGTGTCGAATTTGTCGCAGGGGTCCGCGAATTATACCGTGGTGGTTGGCAATGCCAATGGCAGCACGAACAGCACCGCAACCCTCACGGTGAGAGTGCCAAATGATTTGGAATGGGGCGCCAACGGCAACGACGGCATCTGGAACGTCACCTCTCTTGATTGGCTTAATATATCGAATAACAACCAGACAAACTTTAACCAGGGCGACCAGGTATTATTCAATGACACCCCGGGCGTACCGACCTCCGTGACGGTGAGCGGGACGGTGTACCCCAGCCTCATCACGGTCAACTCCTCCGCTAATAATTTTAGCTTTAGTTCGGGCACGATCAGCGGATCCGGTAGTTTGAACAAGGAAGGAACGAGCACATTGACCATCACGAGCGCGGGTAATTTTACCGGCCCGGTCATTATCGGAAACGGGGCGGTCGTGGCTGGAAATAGCGTGTTTGACTCAGCTTCTTCCATCACCATTAGCAACGGTGCCACCATGGATTTTGACGGCAGTCCCATGACCTCCACAAATCTGATTTATGTCTCCGGCGCCGGTGTCAATGGCGAAGGCGCACTTTACAACAGTGGTAACGCTCTTTATGATGGCTCTGGCCAGCAGGTGGTAGATATAACGTTGACCGGCGACACAACTTTTGGAGGCAGCAGCCGGTGGGATTTGGCTGTGGGGTCGATATTGGCCGGTAATTACAAGGTAACCATAAATAACGCATCGGCGGGCGGTTACACAGAATGGGATACCGTCGCGGTTAATCCGAATTTCGGTAGTATGGAGATCACGCCTGGCAGCCAGCTGGGTATTAAAGGAATGGGCGCAAGTTTGGGCAATCCCAGCGGAACGATTACCGTTGACAACGGTGGCACGTTGACTTTCTGGGGCAGCAGCTATGGCGCGAATACTGGATATTCCAAAAACATTGCGCTCCAGGACAATTCTACCATCAGCGTCCGCCCTCAGGCCAACAATACTGTGTTTAATGCTGATGTAACGATGGGAACCAACGTAGGCTGGAATTATTTCAATGGCGGTGGCGCCGGCCAGGTCATGAATGGAACCTACTATCTCGGAGGCATTGAGCAATTGTCAATTGGTGATAGCGCCATCACATTCAGCAACGTGATCAGCGGGCCGGGCGGCTTCTATTGGGTCAACTACAACAACGAAATGGTTCTGGCTGCTGCCAACACCTACTCAGGCATGACTGCTATCGGAAGTGGGCGCGAGGTGGCTTTGATTGGCAACGGCTCCATTTCAGACAGCTCGCCCATCTTTTTTGGCGGCACGACTCCCAGCAGCATAATGCTCGACGCCAGTGGACGAACGGACGGCACGTTGACGCTCGCCAGCGGCCAGACCTTGAGCGGCATAGGCGCAGTTAACGGCAACCTTGTTGTGTCGCCCGGCGCGACGATCGTACCAGCGGGAACGAACAGCGAATTGGGTATCACTTCAATCACTACTGGCACGATCGAAGTCACCACAAATGTGACGCTCAATGGCACAACCACCATCAAGCTAAATGGTTCAGGTAACAATGATATGGTTCAAGCCGGTGGGAATATCACTTATGGCGGTACTTTGAATCTGGTCAACATCAGCGGTTCACCGCTGGCGGTGGGCAACAGCTTCCAGATCTTCAGTGCAGCCACTTATAGTGGGGCCTTTTCGAGCATCAGCCCTGCGACGCCTGGCGCTGGTCTGGCATGGAATATCAGCCAGTTGAGCAGCGGCATCATCAGCGTGGTAACTGGTGGCCCGGTAGTCGGAAGCACGTATATTTCTGGCGGGAACTTCATCTTTAGCGGCACCGGCGGCACAAACAATGGGACATACTATGTGTTGACGACGACGAACCTGTTGACGCCACTGCCGGCATGGACACCGATCGCGACCAACACGTTTACCGGTACCGGTAGTTTCAGCGTGACCAATCCGTTGTCGGCTACCCATCAGCGGTTCTACATCATCAAGCAGTAAAGTGAAGATGATAAAATAGTCTATAGTTCTGATCCAACGCCGCCGGACTGAAGCAATAGTCCGGCGGCTTGTTTAATGAGATTGGTGATTTTTTAAATGACGTACGGGAAAACATTCGCCGGGTTCAAATTGGGTTTTTCAAAAAGAACCGTTTTTTGGGTCGTGATGGCATTGGTTTTCCCGCGGTTGATGAACCCAGCCCATGCCGCTCCCACTTTTCAGCAAGTTGGCAATACGTTGACCATGTCCAATGTTGACGTCGTGCTGAAATATAACTTGGCTGCCGGCACGACGGATTTCTATTGGAAAAATTCCAAAAAGATCGCCGCCTTTTATAGCGGCGTCACTTTCAACACAGGCTATATGAAGGGAATTTCCTATTCGGCCTGGACTTACACGCTGGTCGGCACTAACGAAGCCGTGATTACGGCGACAGGCGTGGGTCTGCCAACAATGAAGCAATATTTCACTCTGGATCAGCCTGACAGTTTTTTGGTCCGTGTCGAAGCCACCGGCTCCAATTTGTCGGCCAATTGGATGGGGCCTGTGGTGGTGGACAGCGCGAGTGGAGGCATCGTGGACATCGGGATCACTAATGATAATCGCGCGTTGTATGTTCCGTTCGATAACGATGGGTTCGTCAGCTACAACGCCATGCCTATCAATAGCTCCAGTACCAGTTACGAAGTCGGCGCGTTTTATGACAATACCTCCCGCAACGGTTTGGTCGTGGGTTCTGTCACGCACGATACATGGAAAACCGGGATTTATTTTTACGGTGCGAACAACAAACTCAGCGCGATGAACGTCTTTGGTGGTGCCACTTCACCGTGGGATGATATGCCGCACGGTTATATCTCGGGGAATACCATTTCTTCTCCGACGATGTTTGTGGGCTTTGGCAGTGACTGGCGGACGACCATGCAAAATTATGCCAATGAGAATACAAACTTCGCTCCAAGGACGGTATGGACCAATGGCGTGCCGTTTGGCTGGAACAGTTGGGGGGTCATCCAGCAAAACATCAATTCCGCAGATGCCCTTGCCGTTTCGGACTTTTTTCACACCAACCTCGAGCCGCAGGGTTTTACCAATAGCCAGGGGACGGTTTACATCAACCTGGATTCCTATTGGAACAACTTAAGCAGTTCTCAACTGCAAACCTTTGTCAACCGCTGCCATGTCTATGGCCAGAAGGCGGGCATCTATTGGGGGCCGTTTGTGTGGTTTGGATCGGCGAACAGTTCGACCAATACGTATGTGGAGGGAACGACGAACATGTACGTTTACAGTAATATTTTGTTGCGCGACGCCAACGGTAATTTTGAATCGGTTGATGGCGGATTGGCGATTGATCCGACGCATCCCGGCGCGAAGGATTTCGTCCATTACTATGTCAATTTATATACAAACTATGGATTTGATTACATCAAGCTCGATTTCCTATCGCATGGGGCTTTGGAGGGCGTCCACTATGATACCAACATTACCACCGGTATCGAGGCCTATAACGAAGGCATGTCCAATGTTATCAGCCAGTTCAACGGCCGGATGTTTATCAGTGAATCCATCGCTCCACTTTTCCCTTATCAATATGGCGACAGCCGGCGTATTGCCTGCGACGCAGAAACGTCATTGATTGGCAACACTGCCTACACGATGAATTCTGTGACCTATGGATGGTGGCTGGACAACCTGTATCAGTTTAATGACCCTGATGTCATGGTCTTTAACGGTTACGGCGCCACGACCAATGAAAATCAAAGCCGCCTCATCAATGCCGCCATCACCGGTGTCTTTCTCGACGGAGATAATCTAGCCATAACTAATGGGCAACAGGGAGCGGACTATGGTTTGACCGATAAGGCCATCAATGCCGTGGCCCGCCTCGGTCAGACATTTATTCCGGCGGATGGCAACACGGGCACCGGTGCCGCCAATCTTTTTTCATTGCAGAATGGTTCAAATTGGTACGTCGCGGTTTTTAACTACACCTCCAGCCCCACGAATATCACGGTAAACCTGGCGCATGTTGGCGTGCCGTTGGGCAGTTATATTGCAAGTGACTTATGGAGCGGAGCGGCTTTGCCGGTGAATGGCTCCTGGAACGTCAGTTTGAACGCTGCTCAGGCTAAATTATTTGAACTTTCACCCCTGAACACAAACCAGACTAGCCTTCAGTGGAGTCCGGATTCGAATGATGGGTTGTGGGACGTGGACAATTCGGCCAATTGGATAAATCTGTCAAATCAGACGCAGACAGTTTTTAACAATGGGGACGAGGTTTTGTTTGATGATACTGTAGGTGTGCCCACCACGGTGAACGTTGATGGGACTGTAGAGCCCGGTCTCGTGACCGTCAATTCCAGCACAAATAATTTCACCTTAAGCTCCGGCACTCTCAGTGGTTCGGGTGGTTTGCTTAAGGAGGGGTCAAGCCTGCTGACGATCTATTGCGCGGGGAATTTTACCGGGCCCGCCATGATCAGCGGCGGTGTTGTCTATGCCGGCAATAATTCATTCGATTCAGTCTCCTCCATTGCCATTACCAATAATTCCACATTGGACGTGGGCGGTGGCACATTTGATAACGACACCCCCGTTGTTGTTTCGGGCAATGGCTTTAACGGGGAAGGAGCTATCTATAACAGTTACGCGGATTTCCCGCTGGAATTATTGAACATCACACTGGCGAGCGACACGACTTTTGGCGGGTCAGCGCGGTGGGATTTGGCCAGTGGATCGGAAATCAACGGCCCGCACAATCTGGTTATGGATTGGTCGGCTGATACCAATAATCCTTACGCAGAATGGAACGCGGTTACTATTGGGGTCAATGTGCTGAGCATTACCTTGACCAACGGAAGCAAGCTCGGGTCCAAATCTATGGATACGGCCTTCCAAAATCCCGGGACGATGTTTATGGTGCAGACCAACTGTCAGCTCGTTTTTTGGGAAGGCGGCTGGAATGGGAGTATTCATGTCCAGGGCGGCGGAGTTGCCGACTTGTGGTCGGCGCCTTCGGCCTTCAGTGGGAGCAATGTCATCCTGGATAATAACGCTCAATGGAACTGCACAGGTGGCACAAGCGATGAGCCCATCAATAGCGCGATTATACTCAATGGGGTGGCCCATTTCACATTGAGCGACCATAATATGAATTATACCAACATCGTCAGTGGTCCCGGTGGCTTTGTATTGGATCAATCTGACCACGCGGTCGTCTTATCGGCTTCCGACACTTATACCGGGCCGACGATTATCGGCGGCATCACTAACTCGCCGGAAGTGGCGTTGACTGGTAATGGCTCCATCTCACACAGTGCGCTGATTTTCTTTGGCGGTAATGATTCGACGGTGGCTCACATCGATGTCAGCGGACGGTCGGATCAGACATTGACCCTGGCCAGTGGCCAAATGCTGCAGGGTGTGGGACAAATTAATGGTAATCTTGTTGTCTCCGCCGGTGCGACTCTTTCGCCGGGCGGGACAAATACAACCATCGGTATCACTACTGGATCCAATCCTGTTGGCACGTTGGGGGCTTCCGGGAATATAACACTCAGCGGTATGACGACCATCAAGCTGGACGGAACGAGCAATGACTTGGTCGAAGCGGCTACGAATATAACTTATGGTGGCACGTTGAATCTGGCCAATATCAGCGGTGCGTCGCTGACGGCAGGGAACAGCTTTCAGATATTTAACGCGGCCAGCTACTCGGGTACGTTCATAAACATTACACCGGCGGGGCCCGGCCCTGGGCTGGTTTGGAACACCAGCCAATTGCCCAACGGCATAATCAGTGTGGCCGTTTCCAGCGGCAGGCCGGTGATCTCGAGCGCATATGCATCGGGCGGCAGCCTTATCTTCAGCGGCAACGGCGCCGCCGCCAAGGGGACTTACTATGTACTGACCAGCACCAATCTGGCCATGCCGATAGCCGACTGGACGCCCATTGCGACAAACCAAGCTGATATCAATGGTAATTTCAACGCCACCAATCCAATCAGCTATGGGAATTTGGATCAGTTCTATATCATTAAGCAGCCATGAAATACATCGCTTTGCTTCTTTCAATTTTTGCCATGGTCATTTCTTCGGGAAAGGCTGAGGCAGACGACTATCCAGCTTCGGCAAAGGAGTCGATCGAGTGGTGTGATATTTGGATTTCTCACGCGAACGAAACCAATCTTCCCCGCGTGTTGCTCATCGGCGATTCCATCACCCGCGCCTATTATCCGCAAGTTGAAAAGCACCTAACAGGCAGGGCCTATGTTGCCAGGCTCACCAGCTCCGCCTTTATTTCCGATCCAGCTTTGCTCATGCAAATCAAGATGGTATTGAGCCAATACAAATTCGATGTCATTCATTTCAATAACGGGATGCATGGCTGGCAGCATAGTGAAAAAGAATATGAAGATGCGTTCCCGGAATATCTCAAGACCATCCGGGAGTGCGCCCCCAACGCAAAACTCATTTGGGCCAATACAACGCCCTTGAAGGTTTCCCCAGCGTCGTCGGAGAACGATACGATTGCCACAGACGACCGCATAGCGCAGCGGAACGCGATCGCGGCCAAATTTATGCAGGCCCAGGGAATTCCAGTGGAGGATTTAAACACGCCAATGCAGGGGCATCCGGAATATCACGACGGTAACGTGCATTTCAAAAGCCGGGGCATAACCGTCCAGGCCGACCTGGTCGCTGAGGATGTTGAAAAGTTATTGAGGCAGCCGTAATTTTTGGTTTAACCTACCCGTCCAACCGGCTTGCTTTTAGCCAGTAAGGTTTGGGACCACCGTTGATTTGGGTTGTTCCGTGCCAGAACCCCATACGTTCCCAAACCCCAAAAAAAATAAACAATCTTTTTTTTCCTGAAAATTGCTTAAATAGCCTTAAATGGGCTTAAAGACCCTTAAATGAGGCTTAAGAGTTGCCCCCGGGGGAGGGGGTCCGGAATAGGCCGGATTAGGTCGGAATAGCCCGGACTGGGTTTAACGGTGGGGGCACGGAGACGGCAAAAGCCCGTTAGGTTTGACATGTATGTAGAAACAAATTCCCCAAAACCATCCAAGCTCCGTCCAGGAGCGGCATTATCAGACCATGCCGCCCCGACGGGCCACGCGAAACGTGGCAGGGCTAAAAGATTTGTTGGGTTGGGAAACTACAAACATGTCGCTCCTGACAGAGCTTTCCGCTAACCCTCAAAATGTCAAAGAACAAACCCCGAAGCATTCGGGGCTGGTGAACACATTGCCCACCGCGTGAGGATTCTCGCAGAGAAGGCCAAAAAGAGATAGTTCGTCACTACCCCTATTTTTCGTTGATGACGGGGTTGGTCAGCGCGCCGATTTTTTCAATTTCAATGGTCACACTGTCGCCGGGTTTGAGCCAGCGTGGTGGTTTCTGCGCCATTCCGACACCATGCGGCGTGCCGGTCAAAATTACAGTGGCGGGCAATAATGTGGTGCTGCCGCTCAAAAATTCAATCAAGGCGGGCACGTTAAAGATCATGTCATTCGTATTCCAGTCCTGCATCACCTGGCCATTTAAGACCGTGCGAATTTTCAGGGTATTTGGGTTTGGGATTTCGTCACGGGTGACCAAAACGGGGCCGAGCGGGCTGAAGGTATCAAAGCTTTTGCCCCGGCACCATTGGCCGCCGCCGCGTTTGATCTGCCAGTCACGGGCGCTGACGTCGTTGCTACAGGTGTAGCCCAGCACATAGTCGAGGGCGTTTTGCCGTGAGACATTTTTACATGACCGCCCAATGACTACGGCTAGTTCGCATTCGTAATCCACTTCATCGCTGCGCATGTGCGTGGGGATTTCAATGGGCTCACCAGGATTTTGCAGCGTGTTGATGCCTTTGAAAAAAACGATAGGCACTTCTGGAAATTTTGCGCCGGTTTCTTCGGCGTGTTTCCGGTAATTCAGGCCGATACAAATAATGGAAGAGGGCTGGACGGGCGCGAGCAGTTTTTTTATTTCGACCTTCTCCGTGGTGACGTTGAAGGAACCGAAGATGTTACCGCTAATCTTGAGAACCGAGCCGTCCGGCTGCTGACTGGCAAAGAGGGTATTTCCTTTATGGTCGAGACAACGAATGATTTTCATAATTATTTTCCTGCGCTCCAGCCACCGTCGATCATCATCGTGCTGCCGGTGACCATAGCGCTTTCATCCGCCGCCAAATAAAGCGCTGCCGCAGCCACTTCTTCAGGCCTGGCCATGCGGCCATTCAATTGCGTTGACGCCATATCACGATACGCGGCTTGCGGGTCAGGATATTCTTTCAGGCGCGCCATGACAAACGGCGTTTCCACGCGCCCGGGGCAAATGCAGTTGA
>Ga0206821_10074_pt1 | contig 24693 bp, 18 predicted proteins | sample Alteio_BWOrgCont_85_FD_152860 | JGI IMG/M metagenome (GOLD analysis project Ga0206821, IMG submission 152860) | Enriched cells from forest soil in Barre Woods Harvard Forest LTER site, Petersham, Massachusetts, United States -... | ecosystem: Environmental > Terrestrial > Soil > Temperate forest >...
AGCGGCAGTCCGATCGCCAGCCACAATGTATTCGTAGCCGCCAGCTGGCCTATGGACTGCAAATGCAGCCGTGCTATCGCCTCCGGCACATGGCCAGGCAAAATCTTCTGTGCCGCCTCAACCTGTGTGGTGAAAACAGTGCCTGTAATTGCCAGAACGGCAACGTAAACGCCGCCAAGTAAGCCCGACAATATTCGATTCCAGCCTGGTGTCATGGCGAAGTCAATTCGTTTGGATTGAGCGCTTGCAGCGTGGATTTATCACAAATGAGATTTGAGCCCACTACTAATTATTTTACCACGCCTCTGCGAGTCCGCAATTCATTTGCAAAGAATTTATGAGGTATCTGGCGTGGTTTCCGCTTTTTTTCTTCGTCTTCGTCGGAAAAAAGCTTCTTTACCGCCAAGACATATGCGACACCTATCAGCAAAGGCGGTGCAATCTTTGCGATTGTGCCGTTTCAGATTGCATTCAAAGAATTCTTGGTGAACGACTCTGGCTCGTGCTGGTTTGGACTGGCATATCACGAAATATTTCACAGTGGGCTTACGGTTTCAATACATGTCCAATGCGGGAATCTACCGTGACGCCGTGCCGATAAGCTCACAAGGGTGGTTAATGCGGAAAGCGAATAACGTCGGCGAAAAAATGAATTCTGCCTGCAACTCGCGAGATAAAGGCGACTAAATCCAGTTCAGGGCAAGGATCATTGCCCTGTTCCTCCTAATCCACCATTGCGGCATCAGCCCGTTGTGCCGTGTTCGGCTCCTGGTAATCTGCTAAAGCTGCTTCCGCGCGCTGGGTCGTATTACGCTCCCGCAGATCCCCATTGTCATGTGGTTGGGATTTGTCAGCGGGTTTGGTCGCCGGTTTGGCGGCGATTTTTCCGGTAAATATGTCCTTGATCGTCTTGAGCATTATCTGCGGCGTGCATTGCGATTTCAAAAGGCGCTGGATTACGAGGCGGTGAAAAAATTTGCGCGCACGAACGGCCTTGCCATAGCTGTGACACATGGCAACCGGTTGTTGCTTGATGTGACTGGACCGGTGGCAGCGGTGGAAAAGGCCTTTCACATAACGCTGCGGACGTACCGGCATCCGACCGAGGCGCGGGATTTTTTTGCGCCGGACACTGAGCCGACGGTGGATGCGGCTTTGCCGATAGCTGATATTGAAGGCTTGAGCGATTTTTCACGGCCGCATCCGAAATGGGTCAGGGGAACAAAGGAGACCACCGTCAACGCCACGCCTAGAAACGGCACTGCTCTGGACGGTTCCGGCGACTTGTTTGGCAACGATTTTCGCAACGCGTATGTGCCGGGATCGGTATTGACTGGCGCGGGTCAAAGCGTCGGGTTGTTCGAGTTAGACGGGTATTATACGAACGATATTATCAATTATGCAAAGGAGGCGGGAAACGGGCGGACGAACATTGTCGTCCAGGCCGTTTTGATTGACGGCTACAGCGGCAAGCCCTCCACGAGCCTTGAGGGTGCTGAAGTGGAAGTTGAATTGGACATCGAAATGGCCATGGCCATTGCGCCGGGGCTGGCTAAAATTGTCTCCTTTGAGGGAGGGAAAGGCGGGAATGGGACGCCGAATGACGTCTTAAACACGATGCTGGCCAATAGCAACGTGGTGAATTTGAGTTGTTCCTGGGGCTGGTACGGGCCGAGCAATACCACGGACGCCATTTTCGAGAGCATGGATGCGGTGGGACAAACATTTTTCAACGCGTCGGGTGACAACCAGGCTTTTACAACAGGCTCCAACTCTGTGAATGGCGTTGACAACCCATTATTAGCGAATGCGCCATCCAGCAATCCATACATCACGCAAGTGGGCGGCACGACCATGACGATGAACGGCCCGGGTGTTTCCTGGGCTTCTGAAGTCGTTTGGAACTGGGCGGTTGAAGAAGATGATCCGGATACGGGCAGCAGTGGCGGCATCAGCAGCTATTATTCCATTCCAAGCTGGCAGACGAACGTCAGCAATATGGCCGGCAGAGGAGGCTCAACCAGTTTTCGAAATATTCCCGACGTAGCGGCGAACGCGGACAATGTTTATGTCATTTATGACAACGGCAAAAACACAAATCACTACGATGGTTGGAGCGGCACGAGTTGCGCCGCGCCGTTGTGGGCTGGTTTCATGGCGCTGGTCAATCAGCAGTGGGCGGCCAGCGGAGGAAAGAGTATCGGGTTCATCAATCCGGCCATTTACGATATAGCTGCGGGGTCAAACTATGCTTCGTGTTTCAATGATGTCACGTCCGGCAACAACACCTGGTCGAGCAGTCCGAATTTGTTTTATGCCACGAACAATTACGATCTTTGCACCGGTCTGGGCACGATGAACGGAACAAATTTGATCGACGCCCTGACGGCGCCGTTGGCGGTGAATTTATTGATCCCGCAAATCGTCGGGACGGATTTTCAGTTTGAGTTTCTCTCGTACCCCGGTTCAACCCATATCGTCCAATGGCGGACCAACCTTTTTTCCGGGAGCTGGCAGCCTTATACGAATGTCAGCGGAGACGGAACCTTGAAGACGATTCCCATTCCACTCTCCATCTTCGGCCCGTCACAGCATGGTTTCGTCCGTGTCTTGACGCAGTGACGTTTCAGTCACGGTGTCCATGAGATCCATTTTTTGCCGGTCTTAGGCGCCGACATTTTTCGGCGCGGCGATTAGGAAATCACGAGGGTTATTATGGAGTGCGCGGGACTGACGTTATGGGCGGCTTTGCCGTGCATCCAGAGGTTAAATTTTTGCGGCTCGTCCGTCAGGTTCAGGACGACGACGGCGATGGTTCCATCCGGGTTAATAAAGGCGGTCGTCAAAAGGTCGTCGGTGGAGGATGAGCTGATGATGCGCTTTGCACCGGGGCGAATGAATTTGGAAAAGTGGCCGATGTAGTAGTAGGAATTCATGTAGAATAATTTGCCCGTCTTCGTATCCGCATGAATGGGGGCGAAGCAATAGTTCTGCACATGGTTTGGGCCGCCTTCTTCGTCCAGGAGAACATTCCAGTCAGTCCAACCTTCGGCGCCATTATTGAAATCATGGATCATTGAGTTGGCGTAAGTCTCGCCCCAGATCCAATCAGAAAGTTGGTTTGTTTCGAATGGTCCGTTGCAGCCTTCCGTAAATAAAAGATGTGTCCCTGGATAGGCTTCCTTTACCCGTTTGACGTTGTCAAAACTATCGTTCACATACCAATGGTAGGCGACGCCCCAGACATATCGGGCGGCGGCGGGATCATCCAAAATGGTCGAGGCATAATTATACAGGAGGCCGCGATTGTGATCCCAAATCATAATTTTGGTATTCAGGCCTTCTTTTTGGATTTCAGGGCCAAGATAATTTTTCACGAAATCGCGCTCGTCTTCGGCGGAGAAGACGCAGGATTCCCAAGGCTGGATGGCCAGGGGTTCGTTCTGCACGGTCATTCCCCAGATATGAATGCCTTGCTGCTCATAGGCCTGGAGGAATTTGCAGCAGTAGCGCGCCCAGCAATCGTCGTATTGCGGCAGGAGTTTGCCGCCGTGCAGCATATTCGTATTGTCCTTCATCCATGCGGGCGGGCTCCAGGGGCTGGCGAAGAGCGTAAAATTATCTTTGCCTGCCGTGTCAATCGCGGCCTTGATGAACGGGATGCGATACTTCAAGTCATGCGAGATGTCGAAGCTGTCGAGGCTGGTGTCGCCATCCTTCACGTAGGTGTAACTCTCGCTGGAAAAATCGCAGCTATGGATGTGTGTGCGGCCCAGGGAATAGCCGATGCCTTTTTCGGGATCGAAATATGCCCTGAGAATCTCGCGTTGTTTGGATTTGGGCAGCTTGTAAAATGTTTCCGCCGAGGCGTCGGTGAGCGCGCCGCCGATACCTAGGATAGTTTGAAACGTTTTGGAGGGGTCCACAAAAATGTATACCTGCTTTTCTGAGATGGGCGGGCTGTCCACCAGGTCTTCGCCGCCGGCTTCAGCCAATCGCTGGCCGGTGTTTTCCGCGGTCACATAAGAAGTAACGCGAGCAGGGTCTGCGTGGGAAAAAGGCGCGGGTAAAAATACGAGCGCGGCGGTGACGGCGAGTAATAAGTGTTTCATTTCTGGATGTTAAATTCGTTTCGCGAACGTTTGTGAACCTGTGAAGGCGTATGTATATAGAAAGTCCGTCCCTGAGGCAACCCCCTCGAAAGAGTGGGGGAACCCAAAGTCAGTGGGTCTCAGTAGCCCTCCGATTAGATTACTTAGGGCAATGACGGCGGGGTTAAGAGCGTGTCGTAAAAATAGGCGGGCAGTGGGGTTGCGAGCGCGGCGGGCTGGATGGCGAGGCGCGACGAGGGAGCATATTCGAGAGAAATCTGTGACCAAGGAGCAACAACGCCGGCCAGCCAGCCCCGCCGCAAGACCGCCCGGAATACTTTTCAGATACGCTCTAGGCCGCCTGTTGAATGGGCGCTGCTTCCTCCGCCGGCCAGGGATAGAAGTCCAGAAAATGACCGATCGAGAGTGCCCGCTCCAGCGGTCGCGGCAAGTCGCCGGACGCCTCATGGGAAACAACGGACCAGTTCTCTAACCGTTCGATTTGCCAGCGTTCGTCCTCAACGGCGTCGCGGGCAATGCGTTCGGCGTTCGGCTCATCGGCCTGGGCGACCCACGCGTCCACAAAAGCGCCCGGGACGCGGGAATAATTGGGGTTGGCCGGCAGCGGCCGCGCAAGAAACATAAACCGGTAAACAGTGTCCATGGTCACTCCTTGGTTCGGTTAATATTACCCTGACACCAACCGGTGAAATGTCAAGTGAGCGAATGCGCCGGTAGTCACCTAATTTGGATTCAATGTCCAAATGTTTTTTTCCATATCACGATAACAACAATCGCTACAAGGGCGCACAATGTTCTGTAGCGATTTTTCAATAACCAGACAACGAAAAGCGCAAAGATAACCCAGAATGTTATTTTTCCAATCGTTTGACAAATCCGTTGCGACTCAAGGTCTAAGTCTGCAAATATCATTTTTACCTCGCTTTCTTTGCATCTGACAAGATTGAAGCACGAACCGCCGTAACAGCAGATTCAACTGGCGGGATTTCCAAGACCGTCACGAACCGCTCGCCTTCATCGTTCTCGCCCTCGCGGTGACTCCATGCGTAGGCGCGTTTGGCTTTTGGGTGTCCGGTCAGGTCGAACACTTCAACCTCGCCTTGCCATACCGTTTCGCCGCGAAATATTTCATGCACGGGCACGGTTTGACGCCATGCCGCGCAGCAATTATGCAACTGCGACACGGCAACTTGAACACGGGCCAAATAATCCTGCTTATTCTCCACAGCGTTTAACCAAATCCTCAACCGTCTATGCGCTGCTTTCAATACCTGCCGCTTGCGCTGGCGACATGCGGATTGTTTTGTGCGTTTTGCAGAAATTGTAATACGCGAAATTGAGCGCAACCGCAGCTTCAAAATTCTCAAACTTTTTGCTTAAAGTATTGGTCAGGCGAGTAAGGCGGCGGCAATGCATACGGAGCGTATGATTCTGCTTTTCGACATGGCTGGTGCAAATGCGGTTAATGTCAGGCATACCGGAAACAATTGTCTTTTCCGTTTTGACCACTTCGGCAGGGCTATACCTTACGGCGGCGGGAAGGGCCGAGCTATCAAGGGGCGTGAGAGAGAACGTCTTTACAATCCGGCCATAGCCCACATCAGACCCAAAACCACATTCGACTGCATCCTCATAGGCTTTCAGGGCATCAGAAGATATTTGCACCCAATTCTTAACACGGCTCGCCAAATCGCTCATAAACGCTTTGGCATGGTATGTATCGCGCTTTCCCACAACGAATGAAGGAATCAGTTTGCTGTCGGCATCCAAAGCAATAAAAACCCAAGCATCGCCATACGCGCCAGCCTTTGCAGCGTTCTTTTGCTTCGCACCAATCCTCACGGAGCATGAAATAGCGGGCGACATTCATTGCTGCACATTAAGCGAATAAGTGGGACAAATGCTGTCCATCACGTTTTGACTGGACAAGAATATCAATTTCTGCATACATTGTAGAGTTGGTCAGAAATAACCATTAACATCGGATTAACCATAAAAACATAGGTATATCATATGAAAATTACACCATTACATTACGATCGTGTCATCACTGGAGCTGTTTGCGCGGGAGTCTTGCTTCTGATGGCTTCCAGCGCTTTTGCGCAGAACCTGTTTGTGTCGGCTGGACTCGGCGGCTCTACAATCACTCAAATCACGCCGGGTGGAACGGAAAGCACCTTTGCCTCGGGGTTGTCTGATCCTCGTGGGTTGGCCTTTAACAGCGCGGGCAACCTGTTTGTGTCAGATGGCAGTGGTAACATTTATCAATATACGCCGGGCGGAGCGCGTAGCACTTTTGCCTTGGGATCAGTCAGCCTTGATGATCTGGCGTTTAACAGTGCGGGCGACCTGTTTGGAACAGGCACCGGGAACGGCGACATTTATGAATTTACGCCGGGCGGAACACAAAGCGTCTTTGTTTCCGGGTTGTCCATGCCCTGGGCGCTGGCCTTTAACAACGCGGGCGTCCTGTTTGTTTCAGATAACGCCAGCGGCAACATTTATGAATATACGCCGGGCGGAGCGCGTAGCACTTTTGCCTCCGGGTTGGGGGGTGTTACGGGACTGGCCTTCAACAGCGCAGGTGACCTGTTTGTGGGGGATGTTAGCACCGGCGACATTTATGAATATACGCCGGGCGGAGCGCAAAGTACCTTTGCTTCCGGTTTAAGTTTTCCTCAAAACCTGGCCTTTAATAGCGCGGGCGATTTGTTTTTGGCGGATGCCCACAGCGGCAACACATATGAATTTACGCCGGGTGGAATGGAAAGCACTTTTGCCTCCGGGTTGACTTATCCTCTTGGACTGGCAATTCAGGGTGAAACCTTGCCTGTGCCTGAACCGTCCACTCTGGCGTTGCTGGCCATCGGCGCTTCCGCGGTGGTCATGCGCTTGCGCCGTAAAGTGTAGTCACGGTTATCATGTCACATTCAGCACCAATCTACGCCAACATTATGCTTTAAGGCATAGTGCTTCCGTAGATTGTTGCTGGGACACTTCCAATAAGTATAAAACATAATCCTTGACAATGTTGGGTTTTTTGATAAAAAAGCATATAATCGCTGGGGCCTTTAGGGAGCTGAGACATACAACCTGACAAAACTATGAAAAAACAACTGACACTCATTATCACTCTCTTCACCGCCATAGGGATGGACGCTTTCGCGCAGAATGGCTACGTATTGTTCGCATCGGGCCCACATGAGGTCTTTGACGAATTTACCACACCTGGCCGCCGGCGTTTTTGCGCCCGGTGATGTAGAAGTTACCTTCCTTTGGGCTTTGACCGGAACGCCAGACCCGCTCGGACCTGGTTTGGCCACGACCGGTGTCACCAGCACGACAAGCAGTTGGGGCATTATTTCGTCTATGACTTCGTCCGGCTGGAACATTGCCGAAGACGCGGGCAATGGTAATGCCGAAGCGGATGTTGCGACCCACGCCAGCGGCATAGTCATAGGTGGTTTTAGCTATAATAACGCCTCTGGTTTTGAGCTTGCGAATACCATCGGTGGCGACACTTATGAAATTATTGTGATCGGCTGGGACAACCTGACCGGAGCTACAACCCTCGAAGATGGGATGGCCGAGGATGTTCCCGTGGGTTGGTCCAATGAATTTGAATATTCAACCGGAGCAACCATCACAACCCCAATCCCGCTTTTCAGTTCTTCCGGAATGAATCAATTCGGCGTCGCTCCCGTCCCGGAACCCGCTACGCTCGCGCTGGCTGGTTTGGGCGGCCTTTCCCTGCTCCTGATTCGCCGCCGTAAAAGTTAGCATTTAGCATCGCAGGCATAATGAGCGACAAGAATTGGCAAGTCATTCTTACCAAATTGGGTGGTATGATTGCTGATGCAGTTAGATTTGCGCCGATAGCAGTTCTTCCACCATCCATTTGTGGTCTGTCAGTCGTGCGGCCATTGCTGGCGTCTTGCCATCAAGCGATTTGTGAGCGCGGCAGAAGTTGAACACCGCGACGAACAAAGCGACTGCGTGACGGTGATTGTCCAACTTCTTTGAGAAATTGATTGTCCGGCGCACAAAACGCCGCGTGAGCGTCCGCAGCGTCAAATTGGTGCGTTCGCATGGCAGGTCGTGGCCTCGCTCATCAGGGGATTGCCAATGCGTGCTTTGCGCGTTACGCCCACAAGGTAGGGTGCAAAGAACATTCGGCGTCCGGTAAATTCAGGGTCTTTCTTGAACCGTTTCGTTTCCGTGGCGTAGTCGCAAACATCCCCCAAAATGTCCTCAACATCCCGCCACGCTAAACAAATGGGTGGGACAAAGGCTGTCCACCGCGTTTTGACTGGACAAAAATATCAATATCTGCATATATCGTTGAGTCGGTCAGAAATAACCATCAACGTAAAAAACCACACAAATACTTTATGAAAACTACATCTCTACTTAACAATAGCGTCATCACTGGAACCATTTGCGCGGGAGCAACCCTGTTCATGGCTGCCGGGGCATCGGCCCAGCAATTGTACGAATCGGAACAATATACGGGGGCCATCAACACTTTCAATTTAGCGGGAGTCGCGACGACCTTTGTCTCTTCCAGCCAGCCATTGGGAGAATACCTGGCCTTTGACAATTCGGGGGATCTGTTTGTGGGAAATAACAGCGGCCCAACCATTACCAAAATCACTCCGAATGGAACGGCGAGCAGCTTCGGCTTTGGTTTCAACGAACCCGCCGGGGTAGCCGTGAATAGCGCGGGCGACGTGTTTGTTGCGAACGAGGGGAACGGAGAGATTATCGAAGTGTCCCCCAATGGTACGTCGGAATCGCTGTTTGCGTCCGGCCTGGACAACCCGCTTTTCCTGACCTTCAATAGCCAGGGTGATTTGTTTGAATCGGACTGGGACAGCGGCAACATTTACGAGTTTGCGCCCAATGGAACCAGGACGCTTTTTGCATCGGGGTTCAATAAGCCGGGGACTCTGGCTTTTAACAGTGCGGGCGACCTGTTTGTGGCCAACAATGATAATAATAATAACGGGAGAGTCTCGGAAATCACGCCGTCGGTCACGAGCACAATCATTTCTCTGAATGACCCGCAAGAAATGGCCTTTAACAATGCCGGAGATCTGTTTATCGCCAACCCCCAATCGGGAAATATTGTGGAAGTCACTTCGACCGGGGCGAGCGTCTTTTCTACGCAGGTGAACTCGCCTATAGGCCTGGCTTTTGCGCCGGTGCCCGAGCCGTCCACGCTGGCTTTGCTGGCTGTTGGGATTTCGGCAGTGGCCTTGCGTTTGCGTCGTAAGCAATAATCGGCGGGTTAAAAACCCAGTTCGCGATTCGGCGGTATGAAGGTTTGCAAATGGACGCGAAGCCGCCGCTTCCGGTGTGGTTTGCCTGGCATCTGCCATTTCCGACTTTCTTAAAAATCGTAAAAACTCAAATTAGGTGGCTACCAGACAAACTTATTTCCGCACGGTTGCGCCCAGGCGGTTTGAACCGCGCATGGAACTATTGGTAGAGTTTGAAAGCATCCACGAAAAAAATCGCTACGGAGCTTGGCAGCCGTAGCGATTCGCAGACCGAAATCCGTGGCTTATGGCCCAATTTTAAATGCCGCGTTAGTCGAGAATTTGGTTATGGCATACATCCAATTGTTGGATGCCCGGAAAAGCACGGAGCCTGGTACCGGTGTCCATAGGGACGGCGTGTAATTGGTTGAACATTGAAAACCATTGGTCGCAACCAATGAAGTGCCGGTAATCCCACCCCCTGCGTAAACATTTCCGGCAATATAAGCGGCATTTTGAACACCGGGGTCCCCGATATAAATGGTGCCATTGGAATTGGTCTCTGCGGATGTGCCCTGGTGTGCGATAAAGACGTTGTTGTTGCCGGAATACAGCCAACTGCCAGCTAAATATCCAAGGGCGACGTTATTGGTGCCGCTCATCGCGCGAAAAAGTGACCAAAAGCCAACTCCTGTGTTTTCATTGCCATTGGTGAAAGTGCCTGCCCCAAATCCGGAGCCGACTAATGTGTTATCATTACCTTGCAAAAGCCAGCCAGTATCAGCTCCTACGAAGGTATCATTCTGGCTTGATAAGGTGCCGCGACCTGCGTTGATGCCAACCATAGTGCTATAATTCGCATTGGTCGAGCTTGCCATTGCAAAGGAACCGACTACCAAATTCCCGAGTCCGTTAGGTACTATGCCTGGAGATTCGAGCCCGATAACTAAATTGTCTCCATTGCCGGGAGAATTGGAACTCCATAAAATATTATTACCACCGATTTGATAGGCCGTTTCAGAGCCGATATTCATTCCGTTAGTGAAAGTTGGCGCGAGATCGGAATACTGCGCAAATGTGGGCGCGCCAGTGATATCGCTCCAGTTTAAACCAGTGAGGCCGCTGCCATTGCCGCTAAATGTTCCGCCTAACGTCAATCCTGTCTGGTCATTCGTCACGACTACCATAGGATTGCTCGGTAATCCCAAATTGGTCAAAACCGACGAAGCTTCCGAGCTGGTGATCAGACTCAAGCCAAGCGAAGTCACCTCCATTCCCCCAATTGTTGGTATATTCAGGCTCGGCAAATAATTTCCCAGCAGGTCATAATTATTATACATGTTTAAATTTGTATAACCGGTAAACCATATTGTTGTTTCCTGATTGCTCGCAAGTAATGAGTCCACTGAGTTATCTGCAAACTCAAGGCCGGTAATGTCACTTGCGGTCATGATGAAAGCGCCGCTGGAACCCGAACCGCTGGTTTGTATGGTGTTTCCGATAATTTTGATATCACTTTGGGTGCCGCCTCCAAAATCAAAGGCGACAGAAGGGTAGTTATTCGTCCAGATTAAATCTATGTCGTTGAAAGCAATGGTAATATGGTCTTCATTTGTGCCGACCGTGTAGGGAGCTACGGCGTTCAAACAATTCAAGAAAAAGTTATGCGCAATGACCGTATTATAAAAACCACCTGTATCACAATGAATCTGTACCTGGCCTCCGCTGATATAGTTGCCCTCAACCAGGGTGTCTTGCACAAAGCCAAAGTTTATTGGATATACAGAAATAGGTTCCACCGGTGGAAAGAAAACGCAATTGTCTCTCATGACACCACTAATCATATTGGTAGGGCTTCCTCCAGCGAAGCTAATCCCATCAACGGTTCCGCCAAGATAGTTTGAGACCACACATTCTTCGATGATATTTCCCTCGCTCTCCGATAAATTGTAATTTTCCAATCCGATAGCAATAGCTTCCTCGATCCCATAGTTGTTAATGACTTTGACCCTCCTTATGGCGTTTTCAGCTCCCTCTATGCTAACCCCGTTATGGCCAATACTCGGTGGATCGCTGTTGGCATCGGCCGTTAGGTCTGAAATTTCGACATTTTCACAATCGCCGAAGTTATAATTATTCAAAACCGAGAGTCCATCGTGCGCCGAACTATCCAATTGAATGATGGTCACATCTATCCCACTGCCAACTATTTTGTCTCCTGTCTTCACCCACCCTGGGTCACCCCAATATATATATTCGTGGAACACCCCGGGAAGCAAATGTATCACCGAGTTAGGTGGCAGTGCATACACATTCGTCGTGAAATTGTCTTCGGTGGAACCGTCCAGCGGACTGTCAAGTGTTCCACCGCTGGCGGGATATATGTTGCCTGTGGCATTAGTGGAAATCCAAAATTCGTTGGAATACTGAATCTGTGCGGTCGCAGTGAGCGTGAACAATACGCCTGTTAATACGACGATTTTCGATAAAATATTTTTCATAGGCTTTTTTGGTCGAAGAGTGTTGTTACATTTCGTCGGCCAAAATAGGCGCAGTTCAAATTTCTGAACAGGTAGCGAAACGGTTACGGTAACGGTTTCGTTACCCAGATGGTTTTCCAAAATGATGAGCCGTGGCAGAAAATCTGCTTCCGCCTCGGCGGCGACTTTAATCGTTGCGATTATTTAGCCAAATGCGAATGGCTTCCGAACGGTTGCTGACACGAAGCTTCCTGAAAATATTATGCTGGTGTTTATGAACCGCCGCGTAACTGATCACGAGTTTTTGAGAGATCTCTTTGTATAACAGGCCGTCCGCAAGCCCTGTCAAAACTTCCTGTTCACGCGGGCTAAGGAATAAATTTCTTTTAGAAGTTTTCGCGGAATGGTCCTCACCCTTTATCTGAGGGTCTTTAGTTTGGCTGAGTGACGCAAACCGTAAAGTCGCCAGAAGCTGATCTCCTTCAAAGGGTTTTAGGAGGTAAGCGGCGGCCCCAGCCTGCAAGGAAGCGCCGACCAAACTCGAATCGTGCGTCCCGGTCACGATGATTATTGTCATATTGGGCATAATACGCCTCAGCCGCCGTGTGCATTCAATGCCGTTCATGCCGGGCAGACGGATATCCATGACCGTCAAATCAGGCCTTAAGCGGGGTATACCGGCAAGGGCTTCGGAGCCATTTGAGAAACTTCCAGCGAAACTAAAATTCTCGGTGGATTGCAGGATGTCTTGGAAGCAAAGCCGGGTGCTTTCATCGTCGTCCACTATGGCGACCTGGGCGCAGGAATCAATTGTTGTGATTTTTGCCATAACCTCGCTTTTTCATGACAACGCCTGTCTTCAGTTTTACCGTAGTTATTGTATATAAAACATCAGCTAATTACAACCTCTTTCTGGCCATTGGCCCAAATGTAAGATTGCAGCGCTTTGGACATTCGAATTCGGCGCTTGTTAATGCCGATGGTCGGCTGGCCAGGTTACGAATGGGTAACGCTCTACATTGTTGATACGAAAAGCGTTGCTTTTGGTCGCAGCGATGGATAAATCGTCGTCAAGTGAAAGGTAAAGACGGAAAATACAAATATAAAGCTCCGAATGGAAAAATGGTTTCGAGTCAGCGAATGATGCAGATACGCAATCAGGAAAAGAAATTATGTATCATTTGTTCCAAGCCTCGCTGTTCCCCCTCCAGGAGCTATTGCAGCTTTCACTTAAGGCGTAGCCGGGCGCGAATCCGCGGCCTTTACAGAAAGAAAGTAGGCATTCCTATTGACGCGCCTTTATTTTCTCATCATTCCGGGCGTCCAAAATCTTCCTAAAGTCGCTGTTCGCAATTGAATGTACGGCATTTGTCCCACCCCTTCGCCTGGGGGCGACGGAAGCCATCGCGATTGTCGAATCCGCGCACTGTGCACACACGCGGCTCACATGGAAATGGGCCTCTAAATGCCACACGCCTACGCTCCCAAACCACATTCGACTTTGTCCGACACTCAAAAGATCGATCTGGTCCGGGTGGCGGTCTTCGGCACAATCGCAGGAGAAACTAACGGACATGCATAATCGCTTCAGAAAACAACAACCGTCTTTGCCCATCACCTGCCACCCCGCTTGGCGTTCCGCCATTCAGCAGCTCGAAGAGGCGATCGAACAAAATTCCGAACATCCCAACGTCGAGAAAATCCGGCTCATGCGCATTGCCATGTTCGCCGACGTGGATGCCTTGGAAAAATCCGGCGACATCCAATTGCCAAAACGAAAATCATAATTTATGGGCCGCCACGGAAAAATTGCCCGCCTGCCGCGCGACCTACGCGACCAGCTCAATCGCCGTCTCGACGACGGTGAACCGGGCGTCCATCTCGTCCAATGGCTGAACGAACTGCCTGAAGTGCAGGCTGTCCTCTCCCGAAATTTTGACGGACGCAAAATCAACGAGCAAAATCTCACCGAATGGAAAGCCGGCGGTTACCGCGACTGGCAGGCCCGGCAGCAAATGTTCGGCCAGGCCCGCGAGATGGCCGCCGATGCCGCCGAATTGACTCGCGCCACCAATGGCAAGCTCACCGATCATCTCGCCGCCATTCTCGCGGCCCGTTACGCCGCCGTCATCGCCGGTTGGAACGGTGAGCCAACCGATGAGTTTCGCGCTAAACTGCGCCCCCTGCGCGAATTGTGCGAAGACATTTTTAAATTGCGCCGTGGCGACCATAGTGGCGCGCGCCTGTTTATGGAGCAGGAACATTTGGAACAGGAACGCGAGAAAACCAGAGAAGAACTGGCAAAACTGTTCGAAGAATGGGCAAACCGACCGGCTATCCGTGATTGTCTCTGTGCGGATTGGCTTAGCCCTGAAGAGCGTGAACACCGTATTCGTGAAATCTTTGGCCGCAAACCCAAAGAACCGGATGCGCCAAACGGCTCGGCAAATCAAAACCCAGACGACCCCGATCAAACTAAATCAGGCTAAATCAAAGTAAATCAAACCAATTTTTCCTTTTCAATCCCGCTGAACAAAATCAACCAACGTATAGAAGGTCGGAACAACTTCACTTTCTTCTGACGTTAGTTTAGAACAAATGTTCTATTTAACATCTTAATGCTTATGTCACAATAGCACAAATATGCCACCACGATTTAGTCAATGGGTCGTTGATAATCGCTCACGCGCGTATATTGATTGTATGAAGTTTTCAAACCCAAGACGCGGATTCACGCTCATTGAACTGCTCGTCGTTATCGCCATCATTGCCATTCTGGCGGCGATGCTGCTGCCGGTGCTGGCTTCAGCCAAAAAACGCGCGCTTCAGATTCAATGCCTCAACAACGTCAAAGAACTCACTTTGGGCTTCATCATCTATGTCAATGACAACAACGACTTCGAGCCTGACGGTGGTGTCGGGACCGCATATCCACCGGGTTACAATCTATCAGATTGGATTTACTGGCGGCCTCCTCCCTATCCGGTGGTTAATGGCATTACCTTGAGCCCGGACAAAAGCCCCATTCTGTCAAGCATCGGCGGGACGGTCGGATCCACCAACCTGCTCCGTTGTCCCACCGATATTGATAATAGTTGGCGGAATACATCTGGGGTCGCTATTGAGACTTATCCCTATAATTATAGCTATGAAATGACCAGCTTTAGCCTTTTTGCTAGTGGTAATACTTTAGTGAATCCTGGTCCGGCGATGATCGTTGACAGCGGTATAGCCTATTCCTTCAAGGCTGGATGGATCAAGCATCCCTCCGATAAAATCCTCGTGGCCGAACCATGCGACACACTGAAGTCGGGCGATGCACCGCCTCCTGATATCGCGGGGACTTTTAGTACTCCATGGGCTGTAGAAACGGCGCGTTGGGAGCCGCTTAAAAGCCTTACTTATATAAACGGGACATTTAGAGGTGGCACTCCGGATAACTTTTTGACCTGCCATCACGACAACCGCGCCAATTGTGGTTTTGCCGATGGTCACGCACAACTGGAACCCTGGCAGTTTGGAACCAATTCAATGAATTCCCTGCCTGACCTTTGAGGCCGGCTATTCGCTCCCCAGAAATTTCACCGTCGCTTCTGTGCGCGAGTGCACGTGCAATTTGTCATAGATGCTACGCAGGTGGTTGCGCAAAGTATTGATGCTGATTTCCAGGCGGCTGCTGATCTCCTTGTAGAGATAACCCCGGGCCAGGAGCGCAAGAACTTCCTGCTCGCGCGGCGTCAAGTTTCCCCCGCCCAATGCCGATGGCGGGATTTGCTGGAAATGACTGATGACCTTGCGCGCGATCTGCATCGTCATCGGCGCGCCGCCAGCGTGGACCTGCTCGATGGCCTGGATCAGTTCCGCCGCCGGGGTATGCTTGAGCAAATAGCCGCTCGCGCCCGCGCGGATGGAATCAAAAATCATGTCGCTTTGCTCGTAACGGGTGAGCATGAGCACTTGCAACTCGGGCAACTGCGCCTTGACCCTCGCCACGCATTCAATACCGTTCATGCCCGGCAAATGAATGTCCACCAGCGCCACGTTCGGCTTTTGCAATGGCATATCGCGCACCGCAGCCTCTGCGCTGGCATAAACGCCCACACAACGCAGGCCCGGGGCCTGGTTTAACAAAAGCGCCACGCTCTCGCGCATGTCCGCGTTGTCTTCCACGATGGCAACTCTAATGGGCATAAAATCGGCTATCATCCCTTCGTATTTTATGCCGGAGTCCGCCCGGCGGATATGGCATGTTTGGGTTCCCCGTTCTTATGCGGCCACGAATAAAAGAACGCCACCTCTGTACCCGCGCCGGGATTGGTCTTCAATTCAAACCGGCCGCCGATTTCATCCATCCGCTGGCGCATATTGCGTAGTCCGTCGCGAGTTGCATTGTCCGGTGGACGTTCGAAGCCCCGGCCATTATCTTTGATGGCAATGGCGATCTCCTCCGCCGTGGCGGCGATATGGAGTTGAACTTCGCCGGCGCCGGCATGGCGCACGATGTTGTTTAAGGCTTCCTTGAGCACTAGGAATAAATTATGCCGCGCTTCGGGAGAAATGACACAGTTGGGAAGGTCGTCCGGCAAATCCACCCGGCAGGGAATATCAGCGGCATGCAGAAATTCAACGGCAAACTGGCTGATATAATCCACAAGGTAACGAAGTGAGTCATTGCGCGGATTGATGGCCCAGACAATTTCGTCCACCGAGCGGGCCACCTGGCGGACCATGTCCGAGCAATCCTGGATTTTTCCATTGACCACCTGCGATGATTCAATCTGGCGCTGCGTCATGTCCAGTGTCAGCGCCACTTTGTTCAGGCTGCAGCCCAGGTCATCGTGAAGGTCCCTGGCAATACGGGCGCGTTCTTTGTCAAGCTGCGCGCGCTGTTCCAAACGGCGCATTTCCGTTTGCATATGGCGGAATAAAATATATCTCACCACGGCAATCACGGATGAGGTGAAAAACAGGATGACGGCAGTGCGAAACCACCAGGTTTGCCAGAAAAATGGAGCCACGGTGAAAGACAAGGTTGTCGGTGTATCATTCCACGGGCCATCACCCAAGCGTGCCTCTACGTGGAATTGATAGTTTCCAGCAAGCAATCGGGAATAACTGGCGCTTCGCCCTTCTTCCGCCTGGATCCAGCCATTATCAAAGCCCACCAGTTGGTAACGAAAACGGATGTCTTCCGGCACGCTTAAGTTGATCGCGGTAAAATTAAATTCCAGGTGACGGTAATCGGGAGGCAACTCCAAAGAAATATCAGGCGCGGTCAGGTTGGCGATTTCCGGGGTGGCCGCCGCACCGCCATAGGATGCAATAGTTTTTCCATCCATCGTTACCTGCGAAAGCAGGACCGGGGGAGGGATTTGAGCGACACGCAGGATATTGGGATCTATAACCGCCAGGGCCTTGCGCAGAGGAATCCACAAGCGGCCGTCCCGGCTGCGAATTGCGTGGGGAAGAACGAATGAATTGGCATCGGACGAATCGGCTGCCGCGCTGAAGAGTCCTTCGTTCTTTCCGTAATTGATGCAATGCACATGGGCAATTTTTCCATTCATGGCCATTTCCAGCTCCGTGCGCCGGACTTTAAAAATGCCTCGTTCGCCACCCAGCCAGAGCCAGCCATCTCTATCATCAACGATTTGCGATATATAGTCGTCGGACAACCCTTGTTCGCTGCTGATGCGTGAAAAAACTCCGTCTTTAAGGCGGCCCAGTCCTTTGCCTTCATAACCAATCCACAAAGAACCATCCGTCGTTGGGTAAAGATAAAGGATGGGGCCTTGGAATTTCACCGACATTTCGACTTTCAACCCATTTTCCTCAACCCGCATCAACGCCCCGGGTTCGGAACTGACCCAAATATTGCCCGAGGCATCTTCAGCTGCCGCGACAATGCGCTGCCAGGGCCGGGGCATTCTCACAAATCGTAACTGCCCGTCATGCAAACATTGCAAACCATCAGGATCTTCACCGACAATCCATAAATCCCCGGAGGCACTGGGCAGCAAGTCGAGAATCACACGGATCGAAAGGCCCTTGTCAGCGCCCCAATGTGAGAATTCTCCATTGTGCCAGCAATACAATCCGCCATTTCGTGTGCCAACCCATATGGCTCCGTTTTGGTCCGCCGCCACGCATTCCACCGCATTGGTCCACGGCGCATTGGGCAACGCCAGAACCCATTGGCCATCTTTTCGGATTACTAGCGAACTGTTCTGGTCAACACCCCACATTGCCCCGTTAGTGTCTTCACAAATGGATTGGATCGTCACGAGCGACGAATTGGTTTCCATGCCTTCCAGATAAACACCGCGAGTATTGATTCGGTCCAGGCCGCCTCCCGCCGTTCCCACCCATATATTCCCCTCGCGATCTTCGCAGAGGCTCAAAATGTCGGGATGAGATGTTTCAACTTTTTCAAAACCCGATGATTCAGTGTGTCGAAATAGTCCGCCATTGCTGGTTCCGATCCAAACCGCCCCGGTATGGTCCTCCATTATGGCCGTCGTTCCGGCGTGAATGTCCACCGTCGAAAATGACCCATAGTCATGTATCTGGGCAGTGCCATCACATTTAATAAGTTGTTTGCCATCGGCAATCCACACGCCGCCGGAGCGTGAGGCCGCGAGATGGGCTTTATAGGGTGTGCGGGTAACAAGTTCGAACCGCCCATTGCGATAGATGAAAACACCATTTCCCTTGGCAAACCATAGATGGTCATCGTTATCGATTGCAAAGGCCGAAGGAAATCCCTGGGACATCATGCCCGAATAACCTGTGAGACGGGACGCTTGCCCGTTTCTGACTTGCCAGATTGAATCAGGAGTTGCTATCCATAGGCAGCCGGTTTTGTCCTGAATTGCAGCCACTACCCTGAGGCTTTGCAGGGTATTCTTTGGTGGTATTACTGATAGAAAATCCGGTTCCAAACCAATGATCGGTCCCCCGTGTGTCCGGATCCATAAGCCGCCATCGCGGGCGGGCAGTAATTCAGCCACCTCCTCATCCGCATTGCTGGAAGAAAGCGTGTAGGGGAAACGTGTGAAATGAAGGCCGTCAAACCGTGCCAGCCCCACGAATGTCCCCACCCACAAATATCCGTCGCGCCCCTGGGCTATTGCGGTCACTTCATTGTCCGGCAATCCATCATCCGTCTGCCACGTACGCGTGAACCATGCCGCCCGGCCGCAAAAAGGCGCGGCCCAACAAATTAAAATCAAAGCCAAACCAGCCCGGAAACGGAGGGCGCTCAAACTTTTTGTCAGGGGAAGCACAAGTTTGAACCTATGCCAACCGCCGCTTTAAATCAAGAAAGGATAAGGCGTCTGAAATTTTCCTGTCTGCCCTTTGCAATCACCTGATTCATTTAGAGGTAGTGACGAACTAAGCCTTTTTCATTCCACCCCTTTAACTCTTATCTCCTTAACCGCGCCAAATTCCCCCGCAGATGACCCAAACATGCCATACCGCTTTTAGAGTCCCTATCGTAATATCGCGTATACCTTATGAAATGGCCCCAGCATAGCCGTATTATTGTCAATAAACTTCCACTAAACCCTGATTCCCATATGACCTCTCCATTACGAATTCCACTGTTCTGCATGGTCCTATCCCTCGCCTGCACCGTCCAACTGGCAAAGGCGCAAACGTGGAGCGGCGGCGATGTCCCGTCAGGCAACCTAAACTGGTCCGATGGTAACAATTGGGTGGGCGGCGTCGCGCCCGGCAGCAGCGGTGCGGTAGCCTTTAACGACGGCGCTTATCCTATCTCCACCAACGCACAGGGAGCCACCAATAACATTGTGTCAACCAGTACGTCCATTTCCAGCCTGTCATATAACGCCATTTCGGGCAGCGGTCACTATGACACCACCGTAATACCCTCCGGGAATACGCTCACCGTCAGTGGAAACATATCAGTGGGGACTTCTGACGCCTCGGGACAAAACACTGTTACGACCATAACCGGAGGCGGCTCATTGTTTGCCGGAACCAACGGCTCAGCCACGTTGTCAGGACAGGATGGAAGCGGTTCAGGAACCTCGATTTTGGATCTTTCCGGGTTGGCCAATTTCTCCTTTAACGCTGCCGGCGGGAGTTCCGGCGCCGTCAGCCTCGGCACGGGCGGTTCTGGAAGCTCCATCACGATTGATCTGGCCCGCAGCAGCAACAGTATCACCTGTGGCACCTTGAACCTCGGCAATAACAATACCAGTGGCACCGAAGTCATGAACGCTGGCAACGGCACGAATAATATTTTTGCCGATACAATCAACATTGGTCTCGGTAAAGTCAAAGGCACCCTCCAGTTCATCAACAACGCAGGGGGCGGTTTAAAAATTGCCAATCATACCGGCACCGGCCGTGCTGACATCACGTTATCCGGGCCGGGTGGTTCTGGAACTACGAGCGCTAACATTGCTGGTAATATGTTATTAAACGGCGGTGCCGTGAACATACTGGCTGGCACCATGATTGTGGGAGACCGCGGAAACCGAGGAACGAGTGGTGGCAACGGATCGGCTTCGGGCATTCTCTCCTTTAACAACGGCGTGGTGGATGCAACCTCAATTATCATGGCTACGAATAGCGGCAGCGGGGCACCTGTTACCGGCGCGATTTCGGTGGGTAGCGCGACACTGAGAATCGGTACCGGCGGGCTTATCATGGTTAATCAGGGGGCTACCTTGGCCGCGACAGGAACCTTGATTGTTACTAATGGTTCGACGGTCACTTGTAGCGGTAATATTTTCAAAGGCACCAGTACCGGACTTGCCACCATTTCCATCAGTGGCAGCACTTTGACGATGTCCAGCGAGTCCGGCACGATCGGCGTCAATAACCAGGCCGCGATTAACTTTTTCAATGTCACTAATTCCACCCTGACATTGCCGGCTATCGGAATTGGCCAGCCCTCTGTCCTTGTATCCAATCTTAATCCCGACACCGTTACCACCACGACAATCAACATTGGCGCGCTGCCTATTATTAATAGCTTTCCCGCCCAATTTCCTGTCATCAGTTATACGGTTGCCGGCGGCAATTTGGCTAACGAAACCAGCGGCCTGACTAACATTGTTTTGGGCACACTACCCAGTCCGTTTACGGGTTATTTTTCGAACAATCTTGCCAATCCTTCCGCTCCTTCCATCGATTTGGTCATCACCAATGGGCCCTTGCCCAAGGCGGACATCTGGAAGGGCGCAACCAATGATGTTTGGGACATCACCACCTTTAATTGGACCAGCGGCGGCATCGCCACCAATTACGATGATTTGGACCAGGTGACCTTTGATGACACGAGTGTTACCAATGTCGTAAACCTAACGGGCACGCGCACGCCATCCGCCTCAAGCGGTCTGACGTTCAACAACAACATCACCAACTATACGCTCACAGGTATCGGAAAAATCTCCGGCCCGGTCCAATTGCTAAAGTATGGTAGTGCGACGACGACCCTGTTTGAAAGCGGTGGTGACAATTTTAGCGGCGGCATTAATATATCAGGTGGTACCCTCATTTTGGACGATGCCAATAGCGCTATTTCCGGTGGATTGACCATTGGCGGTGGCACAACGGTGCAAATCGGAAATAACGATTCCAATGGCACTTTGCCTACAGGCACTCTGGACGATGAAGGAACATTGGTTTATGACCATGCCAACAATATTACTGCATCCGTGGTCGTTCCCGGAGGCGGTGCATTGGCGCAGAATGATACCAACACCCTCACCTTAAGTGCTGCCAACACGTATACAGGCCCCACAATGGTCAACGCCGGCACACTGGCTTTGACCGGTTCGGGTTCAATTGCTGATAGTTCGTCGGTTACGGTTAGCAATGCCACGCTGGATGTTTCCGGTGTTACCAGTATAGCCACGTTGACCGCTCTTAACCTGAGCAATGCCAATCTTAACGTGAAGGTAGGCTATATCCAGACGAACTTGAACATTAACGGCGCCCTGGGTATGGGCGGCACCACCAACGTCATCAACGTCAAGACGCTGCCGGCGATTGCTTACTATCCGGCCACACTGGTTTTGCTCAATGCTGGCAGCGGTATCAGCGGATTTAATACTTTGGGACTTGGCACATTGCCTGCAAGCACTCCGGCTTACGTCGGCAGTATCTCGCAAATTGGCAACACCGTTGTGCTGACGCTCTCCAGCGGGCCAACCAATTCACGTCCGTCGGTCACTTGGAGCGGCGCGGATGCTATCAGCACTGGGATTACCAATTGGTCCGATGCGTTGAACTGGCAGACGCCCGGTGTCCCTATGGCCACCGAACCGGTAATCTTTAATGACACGGACGCGACCGGTGGGTCGCCATTTGGCACGATTGGCGATGGCATTGGCGGCATTCAGAATGGCGTTGAAGTTAACAACTACGTGGACATCTCTTTGACCAATAGCGCATTGACTTATGGAAATTCCGGTGACTATCAGAATACGCGAATCGGTTCCGGCAAAGCCTTAACCATAAATGGTTCGCTGACAGTGAATGGCTCCGGCGGTATTAGCACCATTTTGGGCGCGGGCGGGACACTGCAAATGACGGATCCAAACAATAACAATACACTCAACATCGAAAACGCGAGCGTTCCCACGCTGGATATGTCCGGACTGGACACGTTTAATGCCAACGTCAACCAGATGGAGGTCGGCTACGCAAGCTCGGCAGCCTATGGCATATGGTATTTAGCCAAAACCAATATCATTACTACCGGCAGCGGCTTTTTAGGCGCCGGCGCGGCATGGGTTATCGGCGGGTCGGGCAGCCAAAACAGCGCGGGGAATGCGCAGGTATATCTGGGGCAAACCAATGCAATATACGTGGATGGTATCTGCCTGGGGCCTGGACCAGCTATTGGCGATACGCTCACATTCAATCCGAATCTCACGAATCCGGCTGTTTATATTCGTGGCATTACCGGCAGTTCCAGCCGTGTAACCCTATGGTCATTGGGTGACGATACCGTGAACCTTAATAATGGCCCTGACGGCGGCAGTCATATCGTTGATTTCACTGCCGGCACGATAAGCGCCTTGGTCAGCACGTTAATCATTGGCCAGGGGGACCAGGGCAATACGGCCGTAACTCCAAATTTGGTTGATACGTTTAACATAGGCACAGGAAATCTAAACGTGCTGACACTGGAAATTGGGGTATCCGATAATGGCAAGACAGGTGGCGGAGGCATCGGCGTAATGAACGTGACCGGCGGCACAGTAGAGGCCGGCTCATTGAGTCTTGCAGCTGGAACGGTAGCGGCGACTTCAGGAGCGCTCAATTTGTCTAATGCCACTTTGGTGGTCAGCAACGGCATTACGATTGGCACCGGCAATGTCGGTGGAACACTTTCAATTTCCAACTCCATCGTAGAATTGCTTGGTGGGACTATCGGCACGAGCGCTGCGCCTCTCTCAACACTCAATCTTGCCGGCGCAACGCTGCAAATGAATCTGAACGGCTTCGCTGCCACGGACATCGTTTCAACCAACGTCATCACCAATGGCCTGACCACGATTGAAATCGGTTCAATTACGAACGCATTCAACGGCCAAACTTACCCTCTCATCAGCTATGCCGGCAGCGCAAACGACCCATTCAGCAGCTTCAGCCTGGCGCCGCTTCCAGTGGGATACGCCGGTTTACTGGTTGATAATACCACCACCGGGGTCATTGGATTGCAATTAACATCAGGGCCGGCTTTGGCCCGCCCGCTCATCACCGCTTTTGGTATTAATGGCACTACGTTGACGATTAGCGCGACGAACGGCCAGGACGGCGGCCCCTACACAGTTTATGGAACCACCAATCTGTCTCCGCCGGTGATATGGACGCCGATCTTTACCAATAACTTTAACGCCACTGGCGCCATTAATAATCTGTCCACCAATGTGGTCAAAACGGCGGTGCCCGATGAGTTTTTCCTGTTAGAGGAACCCTGACCCCGGCGCCCTGATACGCAGGCAATCAAACACATAAAAACGGGATGATAGGGGAAGTATCGTGCGTCTGAACGCGGGCGGAACAACCGGGTAACCGGACTGTTCCGCCTGCTTGCTGTTTGCTGCTTCTTGAACAAACGTTCTATGGACTCTTAACGCGGGCTGTGGGACATTAAGCCAATCCAAACGATTGACTAAGTCTGCGTCCTGACGTTAAAACATATGAAAACGTTCTATCTTCATTCACCAAAAACCATCATTCTCGCCTCGATTTTTGCCATGGCCTTAAGCAGAAGTACCTTTGGGACTGTTTACACCTGGAACGGTAGCGCCTCTATCAACTGGAACAATAGCGCCAATTGGACACCCTCAAGTTCTGGCTATCCCGGCTCGGCCGATAATAGCGACACCGCGATTTTTAATAATACGGGGGCCTCTGCCAACGCCACCACGGTCAATAACGAGGTCAATGCCAGCACTATCCTCTCGAAGTTGGTATATACTAACGTTACGAGCGGGAGCTATCAGGTTACAGACATTCCCGCCGGAGTCACATTGCAGGCCACCAATCTAACGGTGGGCGGTTTCACCGGGACCACTAGTTTATCGGATGTGGCTATGATGGACGCCGGCACTCTCATGGTAAGCGGGAATATGATTGTCGGCTTCACCAATACGACGTTGGAAGACAGTGTCTTTAATTTGGGAGGCCTTAGTAATTTTGTTTTTAACGCCAGCACTTCGACCATCAATTTCGGGCTTGGCAACGACAGCCTTGTTAACGTCACGCTCGCCAACGCGAGCAACTACATTGACGCGGCCACGATTGATTACGACCAATTAGACACCAGCAGTAGCGGGACGACAACGTTTA
>Ga0206821_10075_pt1 | contig 24469 bp, 16 predicted proteins | sample Alteio_BWOrgCont_85_FD_152860 | JGI IMG/M metagenome (GOLD analysis project Ga0206821, IMG submission 152860) | Enriched cells from forest soil in Barre Woods Harvard Forest LTER site, Petersham, Massachusetts, United States -... | ecosystem: Environmental > Terrestrial > Soil > Temperate forest >...
GACTGAACTGGAGGAGGAGCAGGTCGACTCCGGCCTGGGTGAAGCGGTCGATTTGATCCTGGACCTGGGACGGGGTTCCGACGAGGCCGGAGCGCAGGCCGCGATTGGAGACTGAATACTCTTCAACGGACACGGCGCGCTCCAGTTGGGTTCCCTGGAGCCACTGCTGGTAATTGGCGTAGCCGGAAGCGTTTTGTTGGACGTCGGTGATGCGTTCGACTTCGCGGCGGGCTTCCTGCTCAGTGGGGCGAACGACGGAATAGGCTGCAACGCCGTACTGCATGGGAGGCAAGCCGAAGCTTTCGCGGCGGGCGCGCATGTCGTCGATGCGGGCGCGGATGTCGTCGGGCGAGTCGCCGTGCATCACGTAGGCGTCGCACTTTTGCGCGATGAGGTTTTTGGCGGCGTCGGATTCGCCTCCGGCATAAATGGGCGGGCGCGGTTTGCGGACCGGCTTGGGCTCGAGCACAGTGTCTTCGAGCGTGTAATAGCGGCCGGTGTGGGAGTACGTCGGCTGCGACCAGACGGCATCGACTACGTCGAGCCATTCGGAGGTGCGGGCGTAGCGGTCGTCGTGCTTGTCGAAGGCGACGCCGTACATTTTGGCTTCCTGCTGCCACCAGGAAGAGACGACGTTGAGCGCGAGGCGGCCGTTGCTGATGTGGTCGATATTCGCGGCTTGTTTAGCGAAGAGGGCGGGCGCGTGGAACGTGGGGCGAACGGCGACCATCAGCTCGAGGCGATCGGTGACGGCGGCGAGGGCCGCGGAAGTGGACCAGGCGTCGAGGCTGGGCGCCTGAACGCCTTTGATGTCGTTGAGATTCAGCTCGGCAATGAGAGAAAGATCAAAGCCGATCTGTTCGCTGCGGCGAGCGAGGCGGCTGACGTAGGACCAGCTGGCCTCCATCTGCTCGTCGTCGATGTTGCGGAGCCAGCCGCCGAAAACCGGCATCCAGTAGCCGAATCGCATACGCCTGCCAGCGTTAGACACGCGCCGCAACCTCGGACTCAAGATAGTCGGCCAGATTCTCGAAAGGATTGAAGCCGATGACGCGGGGAGCATCGGCGACAAAGTTGGAGAGCGCGTTGACATCGTAGTAGTAGATTTGGCCGTCGCGGTCGTCAACGATGTACTCGATGCCGCCAATGTCGATGGCGGCCGCGGCGACGATGCGTTCAATGTTGGCGATGACGTCGGGAGGAGGCGTGTAGCCTTCCACTTTGAGACCGGATTTGGAGGCCTCGACGACGCAGGCATTCTGCAGGGCTTCGCCGCGTGCGGTTTGGCAGATATCCGCGGGGCAGAGATCGAAAGTCTGGCCGCTGAGATGGACCTGGATGGCGTAGAGATATTTGCCGTTGAGGGTTTCAACGCGGGTGATGTGGCCGCCGCGCGCGGGGATGAATTCCTGGACGAGCGCGATGTGATCGAAGCCGAGCCCGAGCGTGCCCTGGGTGATGGCTTCGACAAGCTGAGCTTCGGTATCGAAGCGCACGATGCCGGCACCGCTGCCGCCGACGTTGGGCTTGACGACCACGGGATAGCGCAGGCCCTGGGCCGCCGCGACGGCGTGCTGCGGATCGTGAATAACGCGCGAGCGGGGATGAGCGATGCCGAGGGACCGGAGGAGCGAAAGCTGGAGCGCTTTGGAAATTTCAAAACGGAACGCTTTGCTGCCGTTGAGGACGCGGATGCCGGAGAGCTCGAGGTGGCCGAGATAGGCGAGCGTGTGCAGGATGCTGGTGCCATGGTCGCGACGGTCGGCGGAGGGACTCATGCGATTGAAGAGCACGCGAAAGCCGGGGAGCGGCGCGTCGACGTCGTAGTGGTGGTCGGGCGCATAGATTTTTGTGTAGGGCGTGCCGCGGCGATCGAGCTCCGCAAAGATGGGAGCGAACCATTTGGGATGTTCGTAGAGGAAGGCGAGAGCGGGAGCGGACGAGCGATCGGCGCGAGCGGCCGCTGGGGACGCGATAGTGGTGGTCACAGAGAATTCCTCGCAACAAAATACGGGTTGGGCGCCAGGGATTGCTGGGGAAGGCGCCTGCTGTTTTTCAATTTTATGCCTGGCGTGGCGGGATTACGAAAAGCGGTTGGGGGGAGAATGGTGTGGCGGGGGTATTGCTATGCGGATGGGATGGATGGCGGCGATGATCGGAGCAGCGTTGATGGCGGGGCAAGCGCCGGCGGTTGACGATGGCTACGCGCTGATTCCGGTGAGCGCGCGGAAGACGGCCCCGGATTTTTCGCTTACGGATGTGCAGGGGAAACCGCTGACGCTGCGGCAATTCCGGGGAAAGATAGTACTGCTGGATTTCTGGGCCGTAGATTGCGGTGGTTGCAGGATTGAGATTCCCTGGTATGTCGAGTTCGACCGGAAGTACCGAGCGCAGGGACTCCAGTTGGTCGGACTGGATATGTATGGGGAGAGCTTGGACAAGATTCGGCCGTTTATGGCGAAGGCGGGGATGGATTATCCGGTGGCGGTTGGGAACGATGCGCTGGGCGCGCAATACGGGGTGGAGGCCATGCCGTTGACGCTGCTGATCGATCGCGAAGGGCGCGTGGCGGTTTCGCATGCGGGGATCGTTGATCGGGCGGCGTTCGAACGGGATGTGGAGGAGGTATTGCGGTAATCCGGCTCAGTCCTCAGTCGGTTTTTCGTTGATTTGGTCGATGACGAGGACGGGCAGCGTGCGCTTTTGCTTATCTAATTTGAGGCCGAGCTGCTTGCGGATGGCGTCGAAGAGGCTGACTGTGCCGTTGGGGTCGGACGCGGCGTCGGATGGTGCTGCGCTGGTGGCGGCTGGAGCGGCGCCTGGCACCGGTTGTCCGACAGAACTGAAGCTGAGTGTGAAATCCCATGCGCCTTTGAGGCCGGTGGCGTCGGGAACGGTGGCGTGGATGTAGCCGGCGGCGATCGTGGGAAGCAGCTTCCCGAACTGTTCCATGGTCATGTTCTGGCAGGTGAGGAGCCGGTTGAGGGCGGGATTGGCGATGCGCGGGTCTTTTCCGTCGGCGCCAGGACCTTCAGTACATTTGGTGCGCGCGGTTGGATCGCCCGGCTTCAGCCTGGGAGCGACGGCGGTCAGCGTGTAGGCGTCGACCGGGCGATCTTCCATGTGGACCTTCATCTGGAAGCGTTCGATGAGCAGGTTGCGCAGCATGATACGGAGCTGCTCGAAATCCATGGGCGGGTCGTTTTGGGCGACCTTGCCCGCGTTGGTGTCGTCGGGCGCGACTTTGGCGAGGATGTTGAAGTGATCTTTGTCGAGCCACGGTGGCGCGCCGGCCATGGCTTGCGTGTCAAAGGGATTGAAATCCCACGCGAAGCTGATGAGGAAGTTGAGGGGAACGTTGGTGAGGTTGATCTGATCGCCGTGGATGCCGCCGTTCATGAATTCGCCTGGGCCCGTGGGCTTGATGATGGCGACGTCGAACTGGGCGGGTGGCGGCGCGAGGAGCTTTTCGATGCCGGGCGCGTTGGGTGTCGGGGTTTCGTTCACGCTGTCGACGATGAGGACGGGACGCGGCGCGGTTTGCAGTTCGAGCTTGAGGCCGAGTTTGTGGACGGCATCGAAGATGGAGATGCCGTCGGATCCGGCCTGGGCAAGGCGGCCGCGCGGGGTCCAGACGAGTTGAAAATCGAAGGAGCCCTGGAGGCCGGTTTTATTGATGATGGGCTTGTCGATATAGCCGCCGGCCATGAACTGGAGGTCCTGCGCGAGCTGATCCGTGGTGGTGTTGTGGCAATTGACGGTGATGTTGGAGACGGCGCCGGGAGTCTGATCGGCGGGTCGTTCGTCCGGCTCACAGCCGGGGAGGGCTGATCCTTCGAAGGGCTTGAGCTTCGGATTGTCAGCAGTGAGGATGTAGGCCGGCATGGGCGCGGTGCCGTTGTGGACGACGAGCGAAAAGCGGTCTTTGAGGAGGGCCTGGAGCATGAGCTTCAGGTCGGCCGGTGGCGTGCCGCGCGGCGCCTTCGCAATGATGTCGAAGTCATCGAATTCGAGCCATGGCGGACCACCCTGGACATTGGTGGAATCGACGCCGTACGCGTTGCCGATGAGGCTGGCCATGGTGGCCTCACGGACGATGTAGCGTTCCCCCTGAGCCATGGGAGGCGGCGAAAAATTTCCCAACAGGTGCGGGCTGGAGTGAATGTCGGCGGCGGCGAAGGTGGGCGCGGATGTAGCGGGCGGCTGCGTGTCTGGGGTGGATTGGGCGAGCGCAGGAATCGGAAGGAGAACGACGAGTAGAAGGCGGGTGAGTGAGCGGATGATCATGCGACCCTCGGCAGGATTAGAACGGTGGCCATTCGAGAGCGCCGCCTTCGAGGAGCGCGGCGCACTTCTCTTCGCGATAGCCGTTGCCATCCATAACGGCGAAGATGCGCGGACGGCCGGTGGCGCCGGTGCTCCAGAGAGAGCAGCCGGCGTAGGCGCCGTCTTTGCGGACGATGTAGTACTCCATGTCGAGGAGCCGGACTTTAGTCATGTCGCCGTTGTAGTTGCGAACGATGCGGCGGAGGGTTTCGATGCCGGCTTCCACGGGCGTGCGGCCCTGGCGCATAAGTTCGACAATGGTATGGGCGCCGGCGACTTTGATGTTTTCTTCGCCGGAGCCAGTGGCACCCGCGGAGCCTACGTCCTGATCGGTGTAGCTTCCGGCGCCGAGGATGGGTGAATCGCCGAGGCGGCCGGGAAGCTTCCACGCGAGGCCTGAGGTGGTGGTGGCGCCGGAGATTTCGCCTTTAGGGTTGACGGTGGAGACGTGGATGGTGCCGGTGGTGGGCCAGAGGATTTGTTCGGCGGCATAGAGACGGTCTTCGGGCGAGATCCCGAGGTCAGTGGCCATCTGCACAAGCTTTTGGGTGCGGACGCGGATAGTGGAAGCCCATTCCGGAGTTGGGTGACGAGGGATCGGACCTGGGATGAGCGACGACAGGCCGTGGAGATCCATCGACGGTTTGGGCGCGGGCTTGTCGGCGTAGGGATCTTTCCAGGTGGGTTGGGTCATGCTGGGGCCCCACCAGTCCATTTGCGAATTGTTCTCCTTCCAGAGCATCCAGATTTTGCGGGCGTCCTCGGTGAGGAGATTCTCTTTGGGAAAACCGAGGTCGATGGCGAAGCGCTGGGCTCCTTCGGCGACGAGCATGACGTGGCCGGTGTGCTCGTAGACTTTGCGGGCGACGAGGCAGACATTTTTGATGTCGCGGACGCCGCCGACGGAGCCAGCGGAGCGCGAGGGTCCGTGCATGCAGCAGGAATCGAGCTCGACGACGCCCTCTTCGTTGGGCAGGCCGCCGAGGCCGACGGAGTGATCTTTCGGATCGTTTTCGCGACCGATGCAGACGTGGTGAACGGCTTCGAGGGTGTCGGTGCCATCCAGGAGCATCTGGTAGGCCTCCTGGATGGAGGTGTCGCCGGTTTTGCGGGTGACGATGACGGGTTTGGCCGGCGGCTGCATTTGCTTGACGGAGTCAGCAGTTTGGGCGAAGGCGTCGGGGATGGTGGTGAGGCCAAGTCCGGCAGTGGTGATCGCACCCAGCGAGAGAAAATCGCGGCGGGAAGTCATGGCGGGAAGGATACTACAGGGGACCTAAGGACAGGGCGTAGGGGGCAGGGTGTAGGGGGTAGAAAGGCAGGGGGACGATCTCGCGCTCACTGCTGGACTGGAGCGTAGCGGGGGCTGGCCTATGGTTGTGCCTGGTGTGACTGCGAGGGTGACCGCTCCGCGCTGGCTTGTCGCCAATCGAGGCGCGATCACACTCGCAATTCAGGCAATCCCCGCTGTCTAATGCCGCGCTCCTGCGGGGTCTTCGGCCCTTGCGTCCGCGCAGTCGGCGTGCAAATTGTTCAGACTTCGCTCGGCTGACACGGAGTCATTCCAGCAGCCCTCCCGCGCGAGGATCCTCGCCGCCTTGTGGGCAAGGATGTTATGGCCTCGGGTGGTCGGGTGAAGGTCGTCCCAGAAGAGATAGGTGTCCGGGTCAACCGCGATGCCCTGGGAACTGTCCGTCACGTTCACCAGGGAATACGTGGAAGGCGAGGCGACGACGCGATTGAACAGGGCAAAGACATCGAACTGGTCCAGTTCCACGCGCCTGCCACGATCGGCTTCGCGCAGCAATGCAACACCACTGCCCAGGACATCGTCATAGAGAACGCTCGCGGCCGTTGCGGGCACCGAAGTTGCAGCAGAGCCATTGAGACGCGGAACCAATCCCAGCGGGGGCAGGTTCGGGATGAGGAACTGCGTCGCGCCAGCATCGATGAGGCGCTGGATATTCAGAGTTTGATTGATGCCGGCAGTAATGACGTCGTCACTGGACGTGGCGTACAGCACGTCGATCGCGCCTCCCCAAACGACAAACAGCGTCTTATCGCTGATTTTGGGGTGAGTGGCCAGATAGTCGGTGATCTGCTGGCCGACGTTGTCGACGTTGACTGAAAGCGAGTCAGACGGGCCGAAAGTGAATACGCCGGTGCCGTCGCCGGTTGTGGCGAAGCCGTAGGCGTAATTGGTTCCGCCATCGAGGGAGTCTTTAACCGCCGGCTTCGAAGGAAACGAGGCCGCGAGTTGTTCGACCCAAACCCCGAAATATTTTTCCGCGGGCGGCAGCGTGTCGGCGCCGTCGGTGAAGCGTCCGGCCGTGTAATCCGCGTCGGGCCCTGGAACCTGGACACCGTATTTGGCCTGAGTCAGATGCGCGACGTTGCCGGTATCAGAGAGCGAGTCGCCGAAGACGACGATCGACGTATAGTCGCGCGGATGGTGCGAATCCTGGGCGCCGGCAGTTCCTGTGCTGAAGGACAACAGGAGCGCCGTTACGCACAGGGCAATGCACAACGGTTTTGCGGAGGATCCTGTCAACCTGAGTGCCGTGGGCGTTGACAGGATGGATCCGGTTGAGCCGGTGGAAGGCTTACTGCTTCGAATGACTCGCATAGTGGCCTTTCAATCGCGAAGGAAGTCGAGTTCCGATCGACTTTTTCTCGCTGGTGAATCCATCGTGGGTGAGGAATGTGCGGGCTCAGGGCCTGATCAGTTTGCGCACACAGGAGAATCGGGGCTCATTTTCTGGAGACGTTTCCGCACATCTGAGGCAAATCTGCATATCGCCCAGGCGCCCGAAAATCTGGCAGCGCTTGTCCCGCTTTTCTGGCACCTGGTTTGGTGGTCGGTCACAAGTGCTTTGCTTTTCAAGGAGGTTTCCTCCCGGGGATGCGTTGACCTTGGGGATTCGCGATCATGATGTGCAACTCGGCTGCCATCTTCTCTGGCGCATCAATGCCAGGGGAAAGTCTCAGCGCAACCCGGGACGCGGTACATGGGACTACAAGCATCGGGACGAACCGATTATCCCAGCGGACGGCGCGATCAATCGAGCTCCGCGATGGCAACGGAGGAGCAACGACAAGGTGCCTTCGGCTTCGCTCAGGCCACGCTCTTTAGATCGTTCAGAATGACGGAATTCTATGGATGCGAGCTCCAGAGACCGGACGCTCGTAATTTATTGCTGAGGCGTTGGGGGTGGGTACTGGAGGCGGCCGTTGGAGAAGGTGCGGAAAGTGACGCGTGGGGTTTCTGTTTCAGGCTGGACTTCGGCGGGGCCGGATTCCCAGAGGGGGTCGTGGGTGTCGAGCTTTTCAGCGACGCGATCGAGGGAGGCGAGATACGCGCACATGAGGTGGTAGGTAGTGAAGTAGGCATTGCCGTCCACCGTGGAGGCGACGTCGGCGGCGGAACCGGGGATGCGCGCGGAGGCGACGGGAACGGAGTGAATGATGATGGTGGGGACCATGAGGGCGCGGAAGGGATCGGTGGGATCGATGGTGAGCCAGTGGTGGGGGCTTTCCTGTTCGGGCGCCTGGGTGAGCCCGTCGGAGAGCGCGGCCCAGAGGAGTTGCGCCTGGAGGTGGGTGGCGCCGAGGGGCACGTTTTCAAACGGGCTGAAGGTAGTGAAGAAGCGTGTGTAGCTGAGGCCGAGAGCGTCGAGGTCAATGACGGCGCGGATGCGTTTGCGATCGAACTTGTTGAGGGACTTGAGCCAGGCGTCAGCGCCTTCGCGCTTCCAGGCTTCGAGGAAGACGTAAGTATTGGTGCGGGGCTGGCCCTGGATGGCCTGGTAGAGGAAGGGAAGAAGAGCGGCGCCACTCCAGTCGGCAAGGGCACCCTGGCCGACGCCTTCGTGCTCGTAGTGGGCGACGACAACGACGGTGCCGGGGGTCTGGCCGGGCCAGACGCAGATGAGGTTGGTGCCGGATTTGCCCTGCTTATCGGTGACGGACTGCTGGCGCATGCGCTCGGCGCCACAGTCGGCGGCAGCGAAGTCGTCGCGGAGGCGCTGGAGGCGGTCGGCGTTGGTTGCGGGGATGGAGTGCACTTCCATCTCGAGAGTGCTGCGCGGCGAAGTGTAGAAGAAGAGGGTCTTCGACTGGAGCTTCGCAGCATCGCCGGGCGCATCGGCTGGATGCGGGAGCGAGGTGTCGGTGGAGATGGTAGCGGGATCGGGCGTTGGGATGACGGCGAGGGCGGCCGAGGATGCGGGTGCCCCGTTTTCGGTGACCGGAGCGATGGTGGCTGCGGGAGCGGCTGTTGCAGGAGCGCTGGACTTTGCTACCTCGCGGGATTTCGGCCCCGCCTGACCGAGCGCGCATGGGCACAGAAGGGCTGTAGTGACCAGGGAAAGAAGAACGGCCGTCGTGGGTAGCCTGGGGGGCATCGGCAGCGCTCCGAAGTGGGTAGTAGCATAGCACCGCGGGGCTACGCTGGTCCCATTGAGGGAAATGATGGCACGAAATACATATCTGTTGCTGTTCTCAATCGCACTTTCGGTGGGATTTGCGCAGTGTCAACTAACAGTGGACCAGCTTCCGGCAGATTTGCAGCAAAAAGTGGACCGGACGGCGGAGGCGGCACTCGAGCAGACGGGCGTGCCGAGCGCGTCGGTGGCGATTGTGAAGGATGGGCAGATTGTCTACACCCATGCTTATGGGCAGGCGCGACTGGATCCGGCAGAAGCGGCCGAGCCGGCGATGCGGTATTCGATTGGGTCGATTTCGAAGCAATTTACGGCAGCGTCGGTGTTGCTGCTGGAGCAGCAGGGGAAGCTCTCGATTGACGATCCGGTGGGGAAGTATTTGCCGGATCTGAAGCGGGCGAACGAAGTGACGATCCGGATGATTCTGTCGCACACGTCGGGGTACCAGGATTATTGGCCGGAAGACTATCTGATGCCGCCGATGAGTCAGCCAACGACGGCACAACACATTCTGGACACCTGGGGAAAGAAGGCGCTGGATTTTGAGCCGGGGACGAAGTGGCAGTATTCGAACACCAACTTTGTGATTGCTGGGCGGATTGTCGAGATGGTGAGCGGGGAGCCGCTGATGCAGTTTCTGCAGGAGCACGTTTTCAAGCCGCTGGATATGAAGGAGGTTTGGAACTCTGACGTGCAGAAGCTGGATATGCCGGATGCGGAGGGGTATATCCGGTACGCGCTGGGGCCGCTTCGGCCGGCTCCGAAAGAGGGGCGGGGATGGATGTTTGCGGCGGGGGAGCTGGCGATGCCGGCGTACGACCTGGCGCAGTGGGACATCAGCATCATGAACCGCAGCCTGCTGGAGCCGAAGTCGTATGACGAGATGTTTGCCTCGGTCAAGCTCAAGGATGGGACGGATTCGCATTACGGACTGGGGCTGTTTGTGCGGCAGCTGAATGGGCAGCCGGTGTTTGAACACTCTGGCGAAGTGTCGGGATTTACCTCGGAGAATTTGGTTTTTCCGATGAGCCATGTAGCGGTGGCGGTGCTGACGAATCAGGACGCTTCGCACGCGGCGGGGCTGATTGGGAAGAATCTGGGATTTCTGTTGCTGGGAGTAAAGCCGCAGGGTCCGGTGGCGGCGGCGGCGCAGGCCCAGGAGCTGTTTGAGAATTTTCAGCAGGGGAAGATCGATCGCAGCCTGTTTACGCCCTGGTGCAATGCGTATTTCGACGATCAGGCGATTGGGGACTTCCAGACGAGCCTGGCGCCGCTGGGTAAGCCGGCTGATGTCCAGCAGACGATGGAGGAACTGCGAGGCGGGATGACGTTCCGGGTGTTTCGGGTGACGTTTGCGGGGAGCGGGCGGACGGTGAACGTGACTACGTACACCATGCCGGACGGGAAGCTGGAGCAGTATTTGGTGATTCCTGGGAGCTAGAGACTGCTGAAAAGGGAGTAGGGGATCGGGTGCAGGTTAGGCAGGGGCGGAGCGCTTCGCGCTCGCGCGCATCTGCCAAAACCGGGCAGTTAGGGGGCACCCAACGCCCTCGAACATCTGCCAAAACAGGCAGAGCCTGTGACTTAGCTCAGCCCAGGCTCCGGGCACCCGGCTTGGGTTCGCGGCCGTCAGGGAATGGTTTTATTTCCTTATTATTCATAGCGATTAACGTGGCGTTCAAGATTGCCGGGTAGGGTGGGGAGTGGTGTGACTTTGCGTATCCAGGAACCCCGCGGGCCGAAACCGCCCGGCGTGGCTGCCCCTGTCGGCAGTCATGGGCCGGTTGCTGTGCCGCCGCAGCCGGCTGCGCCGTCGGCGATTCGGACGTTTTTGCAGAGCCGGGGAAACTCGGGCTGGGCGGACGCGACGTTCCGCTGGGTGATGCGGCTGTGCGCGCTGAGCATCTTTGCCATTGTCGCGCTGATTGCCTTTGAGCTGGTGAGCCACTCCCAAATCTCCCTCCATCGATTTGGCTGGCATTTTTTTGTGGGCAGCGCGTGGAATCCGGTCACCAATGAGTTTGGTGCGCTGCCGTTTATTTACGGGACGATCGTGTCGTCTCTGGTGGCGCTGGCGCTGGCGGTTCCGCTGGCGGTGGGCGTGGCGGTCTTCATCACGGAGATGTGTCCGAAGATGCTGCGTGGGCCGCTTTCGTTTGTGACGGAGTTGCTGGCGGCGATTCCGAGCGTGGTGTACGGGCTGTGGGCGATTTTTGTGCTCGTGCCGCTGCTGCACAACTATGTAAATCCGCTGCTGATTAAGGTGCTGGGATGGACGGGGCTGTTCACGGCGCCGGATTTTGGGATTGGGATGTTCGCGGCGGGCGTGATTCTGGCCATCATGATTCTGCCGATTATTTCTTCTCTGACGCGCGAAGTGATGAGCGCGGTGCCGCATGCGCAGCGCGAGGCGGTGCTGGCGCTGGGGGCGACGCGGTGGGAGATGATCCGCGTAGGCGTGCTGCGCAATGCGCGGATTGGCATTGTGGGCGCGGTGATTTTGGGACTGGGGCGGGCGCTGGGCGAGACGATGGCGGTCGCGATGGTGATTGGGAGCAGTCCAACGATTTCGAAGTCGCTGCTGGCGCCGGCGGCGACGATGGCGAGCGTGATTGCGAATGAATTTGCCGAGGCCGCGGATGACACGTATCGCAGCGCGCTGATTGAGATTGGGCTGGCGCTGTTTCTGGTAACGATTGTGGTGAACATCCTGGCCCGGCTGCTGGTATGGGCCGTGACGCGCGGCGCACCAGCGAGGGCGGCCTAAGTGGCGACGATCGCGAATAGGATCAAGTCGGGCAAGGGAAATCGCCGGTGGCGGTGGTTTGCGAACCATTTGGCGAGCTGGCTGGCGGTGGCGAGCACGCTGCTGGTGGTGGCTCCGCTGATCGCAATTTTTGTGGACCTGGTGTACAAGGGCGCGAGCTCGCTGAACTGGAATTTTTTCACGAAGGTGCCGGCGCCAGTGGGGGAGATGGGCGGCGGCATGGCGAACGCGATTGTGGGCTCTGGGGTGCTGCTGGGGCTGGCGAGCGCGATTGGCGTGCCGATTGGGATTGGCGCGGGGGTTTATCTTTCGGAATACGGGCGGGGAACGAAGCTGTCGACGCTGGTGCGGTTCACGGCGGATGTGCTGAACGGCGTGCCTTCGATCGTGATGGGGATTGCGGTGTACGCGCTGATTGTTGCGCCGGAGAAGGGATTCTCCGCGCTGGCGGGTGGCGTGGTGCTGGGAATCATGATGATTCCGACAGTGGCGCGGACGACGGAAGAGATGCTGCTGATGGTGCCACATTCGATACGCGAAGCAGCGCTGGGGCTGGGCGTTCCGAGCTGGCGGTCGATGTTGTCGATTACGCTGAAGACGGCGTTGCCGGGCGTGATTACGGGGTGCATGCTGGCGTTTGCGCGCATCGCGGGTGAGACGGCGCCGCTGCTGTTTACGGCTTTTGGGAATCCGTTTGTGAGCGCGAATTTGAATCAGCCGATTGAGGCGTTGCCGCTGCAGATCTATGTGTACGCGCTTTCCCCCTATGACGAGTGGCACCGGCTGGCGTGGGCCGGGGCGCTGGTGCTGATCGTATTGATTGTGGTGTCGGTGGCGCTGGTGCGGTTTGTGACGACGCGCGGAGTGCTGAAAGGGGCAAGCTAGCCAGATGGGCGTCGGCATTGAAGTCAACAAGCTGAACGCGTGGTACGGGGCGAATCACACGCTCGAGGACATCACGCTGCATATTCCGGCGAATGAGGCGACGGCGCTGATTGGGCCGTCGGGATGCGGCAAATCGACGTTTGTGCGCTGCCTGAACCGGATGCACGAGACGAATCCGATTGCGAAGGTGACGGGCGAAGTAAAAGTAGGCGGCGTCGATATCTATAGCGACACGTCCGCAGTGGAAGTGCGGCGGCGGATTGGGATGGTATTTCAGAGGCCGAATCCATTTCCAACGATGTCGATTTACGACAACGTGGCATCGGGGCTGCGGCTGAATGGATTTCGCAACCGGCGGGTGCTGGATGAGGTGGTGGAGCGGTCGCTGAAGAATGCGGCGCTGTGGGATGAGGTAAAGGACGATCTGAAGAAGAAGTCAGGCGCGAGCCTGTCGGGCGGCCAGCAGCAGCGGTTGTGCATCGCGCGGGCGCTGGCGGTGGATCCGGAAGTGCTGCTGATGGACGAGCCGGCATCGGCGCTGGATCCGGTGTCGACGGCGAAAATTGAGGATCTTATTTTTCAGCTGAAGGTGCAGTACACGATCGTGATTGTGACGCACAACATGCAGCAGGCAGCGCGCGTGGCGGAGCGGACAGGATTCTTTTTGAACGGGAAGCTTATCGAGTTCGATTCGACGCACAAAATATTTACGAATCCGAGTGACAAGCGGACGGAAGATTACATCACGGGCAGGTTTGGATAATGAGAATCCGGTTTCAGCAGAATTTGGATGATCTGAAAGAGAAGCTGCTGGTGATGGCGGGCATGGCGGAGCAGTCGATCCAGCGCGCGGTGGAGGCGTACCGCGTGCGGGATTTGTCGATCTGCGATCTGGTGGATCGCGGGGAGATGGCGATTAATCGGCTGGAGCGGGAGATCGATCAGATGGCGCTGGATCTGCTGGCCATGGAGCAGCCGATGGCGATCGATCTGCGATTTATTTTGGCAGTGATCAAGATTAATGCTGATCTGGAGCGCGTAGGGGATTCGGCGCGGGCCATCAGCGATCGAGTGCGGGAATTGCAGGCGTTTCCGGCGGCTGATTTGCCGATTGATATTCCGCGGACCGCGAATCTGGCGGGCGGGATGGTGAGGAAGGCGCTGCAGGCGTTCATTGAAGGCGACGCGGACATGGCGGAGAAGGTGCTTTCCATGGACGACAGCGTTGACAAGCTGAACAGCAGCGCGCATCTGACGCTGCTGGCGCTGATGAAGAAGGAGCCGACGCTGGCGGCGCAGGCGCTGAATGCGCTGATGATTTCGCGGGCGCTGGAGCGGGTGGCGGATCACGCGACAAACATTGCGGAGGATGTGATCTTCTGGGTGCGCGGCGCGGATGTGCGGCACCATGCGGGGTTGGGGGCCAAGGGCTAGGAGCCAGAAGCCGGGAGTCCGAAGCTAAAGGACCGGGTCCCAATGGTCCAGCGTCGCAATGGCGGGGTAGTAGAGGCCCAGGCGGATGGGGATTTCGGGGCCGTGGATGGCGCGCAGGGCGCGGGCGTAGGCGAGGAGTTGCGGGGCGTAGGTGTTGCGCTGCGTAGTGAGGAATGCGGCGCGGTCGGGCGATGAAGCCGGGCCGGTCTTGTAGTCAATCACCCACAAACAATCGGAACCTGAGGCGAGAGGCGCGGAGCCGGCGCGGAAGACGCGGTCGGCGCGGATGGTGCGCAGGCGCGCGTCCGGACTGAGGCTGGACCAGGCGGTTTCGGATTGCGCTTCGGGGTGGGGCGCGAGAATCCACTGACAAACGGGATCGGCGGCGCAGGCGCTAAGAAGATTTGTCACCGTGGTGGTGGCAGATACGAGCGCGTCGCCGGAGAGCGCTGAAGCGCGGAGCAGTGACCCGGCGCGGGCGCGGAGAGATTCGCGATCCAGCTGGGCGAGCTGGGAGCCGGAACGCTGCAAGAGCGCGTGGACGGCGGAGCCGATGATGCGGCTGAGGCGAGAGCCTTCGGGGCGGTGAAATTCAGGAGGCGTGGGCTGGCCGGTGAGATTTGCGCCGGTGGCGGTTACATTTTGCGCGTCCGCGATGGGATTGAAGTGGATAGGCAAGCGGCGTGGGCCGCGTTGCGGGACCGGATCCGTTGCGGCGGCTAATTCTTCGAGCTTGCCGGGGGAGGGGAATGCGATGACGTTGGAGGGCGCGGCTGGCTGCTGCAGAGCGAGCGCTTCGAAATCGGCGTGGAGCGCGGGCCATGCGGTCGAGAGCAGGCTGCCGGCATTTTCCGGCTTGATGCCGGAGGTGGCGACGACGGCGGTGCCGAGGAGGTGCAGTTCCTGGCGGGCGCGGGTGCAGGCGACGTAGAAGAGGCGCTTGCGTTCCTCGTCGAAACGAATTTTGCGTTGCTTGACGACCCATTTGTAGAGCGGCGCGGATTCGTCGCCTTTGGGGCCGATGGGGGCGACGAGGAACTCGTCTTCGGTGGGATTGAAGGGGTCGCGGCGCTCAAGCGAGGCGATGAGGGATTGGGAATCCGTTGCTGATTTACGGTCGAGGCCGGGGACGATAACGACTTCGAAGCCGAGGCCCTTGGCTTTGTGGATGGTCATGAGTTCGATGGCGCCGGCGGGATCGGGCTGCGCGAAAAGGCGGTCGAGCTCGGCAGCAAAGGCGGGGGTGAGCGGGGCGAGGCCGTCGGGTGTGACGGCGTCGAGAAGCGAGAAGAAGACCTGGGTATTTTCGTAGGCGGCCGCATCGATAACGGACGGGCCGCCGAGGGTGCGCCATGTGCGCTCGATCCACGAGGCGAAGGAGGGGGACTCGGAGGGACGCCAGCGGAGGTCGAGAGCGCGGCGAAGAATTTGCGCCGTGTGCGCGAGACGCTGCTGGCCGTCTGTGGAGAGCAGGTGCTGCTGGCGATCGATGAGTTCAAGGACGGGAAGATTTTTGCAGTCGCGATTGTCCGAGCCGGTAAGGAGGTGGAGATCGGGGAGGGTGAGACCGCACCACGGCGCGCGCAGGACGGAGAGCCACGCGATGCGATCCATGGGATGGAGCAGGGCGCGGGTCAGGGCGAGGAGGTCGCGCAGCTCCTGGCGCTCGGAGAGGCGCTCGATTTCGACGGCGCGGAAGGGGATGCGGTGCTGGCGCAGGAGCGGAACGAGCTCGTTGAGATGCGGACGAGAGCGGACTAGGACGGCGACGCGATATTCGCGGTGTTCGGCGCGTGCGCGTTCGATGAGAGGAAGATGGCGCTGGAGGATTTGGAGGACGTCGCGGGCTTCCTGGTTGCGGGCGTCGTGACATTCTGCGCGGGTGGGCTTGCTGTTGGGGATGAGCTGCGGGTAGACGTGGACGGCCTGGGGACGCGGCGCTGGATCGGATGCAGTGGCTGGAGCAAAGGCGACTGCTGCCGAGCCGGGCGGAGCGGGCGAGGCGCAGATGGCCTGAAAGAATTCGTTGAGCGGCGCGGTGATGCCCACGTGCGAGCGGAAGTTGACGGAGAGCTGGACGGGCTCGCAAGGGATGCGGTTGTCGGCGGGTCCGAGTCCGTGATCGCGCACCTGCGTGAAGAGCTCGACCTCAGCCTGGCGAAACATGTAGATGGATTGCATCGGATCGCCGACGAGGAAGACCGTTCGTTCGCCGGGATTGGAGGTAGGGTCCCAGGATTTGAGGAGTTCGGTGACAAGGTGGTGCTGACGGCGCGACGTGTCCTGGAATTCGTCGATGAGGAGATGACGAACGTTGATGGCGGCGCGGTCGGGGGCTTCTTTGAGGACGTCGAGGGCGGCGAGGGAAATCTCGGTGAAGTCGACGGAGTTTTGCTGAGCAAACACGATTTTCAGCTCGACGATGGAGCGGCGAAGAACGGTGAGGACGTGGCGGAGCGTGAGCCACTGGGCTTCAGAGTAGGTTTCGGGTGGAAGCTCGCGGATGGCGCAGAGGACGTCGAGGAGGTTCGGTAGCTGGCGGAGGCGCGTAAGGAGAAAAACCATCGCGTCTTTGTTTTGCCTGGCCTGGGAGCCGGATGGACCGGCGGGGAAGCCGTGGCGTTTGTCGACGGCCTTCCGCCATTCGCCTTCGCGGGTGAGGAATTCGCTGACGCATTGCCAGTGCTGCAGCGACATGCCGGGAGAAAAGGTCTGCATGCCGGCCAGTCCTGCGACGGAGTCGTTGCCGTTATCGCAGGCGTATTGGGCGAGGCCGAGGAGGTGATCGCGCAGAGTGGGTTCGGCATCGACGAGGCGGTGCGCTTCGGTGAGGACACGGCGGACTTCGCGGCGGAAAGGGGCTTCGAGGTGGACGCGGGCGGCGTCCCAGTCGTCTTCGGTCATTTGGCCGGAGAGGGGGAGGACGTGGATCCACTGATCGCGTTTGGCGAGCATTTCGGCGAGGAGCGATTCGCAGCCGGCGAGTTGATTGTCGCGGAGGTCGAGTAGGTGAGCGAGGGCGGCGTCGAGCTCTGCGTTGGAGCCACCGAGATGTTCGAGAGTGCGGCGCGCGGCGAGGGCGTAGAGCGGGGCGGCGTGTTCGGTGGGCTGGAGGCGGCCGCCGAGTCCAGCGGTGAGGGGGCGATCGTGCGCGATGCGGAGGCAGAGGGAATCGATGGTCTCGATGGCGAGGCGCTCAGGATGGTCGAGGAGGTTCCAGCCGCGGCGTTCGGACTGGGCGAGGGCGGCTTTGGCCAGTGCCAGGCGGTCGAGATCACCGGGTGGAAAGACGCTGTGACGAGCGACGGTTTCGAGGTCGGTGATGATGCGGGAACGCATTTCCGCGGTGGCGGCGCGAGTGAAGGTGATGGCGAGGATGTCTTCCGGCTCATCCACGGCGGCGAGCAGGCGGAGGAAGCGGCGGGTAAGGAGGTCGGTTTTACCGGAGCCGGCGGGCGCCTGGACGATGACGGAGCGGGTGATTTCAATGGCGGTGGCACGGGCTGCCGCGTCGACGATGAGGGGATCAGGCATCGGAATCCTCGTCGCCGTTTTCACCGGAGAGGCTGAGGGATAGTTCAGCAATGCGGCAGAGGGAGTGGAGGCCGCATTGGTCGCAGACTTTGGGCTCGCGGGGATCGACGCGGGAAACGCCCGCTAAGAATTCTTCAGCAAGGTTGCGGAGGACGTTGGCCCATTCGTCGCGCATCGCTTCGGTGTAGGGATACTTCACCATGCTGGTTTGCGCGCCGATGCCGGGGCTGAGCTGGGTCTGGGCGTTGCCGACGCGGCCATCGAATCCAGTTTTTCCGGCGCTGATTTTTGCGAGGACAACGCCGCTGAGATTTTCGACATTGCCGTAGGCGGCGTAGAGGGGAAGCTGAGGCTCGTCGGGACGCTCGTTGCTCCAGGAGGAAGCGGACGCGGCGCCGGTTTTGTAATCGAGGATGAGACGGCTGCCGTCGGCGAGGAGGTCGATGCGGTCGGCGCGGAGATTGAGGCGCAGGTCGCCGATGTGGACATTGGGGAGCTTTTCCTCGCAGGCTTCGACGGTGAAGGGGTGACGTGTGGCCTCGAGCGCGAGCCAGTCGGTGAGCCGGATGTGGAGGCGGCGCTTTTCCGCGGCGAGATAGGACTGGAGCCACGGGTCGGTGGACGCGTATTCACCGAGGACCGCGTCAATGGCGCGGTCGAGGATCGGCTCCAACTGATTTGTGTTGATGGAAGTGACGAGATCCGCGTGGGTGCGAATGGGTCCGGTGAAAAGGTTTTGGAGGATGGCATGAAGGATTTTGCCTTTTTCGGCGGGATCGAGACCCCATTCGATGGAGTCGAGCGGTTCGGCGGCGAGGCGTTTGGTGGCGAAGGCCTGGAAGGGGCAGGCGGACTGGCGCTTGAGGACGTCGGCGCCTCCGGCGTTTTGCTCATGCGGCCAGGGGAGTGCGGCGGATTCGTCGGGGATGGGGTCGAGGGCGATAGGCGCGGGTGCGGGGATGAGCGGTGCGGCGAGTTCAGGATGCGCCTGGAAGAGTCTGGCGATGAGGGGCGAGGGGCGGAGGTCAGCGTCCTTGTCGCGGAGAGCGTAGCTAAAAACGATTTTCGGAGCGCTTGCGAGGAGGCGCGTGGTGACGGTGCGGGCGAGGTTCCCGTCGTCTTCGGGGGTGGAGTGGGGCAGGGCGAACTGGCGCTGGACGGCGGGCGGGAGCAGGGGATGGAATCGGCCGCGCTGGGGCCAGGTGGCGTCGTCGGTGCGGAGGAACCAGAGAGCGTCGAACTGCTGGCCGGAGGATTCGAAAGGACCCATGATCTGGATGGGGGCGTCGTGGGACTCGGGAGCGAAGATGGTTTCGCGAGCGTGCGCGTCGAGTTGGTCGAGGAAATCGGACCAGGAGTAGAGGGAGGCGTCGAAGTCGAGGAGCGCGAGGTCGTCGAGGAGGCGCTCCCATCGCTGGAGGGCCTGGAAGGCGACGGAGTCGGGAGAGCGCTGGCCGGGCCAGGCGGCGCGATCGAGGAAATGGTGAACGAGGTCGGTCCAAACTGATGGCGGGCGGGATTGCTCGAGGACGCGGTTGGCGGTGATGGCTTGCTGGAGCGCGCTGAGATGAGCGCGGAGGGTTTGAAAGGCGGCGTCAGGAGGAAGGCTCGCGGCGTAGGCGGATAAGGTGCGCTCCGGTGTGAGGAGCGGGGCGCGGCGCTGGGCAGCGTCGAAGCGCGCGATGACGAGGGGGATAGAGTCGGTGCCTGCGATGAATCCGGAGAGCAGGAGCCAGGAGATTTGTTCCTCGGGGAGCGGGTTGGCGATCCAGCGGAGGAGGAGCAGCGCGGCGCGAATGGCGGGTAGGTCGGAGAGGGGTTGGCCGAGGGAGAATTCCCAGGGCATGGGGGTTGAAGGTCGGCGGATGTCCTCGCTGGCGGGCATGAGGACGTTGCGGAAGATGCGGTCGACGGGGCCGCGGAGGCTATCGATGTTGGGGGCGATGACGCCGATGCGGGTTGCAGGATTCTCTCGCAGGAGGTCGCGAGCCCAGGTGGCGCAGGAGGAAATTTCGGCGTGCAGATCGGGGGCGGCGATCCAGGCTCGCTGGGAATTTTGCGGAGGCAGGGAGATTTCGTGGATGGCGATGTTGCGGGCCGCGAGGGCTGTGAGGAAATCGCGCTGGCCGGGGTTGATGCGGTCGAAGCCGACGAGGCAGATCTCCGATGGGAGAGTGAGATTGTCGGCGGAGGCGAGCAGCGGAGCAAGTTGCGCCGGGCTGAGCCAACTCTCGTCGGCGCAGATGCGTTCGAAGGCGGCGGCCCAGTGGCGGAAGCGCTCGGCGTCGGTGGGGTCGGATGCGGGGCTCCACGAGGAGCGGCGTGCGGCGTGCGCGTTGTAGCTGGAAAGCAGGTGCCAGGCGTCCATGGCGAGGGCGGCCATCGAGTCTTCGGAGAGAACGATGAGGTTATCGTCGCCCTGGATGCGGGTCCAGAGAGTTTGCTCCTGCAGGGGCGTGAGGAGCATGGGGGCGCTGGGGTGGGCGAAGGCGTAGTCGCGGTAGAGATCGCGGAGGAACGCATCCCAGTCGTGGATGGCGGGCGCGGGCCAGACGGTGTGGCCGGCGGCGCGCTGGGATGCGGCGAACTGGAGCTGGAGGGCTCGGGCGGCGCGGGAATTGGCGGCAACGACGGTGGCTCCGCGCTGGAGCGCGACAGAGATCGCGCCGTCGCGCCGGGGCACGTCGGGAATAGGCGAGGCGAGGCTCATGAGGGGCTGCAGATAGAAGTGTAAACTGACGTGTGAAGCTCACGTCTGCGCACATTTCCACCGCTTGCTTGTTGGCGGTGGCTTTGTTTTTGGGGGGCTGTCGCGGGGCGGGGAAAACGAAGCCGACCGGTGATGAGCAGGCGGGGGTGAAGCGTTATCACATGCGCGGGATTGTGGTGGCGAGCGATGTGAAGACGGGCGCGGTGACGGTGGATACGGATGCGATCCCGGGATTCATGCCGGCGATGACGATGCCGTTTAAGCTGGCGCAGCCGAACATTGCGAGCGAACTGCATCCGGGAGACACGATTACGGCGACGCTGGATAAGGATACGAGCGTACTGGACGAGATTGTGATCGTGGGGCAGGCGAAGCCGGATTACAAGCCGGCGGTGACGTACAACGATCTGGAGCCGGGCGAGGCGGTGCCGGACTTTGTGTTCAGGAACCAGAGCGGGCGGATGATCCGGCTGGGGCAGTTCAAGGGGAAGGTGGTGCTGGTGACGCTGATCTACACGCGGTGCCCGGTGCCAAATTTCTGCGTGCGAATGAGCCGGAATTTTGCGGAGATCGACAAGTTGCTCGGGAAAGAGCCGCAGCTGTATGCGAAGACGCATTTGGTGAGCGTGAGCTTCGATCCGGAATACGACACGCCGGCGGTTTTGCGCAGCTATGGGGGCGCGTACACGGGAAAGTATTCGCAGGAGACGTTTGCGCATTGGGATTTTGCGGCGCCGACGCAGAAAGAATTGCCGCAGGTGTTGCAATTTTTCGATGTGGGGGCGACGCCGGAGAAGGATCGGACGATTACCCATTCGTTGTCGACGGTGGTGATTGGGCCGGATGGGAAGGTGGCGGCGTGGTATCCGGGGAATGAGTGGACGGTGAACCAGGTGATGGGGGAAGTGCGGAAGCTGGCTCAGTGAGTTGATATGATGAGGTCACGTGAGTGGTCTGACCACTGATTTTGTCTTGAATCGAAAGAGTCTTGAGATCGGCCTAACCTGCCGATCACAAATCGAGAAGGGACTAGAGAACGATGAGCGGTTCGCTAACGATTTGCAAAGAGGGTGAGCTGGATTTTTTGTCGCTGGGAGCGCTGGTGCACCGGCTGGATCCGGGGATTATTCCGTTTCGCAAGGCGACGGAGTGCGCGATTCACGTGAGCGGCGGCGAGTTCAACGTGGCGGCGAATCTGGCGGATTGCTTTGGGATGAAGACGGGGATCGCGTCGGCGATGGTGGATTATCCGATTGGCGATTTGATTGCGGAGCGGGTGCGGGCGATGGGGGTGCGTCCGTTTTACAAGCACTTCGCGCATGACGGCGTGACCGGGCCGAATATGGCTACCGTCTACAGCGACCGCGGCTATGGCGTGCGGCCGCCGGTTGTTTTCTACAACCGATGCAATGAGGCGGCGGGCAAACTGAAGCCGGGCGACTTCGACTGGAAGGCGATTTTTGCGGGCGGCGTGCGCTGGGTGCACAGCGGAGGGATTTTCGCAGCGCTTTCGCCGACGACGGCGGAGCTGGCGGTGGAAGCGATGAAGGCGGCGAAGGAAGCCGGGGCGGTGACGTCGTTCGATTTGAATTTTCGCGAGAAGCTTTGGAATGTGTGGGGCGGCGCGCAGAAGGCGGTGGAGACGATTGCGCGGATTGTGGAGCACGTGGACGTTCTGGTGGGGAACGAAGAGGATCTGCAGAAGGGGCTGGGGATCGAGGGACCGAAGGTGGGGCATAAGAGCGCGTCGAAGCTGGATCCGAGCGTGTTCTTTGGGATGATCGACCAGGTGGTGAAGAAGCACAGCCAGGTGAAGGCGGTGGCGACAACGCTGCGCGAGGTGCATTCGACGAATCGGCATAGCTGGAGCGCGGTGGCGTGGGTGGAAGGGAAGAACTACTCGGCGCCGACGGCGGAACTGGATGTTTACGACCGCGTGGGCGGCGGGGATGGATTTGCGGCGGGATTTTTCTACGGAATGCTCAGCGGCGCAGGTCCGGAAGAAGCGGTGAAGCTGGGATGGGCGCATGGAGCGCTGCTGACGACATTTCCGGGGGACACGACGATGTCGACGCTGGAGCAGGTTCGGGCGGTTGCGGCGGGCGGGTCGGCGAGGATACAGAGATGAAGCAGGGGGTAGGGTGTAGAACGGCGGGAGCGCGACTCTCCAGTAAACTGAGATAACACACACTGGAGGGACTATGGCGAAGGTGACGATCCTGTTTGGGCTGTTGTTGATTGCTCTGGGATTCGTTGGATGGATGGAAACGGGCCGGGTACACCCGACGGCGCTGATTCCCGCGGCGTTTGGGGTGGTGCTGGCGCTGGCGGGCGGAATGGCGCGGACGGAGAACCAGAAGAAGCGGATGATGGCGATGCATATCGCCGCGACGATTGGGCTGATTGGGTTTGCGGGCACAGCCAAAAGCATCTGGGACTACTTCGAGATGGAGCGGGGTAAGGCGTTCGCGTACCCGGCAGCAGTGGAAGCCAAGGCGATGATGGCGGTGATCATGCTGTTTTATGTGCTTCTTTGCGTGCGCTCGTTCATCAGTGCAAGGAAGGCGCGGCTCGCGGCGTAAGCGGCGGGCTCGCAGACAGCAGGCTAATTCTCTATGTCATCGATGCGCATGAACATGCCGAATGCAGAGCGGGGAGGCGGACATCGCGCCCGCGCGCAGGCGGCCGGACTGCCGAAGAAGAAGACCGATTTCCGGAAAGCGATGCCGGAGATTTGGAAGCTGGTGCGTCCGCGGAAATATTTGCTGCTGCTGGGGCTGCTGCTGGTGGCGATCAATCGCGTAGCGGGGCTGACACTGCCGTTTCTGTCCAAGCCGTTTGTGGATCAGGTGCTGACGAAGCACAACGGGAGCCGGCTGACGCCGCTGGTGATTGCGGTGTTTACGGCGACGGTGATTCAGGCGGTGACATCGTTCTCGAACACGCAACTGCTGTCGAAGGCGGCGCAGCGGATGATTACCGAGCTGCGGCAGCAGGTGCAGCAGCATGTGGGGCGGCTGGCGGTCAGCTTCTACGACGCGAACCGGACGGGCGTGCTGGTGTCGCGCATTATGAGCGATGTGGAGGGCGTGCGGAACCTGATTGGGACCGGGCTGGTGGAGTTTGTGGGCGGCATGATGACGGCGGGGATGGCCTTCTTCTTCCTGCTGCATCGCAGCCCGGTGATGACGCTGGTGGTGTTCGCGGGAGTGGGCACGTTTGCGCTGGTATTGCGGTCGGCGTTCAAGACGATCCGGCCGATTTTCAGGGAGCGCGCGAAGATTACGGGCGAAGTGACGGGGCGGCTGACGGAGTCGCTGGGCGGCGTGCGGGTGGTGAAGGGCTACCACGCGGAGCAACGCGAGGCGAGCGTGTTTACGGTGGGCGTGACGCGGCTGCTGGAAAACGTGATGCGTTCGCTGACCGCGACGAGCCTGATGTCGATGGCGGCGACGACGGTGCTGGGGCTGGTGGGCGGGCTGGTGATGCTGATGTGCGGGCATCTGGCGATGCAGCATCGCATGGGGCCGGGCGATTACATCCAGTACACGATGTTTCTGGCGTTCATGATTGCTCCGGTGATTCAGGTGGTGAACATTGGGACGCAGCTGACGGAAGCGGTCGCGGGGATCGATCGCACCATGGAGATTTTGGGCGAGCGCGACGAGTTTGCCGATCCGGCGCGGGTGCACACCATGGGCGATATTGTGGGCGATGTGCAGTTTGACGATGTGCGGTTTGCGTACGATCCGGAGAAGCCGGTGCTGCATGGGGTTTCGTTCGAGTCGAAGCCGGGCACGGTGACGGCGCTGGTGGGTTCGTCGGGGTCAGGCAAGTCGACGATCATCAGCCTGGTGTGCGCGTTTCACAAGCCGGACCAGGGCAAGGTGCTGGTGGACGGGGTGGATTTGTCGACGGTGCGGCTGGACAGCTATCGCGGCCAGCTGGGCGTGGTGCTGCAGGAATCGTTCTTATTCGATGGGACGATTAAGGAGAACGTGATGTTCTCCCATCCGGAGGCGACGGACGAGGAATTTCTGTCGGCGTGCCGGATTGCGCGCGTGGATGAATTTGCAGAGCGGTTTCCGGAGGGATACGACACGATTGTGGGCGAGCGCGGCGTAAAGCTGTCGGGCGGGCAGCGGCAGCGGCTCTCGATTGCGCGCGCGATTTTGGCGAGCCCGCGGATTCTGATTCTGGATGAGGCGACGTCGTCGCTGGACTCGGAGTCGGAGGCTATGATCCAGGAGGGATTGGCCTTCCTGATGCAGGGGCGGACGACGTTTGTGATTGCGCACCGGTTGTCGACGATTCGGCGGGCGGATCAGATTCTGGTGGTGGAGGCGGGTCTGATTGTGGAGCGCGGCACGC
>Ga0206821_10076_pt1 | contig 24271 bp, 25 predicted proteins | sample Alteio_BWOrgCont_85_FD_152860 | JGI IMG/M metagenome (GOLD analysis project Ga0206821, IMG submission 152860) | Enriched cells from forest soil in Barre Woods Harvard Forest LTER site, Petersham, Massachusetts, United States -... | ecosystem: Environmental > Terrestrial > Soil > Temperate forest >...
ACGTTGTACATCCCGGATTGGTAGCAACAGGACTCGTTCGGGCCGGCGGCATCATTGGGTTTGTTTGGCGGTGCTTGTCACTCCTTGCCCTGACGGAGCAACAAGGTGCCGACACCGCTCTGCACGCAGCGCTGAATCCGCAATTTGCAGGCGTCAGTGGTGTCTACATTAAAGATCGCCGGTGCGCAAAACCAAACCCGCAGGCTCTTGACCCGACTCAGTTGGAATTGGTTTGGAAGGCGACGGAACAACTGACGGGGCCGCTGGACGGCGAAGCCGCTTGACTAGATCAAATGCCAGCGTCACGCCTCGGTCTAGCCAAAGCTGTGTGCTGTATCTCCTTGCTCGGTCGCCGAAAGGACCGTGCACGCTAAATACCCGCGATGAAGGAGCAAACAACGATGGTTCTTCGAGTTGGCACGCCTCTTGTTCGTACGTTAGTTGAGAATCGCTTTTCAAGCGGCCCATGCACCAGGCAATCAATTCCGGAAAGATCCGGGTCATAAAAGAAAACGCTTCTGCGGTCCCACTGATCGCCATCTCAGGCCGACCGCTCGCAACAGCCTGCCAGATGCCCTGGGCCACTACCTCAGGTTGGTAAACAGGCCGGACGGGCCGTGCGGGCCATCCCATATGACTCGCAGCATGGCTAAAAAAGGGAGTGTTGACGGCTGGTGGATATACTGTCGTGAGGCGGATGGCACTCCTCTGGAGTTTGAGCTCCCCTCGAACGGCCTGTCCGAAAGCGCGCACCGCAGCCTTGGCACCGGCGTAGGAAGACATCAGCGGCAAGCCGTGAAACGCGATGGCAGAACAGACATTGACGATCGTTCCCTTCCCGCGCGATCGCATATGCTTTAGGGCTTCCCGCGTGCCGTTGACGGTACCGTGGTAGGTGACATCTGTCACACGCTGAAATTCCTGTTCTGGCACATCGTCAAACCGCCCATACGTCCCATTACCAGCACAGTTAATCCAGACGTCAATCGGCCCCAACGTTTCACTGATTGTGCTTGCGGCACGGCGTAGTGCGGCACTATCGGTTACATCTGCGTGGCAACTGACAACACTGGCTCCCTGCGCCATAACATCCCGACTTGATGCCGCAAGTCCTTCCAAACCGCGCGCAATAAGACCGACGTTCCAGCCCCGCCCCGCGAACAGTGCTGCCGTGCAACGTCCTATCCCAGATGATCCCCCCGTTATGACGACGACGCCCGCACCTGATCTGTGCCGTCCAGACTCATCTGTCACGGGAAAGCTCTCCATGCACGTTGGACCCTCTATTGAACTACCAAAAATCGCAGCGGATGCATTGAAGCATCAACCGTCCTTAGCATCTCGCCAATTTGTCGGGAACTGTGGCAAGCCGAATACTTAAGACGAGTCAACAAACTCCGTCCCGATAGATCAGCTTCATTAGTACTCACATGGGCTTGCTTATTCCAATCCATCACTTCTCCGTCGCTATGCATGAGAATCAACCCAGCCAGCGCCTTCTCTAGGACAATTTGCGTCTAAATTTGTTCAACGGAAGCCAAATCGAAGGATTCGCCTTTGGGATTTTCCCCGATCAACAATGTGCCAGGCTCCGGGAAAGAATATGGTGGGACGGGAAGATTGAATGGTGCTGGGACGCCAGTAAACACGCGTCCCGCCAAGTCATACTTCGATCCGTGGCAATGACATAGATACCCTCCGGGCCATGTCGTGCTAAGGCTGCCCTGTTGGGGCATGAAGGTTGGTATGCACCCCAAATGCGTGCAGACACCCACAGCGACCAGAAATTCTGGGTTTAGGGATCGCGACCAGTTCTGGGCATAGGGCGGCTGCTGATTCTGCTGCGATTGCGGGTCACGCAACTGGGCGAGCAGCGATTTGGCCTTTAGACCTTCCAAAATCGCCGGTGTTCGGCGCACGATGAAAATCGGATGGGATCGCCAAATCACAACGATCTGCTGTCCAGGTTGGATGGGAGCCAAGCTCACAGATATCGGCGCACCGGCCGAGAGCACATCGCTGGCGGGTTCCATCTGGTCTACAAACGGCCATACCGCCGCGAGGAGGCCCGTCCCCCCAATTGACGCGGAAGCGACGTAGAGGAAATCGCGCCGTTTAACCTTATGGGAAAGCACGCCGTCGCTGATGCCACACTCCTGTGCCCACACTCACTTCAGAACGCCTGACCACGTGATCTGTAGTGCGACAAATCGTGTGGCGACATAAATTCTTGGACATGATGGCATAATCTTTCGGCTGAGTCCGGAATTTATCATGTCCTCGGGCCTCGGCTCGACTCTTGCGCGCGATACGCAAGCCATTGGCGTTTATGGTCAGGGTCGGATTGACCGCGCCAATCGAGGGAAGGAAAATGAAAGCTTGCTTGCCTGTGCTTCAAAGCCCGAAAGGTCGCGCCGCCACCGCGAGGCTGGTAATTCGCATTATCGATTTGTCTCTATGACCCGCTGATTGTTCAGAATGAATTCGGAACCGATATTGTGTTATTATACAAACGCCATTTAGCGACCGCTTGTCGGTAGCCCATTCGAAGGCAGCGACGGGCGTCCAACCTAGATGGCGCCGGGCGATTCGCTGGTCCGGGTTTTCGGCGCCATATTGCATGGCCATGATCGGAAGATGGCGCGACGGATACGGAGTGAACGCATCGGCGTTTACTCTCATCAGCTGCGCTCCGCCATCGTCGCCGCGCCTTGATACGGCCGATACTTCTTCGATGATGTGACCAAAATCCGAACGTCCAATTGGTCGCGCGACCCGGTGAGTGAGGCCGCATGTTGTCCTTCTCTGCTTGCTGGCGAAGGAGCGGCATTTGTGTTGCTAGGTGAGTACGAACTCGCGAGAGAATTGCATAAGGCGGACGGAGATTTCCAACGGGCATTTGCGGCATGTGAAGCGCGTCTGCAAAGCTTCATAGACGTCAAACCCAATGCAGCGCCTGAATTCGCAAAATCTTTCGACCCGAAAACAAGGGTTACGGATACAACGGTCCCCCGTTCCCGCATTCTAAGCCGCCCTCGACGCCTATTTGGCCTCCAGGACTGAACAGGGGCCCGATACGTCCAACTTCGTTAATGACCAGATAGGTGGTGAATGTGTCTAAACCACAGTGCAAGGTCCGCAGCGAGATTTGAGCAGCCGCGGGGCTACCCCAAGAACCTCTAACTCTAGGACACCGCCCAGACCGATGCAGGTGCGGCCTGGGGCGGTTGACGAGATACGGGGTCTTGCGCGACACAGCACCGCAATCCGCCGCGACACACGATGTTCATCTGGACGAACGGTTCGTGAACTCGGTTCAGCGAAAAAGACTTGCGAGCCGGAACAAAAGCGGGGCAAAAGTCAGAACGTCTGACGAATAGTGTCAGAATAGCCTGGGGTGCTGTGGCCGAGAGGCTGAAGGCGGCGGTTTGCTAAACCGTTATACGGTTGAAAAGCCGTATCGAGGGTTCGAATCCCTCCGGCACCGCCAACTCCCTGCAGGCGGGCGCACCATTGTTCAGATTTCGCTTTCATTCCAAACCCTTATAGTATTTCCGCGTGCGCCGCTGTCGGCGCGGATTCGGCCAAATCCGGCTCAATCGTATGGGTGGCGTTATGGGTAATGCGGCATCCAAACTTCGAGGCAAGCTGACCTTCGTTGTGGTCCAAAGGGCCAAGAAACGCCGTTATCTGGGCGATTGGGATGGGGTTTATCTCCAGGTTCCCCGTCTGCCAGCGAGTTCTGGGTTTTCCGATTCTGGTCCGGCGGCAAGTTGCCGGAGATGGGCTTGGGCAGACACCCCGCCGTTTCGCTCGCTCAGGCGCGCTTGCGCGCATTGGCGGGCCGCTACGCGCGCCTGAGCGAGCTAGATCCGATCCATGAGCGCCAATCCAGGCGAGCGCAAGCGAGGTGGAGGCTGCAATAAGCATCTCGTTTCGGGAATGCGCCGAGCGCTTCTTCTAACCCACAAAGCAAAATGGCAGAGCGCGAAACACGCCAAGCAATGGGAATCGACGCTGGCGCGGTATGCCTCTCCCATTTTCGGCAACCTGTTGCTCCATCAATCCACACGTGAATACGTCACGCGCGTGCTCCAGCTTATTTGGGTCGAAAAGACAGAAACGGCCAATCGGGTGCGAGGCAGGATCTAGACGGTCCTGGACTATGTGATTGCGCTTAAACTCCGCGAGGGCCAAATCCTGCGCGATGGAAAGGCCATCTGGAGAACGCCCTATCATCCAAGTTGCGCAGCCTGCAGGTCAAGCATCACAAGTCCCTGCCTCAAGACAATTGTAGACTTCGTTCAGGAGCTCCGGCAGCCGCATGGTGTGGGCTAATCGTTCGCATAGTAGTCATCGAGGATATGGTTTTCAGGGCAAGTGCGGTAATCGCGCAACCGGTCACAGGCGTATTGTTGATGCGGGAATCCGGGCCAACGTCTTGGAAAACTGGTTGGAGGCGTCAGCGCCCTAGACAAAACGAAACAGCTCGCCCCCTCGCTGAAAAAAATCGCGCGCACGCAGACTCACCTCAAAAAGGGAAGGGAGGGCGGGCCAAGGCCACTCCCAATGTCCACCTGGTGATAATTAGAGCCGCGCGGACGCCCGGCCAACTCAACGGAGCGCCCTCTTAATCTCGCGTCAGGACTCCAGAATGGATTCAGGACGCCGGTTTCCGCACGGCGGTCTCCACTCATAAGAGTTGCAGACATGGGCCACTGCTTGCCGCTTCGCGATAGGCGTCACCATTTTTTATTTGAGGTCGTTCTACATGGCGAAGTCAATCAGTGTCTTGGCCAGCAGCGTCCATGACTTGCGCAAATCGAAAGGATTCATGAGCTGGCGCCGCAGGCGAATGTCTCTTGCCTGTCATGAGGCGCTCAGGCAACTTATCGGGAGGTCACCTCGTTGACGGCGGCCTTCAAAAAAAGCTTATCCTCATGGGACGATTGTCGAACAGCGCGTCATAAGTTCGCACAGCAGAATTGTCACTACATTCGCTGGCCACGCGCATTAATATTTGGTGCGGTTAGCTGGGGGCGAGAGTAGGCGTGTGATCGAATGGTTTGGCCGCAAGTTGGATTCGCACGGGAAGTGGTTTCTAATGGCTTTTGCCTTGATGTGCGGTGGGTTTTGGTTTGAAGCTGTACGGCTCGGACTAACTATGATACGCGCAATTCTTCATTATAATTAGCGGGATTCAATTCGAAACGATCTGAGCAAATTACAGGCGGCACATTAGCCCAGCGATGCGGACTGACTATGCTTGCCTGCACTGGAACCGATGGCGCCCTGTGAAACACGGCTCATCGTCGATCGACATAATTTGATAACAATTGCAGCGAGCGTGCGCTGATTTAGCGATTAGTATTACATTCATTGAAAGGAATCGTCGTGAATTGCTCGGCCAGGCTGTATTTCGCATCCTAAGCAGGCATCGTGGCTAATACCGAGATTTCAAAGATCGGAAATACATTCTTGGAAGTTGAGTCTTTGCGCTCTGCGCAAGACTTTTAGCGCAAGAATGGTACCCGAGTGACCGGCTCCAATTCCTCACAAGTTGCGCAAGGCTCGCCCACCTGGCGGGGCCGAGGTGCGCCAAGATATTGAAAAATCTCGAAAAACACCCTACGCTCGCAAGTTCGCAAAGCCAACGGGCCCAACCTGGTGGGGGCCATGTGGATCCTTCAATGGCGCGCAGGTTCAAATGACTCCCAAGTCAATATTGCTCGGCATGCAATCGGGCCTTTTGGCCATTGACGCTTCGTTATCGCGGGCCTGGAACCCTAAGAAACGCAAGTCCGCTATAGTCCCTGCCGGTTGCCGCATCTACGCTATAGGGGACGTACACGGGTGCCTTGATCTGCTCCAACGGATTTGGCGTCTGATAGAATCTGACATTGCTGGTTCGAATCTTCGTATCAAGGTGGTCCTCTTGGGGGACTATATTGACCGAGGCCCCGATTCTAGGGGCGTCGTCGATTTTTTATTGAGTGCTCGTCTGCCCAACAGTGAAATTATTTATCTACGCGGTAATCACGACCAGTCTCTGTTGGATTTCATAGCAGATCCAAGCTACTACCGACTCTGGCGCGCTTTCGGCGCTGCAGCAACATTGGCGAGTTATGGAGTGGCCCCGCCGCATTTCGATAGAGAAGCGGATTACGCGCGGGCGAGAACGGAGCTGTTGAGAAAATGCCCATCCGATCACATCAGTTTCTTTGAACATTTGCGCCCTTATTATATGATCGGAGACTGCCTATTCGTTCACGCTGGCATCAGGCCCGGAATAGCTTTGCGTCGACAAAATCACCACGATCTACTCTGGATAAGAGATCAATTTCTTAATTCAGAGCAGATGTTCGACAAGCTTATTATACACGGTCATAGTCCCAGCATTCGCCCAGTAAGAAGACGCAATCGTATTGGCCTCGACACGGGCGCCTATGCGACAGGTTGCTTGACCGCTGGGGTATTCCAAGGGGGAGAGTGCCGGTTCTTATCCACATGAGGGCGGCGAGCATCTGATCATGTTGCCTTTCCGGTAGTTCAATTTGCCAATGGATAAATAGGGGTTTGCCAATGCGTCGAAGCGGTCTCGCAATACTCACAGGAGCTCTAATACGCTGCTTAGTTTTCAGCAATCTCATCCTACTTTCGATGACGCCGTACGCGCAGAGTCAGCCAAACTTACCCACGCCTACACCTCAGCCAACCTTTCGGAGCCCGCCGGCGGCGCCAACAATTGCGACCGATACAACGGCGCCGTCCAGGGCCTTGAATTCGAGTGCGACAGTTCAGGACGAGAACTATAAATTGGGCTCTGGAGACAAACTACGGATTGTTGTTTATGGCGAGAGCGATTTAGGCGGCGAGTATCTAGTCGCGGGCAATGGCCTAGTTGAGTTGCCCCTTCTGGGGCAAATGCCAGCAGCGGGCATGACGCTTTACGATTTTCAGACTGCGATCGGTAAAAAGTTTGTTTCAGAAGGTTATTTGAAAGATCCACGTGTAAGCGTCGAGGTGGAGAATTATAGACCATTCTATATAATCGGAGAAGTTAAGGCGCCCGGGCAATACGCCTACATCAGCGGAATGAGTGTTCTGACAGCCGTTGCTCTTGCAGGTGGCTATACCTATCGGGCGGACGATAGAACTGCTTACGTGCGGAAAAATGGTGATGGCAAGGAGGTGGCAATGCCGGCGGATCAATCAACTAAAATCAATCCAGGCGACATCATCCGAATCGATGAACGCATCTTTTGATCAGCTTCGGACATCGAAAATTAAGGCTAATCAAAAATTGGCCCCCCCTCGGTTGGAGGCCGTCTTCTAGATAAGTCATTGAATGTACTGCAAAATAGTTGCGCGCGCCCCTTGTTGTGACTTTTTCAATCTCGCCCTAGTATTAATAGGCGGGGAATTGGACTCCAAGCTTTTGCGGGGACGTTATGGGGGTGTTCTGTGGTAGACCACAAAAGCTGGGCTCAGCGCGGGCGTGGTTTGCGGTTTTAGCTCTACTTCCCATGTTTATGACCGTAGACGTCGGTCCAGTATTTGGAGCTACTTCTGGTCGCGATTCCGCAGCTGCACTTGTCGAAGCCAGTTTACAAAGTGCGATCGCAGCCGTCGACAGGAAATCCTACCAGAATGCTGCTGCAAAGGAGACCGCTTTAGAGAAAGCCGTCGCGAGTGTCGGAAGGGATGGCTTGGCCCCCCTTGAGTTCGCGCTTTTGGTAGCGGCGGCGTTGTTAATTGATTCCAGCATAGGCCATGGCAACGGTCATAGCTGTGGATCCCCTTCCTGTTCTTAAGTATCCGCGCGAGGCGTCGGGGGTTAGAGAGTTATGGGCGCGCGGTTGGTCGCATTATCCCTGCTTTTCGCGGGGGTCGGCGGGGTTTTTGGAACGAACATCGTAAGGGCGGACGAACCTCAAGCGGACAATTCGGAACAGGCGTCACAGGCAGAGGAAGATCTTCCCGTGATGGTTAGACCCCGGCCCGAATTCGACCCGAAGGGTATTCGGCTAGGAGGATTTCGTCTCTATCCGACGCTAGACTCCAGTGTTACTTACGATAGCAATATCGATCGCACGCAAGTTGCGCCAGCTGACGACGCAATCATTAATGTTGCGCCCTCGTTACGCCTAAAGTCACAATGGGCTGACGATATGTTGGAGATGTATGCTGGTGCTAACAGCTATAACTATCTGAGCCACTCCGCAGAAAGTCTTACAGACTGGAACACTGGTTTCGATGGACAGTATAATATCGAGCGTGGCGTTTCAGTGTATGCCGCCGGGCAATTTGCCGAATTGCACGAGCTACGCTCGTCTCCCAATACCATCGGGGCTCAAGCTTCGGCCAACCGTTATGGCCAGTACCACGGTGAATTAGACACCACCGTGCAACCGAACAGGTTAGGGATCAAGACCGGCGTAATAGCGGATACTTACAGTTACCAGAATGCGCCTCTCATAGGGGGTGGATTCTTAGACAATGCGGACCGCTCATTCAACGAATACCAAGGGTTTATAAAAACCTTTTACGATTTCTCTCCGGGCTATTCAGGATTTGTACGCATTTCGTATGACACACGCCAATTCGTACAGGAATTCGACAGAGATGGGCTGCGTCGTTCATCAAACGGCTACCGTGTGGATGGCGGTGTCGATCTACAGATAAGCCACTTACTGAGCGGTGAAGTCTATATTGGTTACCTAAATCAGGATTTTATCGCGCCGCTCTCTGATGTTCGAGGTGTTGATTATAGCGCGCAGGTCGATTGGCTCGCTACACCCGTCCTTACCGTCCATTTCCAGGCGGCTCGAACACTAACACAGGTTGTGTTGGTCGATGCTTCTGTCAGCGACGATAAATCTATAGGAGTCAGTGCCGACTACGAATTGCTTCGCAGTGTAATTTTACAGGCGCACGCCACTTTCGTGGATAGCTCATTTCCAGGTATCACGCGGCACGATCAAACCCCGGATGCTGGCGCGGGAGTCAAAACTTATGTCAATCGCCATGTGAGCCTGTATGCCAACTACGACTATAGTGGACGAGCCACGAATCTGATGGGATTTGGTTTTCGCGACAGCCTAGTTACAGTCGGAATCACTGTGCATGACTGAGAGCGCAGTGAGCCACACGAAGCTTGCGCCACTGTACCGAGAAACCCTTTTACCTTATCAGCTAAGCCCTCTGCGCAGAACCGATTGAGCCTCTCAGGATGAAAATGCAAACCTACTATTTGGCCCCTTCGAGCAATACCAACGATGCGCGCTCCCCGGCCGAAAGCAATGAGCGCACCGCCGCAAGTGCGTTTCCCCCAATTGATCTTGTCAGCTTTTTACGCGTCCTCAAAATCCGAAAGGAGATTATAGTTGGGACTGCCACGATATTTATCGCGCTGACTTTGGTGATGCTGCTTCGGATAACTCCGCTGTATTCTTCATCGTCAATCGTAATGCTAAATCAGCAAAAAAATAACGTCGCGGATGTTACGAGCGTGCTGTCAGGATTGCCCACTGACCAGACCGGAATGCAAAATCAAGTTGAAATTCTTACTTCACGTGATCTAGCTCAGCGTGTCATCGACAAACTGAATCTAAAAGAAGACCCGGATTTCGCCGACACTGGCAACAGCTTTGCAAGGCGCCTCTTCTCGGCGCTTCCGTGGATCGCAGGAACTAAAGTTCAAGATGATACGCAAAAGGTGGATAGGCGACGAAATTCGATGATTGAGCGTTTTGAGAAGCGTCTCTCGGTAGAACCAATTGGTCTCTCAACTGCGATCCGCGTAACGTACCAATCACCAGATGCCTCTGAATCGGCTCGTATCGACAACGCTATTGGCGATGCTTACGTCGAGGATCAGCTGAATGCGAAGTTTGAAGCGACGCAAAAAGCCACGCGTTGGTTGGCGGATCGCATCCAAGAACTTTCTCAACAGGCCCAAACCGCCGATGCCGCTGTGCAAAAATATCGCGAAGAAAATGGACTGGCGGAAACGGTAGCAGGTGGGTCAGTCGCTGATCAACAAACCACAGACATAAGCGCCCAATTAGTCGTCGCTAAATCAGATCTGGCGGAAAAGCAAGCAATCTACGCGCATGTTTCGGCGCTAGCTCGCGCTGGACATGCGGCCGATATCTCCCAAGCCGTGAACTCGCCTTTGATTGCGAACTTACGTGGTCAGGAGGCCGATCTCAGCCGTCAGGAAGCTGATTTATCCAGCCGGTATGGTCCACGTAACCCGAAGTTGCTCGACGTCCAGTCACAAAAACTAAATCTTGACGCGAAGATAAATGAAGAAGTCAGTCGAATTGTCCAGGGGGTGGCGAACGACGTTGCGATAGCCCAGGCACATGTTAGCTCGCTTCAAAGCAGCCTCTCCCAAGCCATGGGGCAATCCGGCATACAGAACGAGTTGAAAGTAAAGCTGACGCAGCTTCAATCGGCCGCTTCTTCTGCAAAGTCCATGTACGAGGCATTCCTGGCACGGCTCAATCAGACCCAGGACCAGGAAGGAATCGAGACTTCTGACGCTCGAATCATTTCGGCTGCCGAGATTCCTCTGGCGCCGAGTTACCCAAACAAGCCTTTGGTCATTATTGCCACTGTGCCCATTGGATTGCTTTTAGGACTAATGCTCGCTTACATGATGGAATGGCTCGACGCGGGTTTTCGCACGCCTTTTCAAGCCGAAGCGATGTTGGGGTTGCCGGTTCTTGCGACCATTCCGGAGCTGCAAAGATCCACGCATGCCAAGCGCGATCCTGCTGGTCAGGTCATCGAGAAGCCGACTTCCGCATTTTCGGAATCAATCCACGGTCTAAAGCTATCACTTATGCTCACCGGGACAGGGCAGGCGGCTAAGGTGATCTTGGTAACGTCTTCCGTTCCAAACGAGGGAAAAACCGTTACTGCGTTGGCGCTCGCAAGACTTGCGTCCAAGAGCGGGCTTAAAACTGTGCTCCTGGATGGTGACATGCGCCGCCCGAAAGTCGCTGCCGCAGCGAGCCTGAGAGTTCTTGAATTTGGTCTTGAAGCGGCTCTAAGAGGTGATAAAGCACTACCCAGTTGCCTCGCGAAAGATCCAAGTTCAGAAGTTAAAATACTATCGTGTGTCGAAAAGGTGATGAATCCCTCGGAAATCTTGGCTTCAGAAAAGATGGCCGAAATCATCACTCGGCTGAGAGGGGCATTCGACCTCGTGATCGTCGATTCGTCGCCCGTTCTTCCTGTGCACGATACTAAGATTCTATGCAGGGTCGCAGATGCCGTGCTGTTCGTAGTGAGATGGGTCAAAACCCCACGCGAAAGCGTGGCAAATGCCTTACGAACGCTCGCCGATGTAAAGGCGCCGATGGCCGGTATAGTATTAACCCGGGCACATATGAGGCGTTATCATAATTACAGTTATGGGTATCAGAACTATAACGATTACAACGCCTATTATTCAGAATGATGGAGTGCAAACAGAGAAATGTGCAGACGGGGCGTACTGCCGCGCTTGGGTGCGATAATTCTCTTTGTCCCCTCATTCCTCTTTATAGGGATGGGACTGATACACTTCAGCAATGGTAGAACGATAGATGCTGCATTTCCGGTCCCCCTTTATCTTTCGATGAACATTCCAGTTCCAAAGTCCGCCTATGTTGATGCTGCGGAACTACTTAGAAATACCAACGTGGGGGACGGAGACACCTTGATCTCGCTTTCTCAAGCGGATTGGTACTTACATACTGGCAAACCGATAGACGAATTGGAGAATGGCCTAGCGATGTCGCCCGCGTCGGCGGAAGGGTGGAGCGTCTTTGCGGAAATTTTGTCATTGCGCGAGCCACAGTTAGCGGGAAGAGCCCTTGAGACGTCTCTGATTTTGGCACCGTATGATTATTTTTGGGAATCCCGCAGGATCGCGCTTGCTCCTATACTTTGGGCGAGTCTGAATCGCGAAATGCGGTCTGAAGTAGAGCAGCAGGTCCGACTTTTGTGGAGGGACCCAGCGTCAAGGGATGATCTTTCGCCGCTTCTGCGATCTGCACAAGGCAGGGAAATCATTGAACATGCCTTTATTAGCGACCCAGCGACGATTGGCCAGATTGTTCAATGGGAACTTAAGAGGCGATTGCGGATCCAATCAGGCGGTCACTAGAATGACCCCGGTTCGCAACGCGCTGCCAATGTCGCTCGATCTGTGTGCACTGGGGGAACGTTCCGGGCGAGTTGGCTTTTGGCTCCTTATAGCGATGTTATCGTGGGCGCCATTTCCGTTAGGCAGTAACCGTGAATGGTCTTGGAGCCTACTCGTTGTCCTAACCGCGATAATATGGTTTTTCTGGGCAATTTGGGCCCAGTTCGATCTTAAAATGCAATCGCAAAATCTAGGACGCGTAGCATTGCCTCTGGCACTGGTGTTGGGTGTGCTCGTTTGGTCGTTAGTCCAAACGACTACGTTTATTCCTTCAGGATGGGCAAATCCAGTTTGGGCCGAAATGACCGGTGCCCTCCATCGATCTGATAGGGGGACGATAACGCTAAACCGCTGGCATACCTCTAGTGAAGCACTGAAGCTTTCGATGTATGTCGCGGTTTGTTGGCTGGCGTTTTCGTTTGGCCGTGACGCTCACCGAGCGAGGCAATTGTTTAACGCCATTATAGCGATTGGAGCAATTTATGCGTTATATGGATTTGAATTAGAGTTTGTTGGCATTCGGCAATTCGCTTTGTTTTATAATGTTCCACAGTCTCAGCTTTTTTTATCCGGGCCCTTCGTGCTCCATAATAGTTACGCGACATTCGAAGGGCTCGCTGCTTTGGCCGCTATTTCGCGCTTGTTGGATTTGGCGGCGAGTGCGATTGTTGTTTCATCGGGATTTAGAATGTGGGTAGTAACAACTGGGAGAGCCATATTTCGTTCGGGAGGCGCAATTGTTGTTGCGACCATTTTTGCGGTTTCCGCCCTAATAGCCTCGGCATCGCGCGGTGGCTGCTTGGCAACTTTGTCCGGACTCATCGTGATGGTAATGCTGTTCCTGGCGCGTACTAGAGCAAGCGGGAAAGTGAGCCGAATGTGGGTGGGAATTATTTCCATGGTTGCGTTTACAGCGTTGTTGATTTGGATTAGTGGCGACATGTTGGCGGAGCGACTTAAGGAATTATTCAGTGCGGAAATGGCTAAGGACTTGCGGCCGGAACTATGGGCCGCGTCCGAGCGGATGATCGTCAGCGCGCCGCTGCTGGGTTTAGGGCTCGGAACCTTTAAGGATGCCTACCCTATGTATGCCGTCCGATCGCTTCCTTTCATCATGGATAAAGCCCACAGCGATTATTTGGAATTTGCGGCAGGAATGGGCCTGCCTGCCGCAATTTGTTGGTGGAGCGCAATGGGATGGGCTGCCATAAAAATGGCGGTTGGGATTTTTGTTCGCCGACGGGACATTATCTATCCGCTAACAGGCCTAGGTGCCACGGTGCTTGTTGCTGTCCACTCGTTAGTTGACTTCAGTCTTCAAATTCCGGCCGTTGCAATATTCTATGCCGCAATTCTTGGTTTGAGCCTTGCCCAAGCCTATTCCTCACAGGCGACTTAATTGACCAAGAAACGCCTAGCAATTAATAAGAGCCGCGGGATAAGAGCACGGCGGGAATCGTCATGAGGAGAATTTTGAAATCGACCCATGGGTTCTTCATTTTGCGAGAATACAACGTATCCATTGCTACGCGCCTTCGATAGCTTACATCGCTACGTCCAGTCACCTGCCATAGTCCTGTAATTCCTGGCCGCACCGTCTCGTATTGCCGAATGTAATGACCGTAGCGCACTACTTCCGCTTGAACGATGGGGCGCGGCCCGACAATGCTCATTTCCCCTCGCAATACGTTGATTAACTGGGGGAACTCGTCAATGCTCGATTTTCTGAGGAAGCGACCCACCGCAGTAATCCTCGGGTCTCGCCGAAGTTTGTGATTTCTTTCCCATTCGTCGCGCGCTTGGCAGTCGTTTTTCAGCAATTCCGCGAGCCTGTCCTCGGCGTCAATGTGCATCGAACGAAATTTGAATACGCGGAAATGCCTCCCCTCGACCCCGATTCTCGAATGATAAAATATGATATTCCCGCCGTCCATGGCGATTGCAATTGCGGTAATCATCAGGATTGGAGCGACAAAAGCTAAAAGCAGTAGAGCGCCGACTAGGTCGAACAACCTTTTCCAAAGCGGAAAATTAACCGACACCGAATTTTGGTAGGTTAGCGTATCTTTTGCAACGGAGCTTTCGCCGAGGCGACTGGCAGAAGAAAGAATGCTCATCCTATGCGTGCCGCCCCTCTCGTCTCCCCGACTTCGGGTCGAAAATGTCCCATTTCGGTCTAATGTCGAAGTCCATGCAACTTTAGCGCCATCGACAGAACGAAATCGGTTTCGTGCCGTTCATACTGTAAGCATGGATGCTGGGCACTGCAAGATAACGTTCGTATGCCGCTAGCTGTTCGAGTCGCAATATCATAGTCAAATTAAACGGTTCATGACACCACACGGGAGTACGCGCTGTCTGGGCGGCGGTACGGCGCGAGCCAGCCATGACTAAGAACCTTAATCAGCCGGGGTTAGGCGGTGAAGCAAGGGGCTGGATTTTACCAGAGTCCACTATTTCCTCAGTTAGCCGTCTGCACCCTTCCAGAGTCCAGGCTAGGTCGTCGAACGGAACACGGGCGACTGCTGCATGCAAATGCTTATACTGGGCCGAACCTAAGGTTTTAAAAAATCCGCTCAGCTGCGTCACCGGATCACTGAAAACGACTCCGGCTGATCGGTCCAACAGCCAAACCGCTGTTTGAGTGCCCTCCAGCGCGAGCGCCGGCCGACGGTAAATGCAACCATCATACAGCCGGTGCGGCAATAGCCAGAGAGAATTTTGACCGCTTTGGAAGTAGTCGATAGCCCATGTAAAATGACAACCAGAATACATTTCTTCAAGCTCGGATTGGTCAAAAGGTCCACCCCACTGCATGTTGGGTAGAGGAAGATGGCCATCAATAAGCTTTTGAAGTTCACCTGTTGCCCGACCACGCAATTCGATCCTTACCAACGTGGGCTCGGACTTAGCCAAGTCCAATAGCATTTCAAAGCTCTGGCGGCAGCGAAGGACACCAAACCAGCCTATGATCCAAGGCTTTTGTGGATCAATCTGGTCGGGAAGCGGTATTTGCAGAGTGTCTTCCAAAAACAGCTGTTTGTTCTCTGCCAAAATGATTTGAGGGACGCGTGTATTGAGCTTTGCAAAGTGATTATCGAGAAAAGCTGGCGAGCTAATCATCAGAGCTGAAGAATGAGAAACCACGTAACACTCCCACCATCGCAAGAGTTTTGACATGACTCCTCGCCCAGCCAAAGCGCTGTGAATATCCAAGCATTCATAAACCAAAGGGATAGATGCGCGAGATAGCGCCCGTGCAGAAAGCGCGATGGTGCACATTTCGAGATTCCGCGCGACGATCGCGTCTGCACCAATCAAGTGGCCGCGCCAACGCCAGGCCTGTAAGGTTCTAAGGATTACGATGATTGCTCGTTGAGCTAAGCGCGCCTCGAACGTTAAACCCAAATCAATTGTTTCAACGCCCTCGACCTCACGGATTACATGCTGCGAGCGTCGAAAGCCAATCAATTTTACTTCAGCTCCGGCTGCTCGAAGCATCCTAACTCGCCGCGCTATCGCCGCATCCGCGAGGTCTTGAACGAAATAGACAATTCGCAGCAGAAACCCCCAATTTATAAAAAAGGATTGCACTAGCTTAAGTCTGCCATAATTTCTTTGATTTGTCTTACCGAGGACACAGAAAAAATGATTTTCGATCCAGGCCTGCTTTCCAGGACGCGCGAAATGTGGTGCCCCGCTCCTCCATCGCTCGATGGAAGCGTTCTATGACGCAAACCGTGTCGCAAAACACCGTGAAAGATAAGCTCTTTCTGAGCATGACTTAAGCTTGGAGAATATTCGTCATATCGGACTTGGATTACTGACCCGAAGCTTGGGATGGTCTCCGGGCAGTCGCCGTAAGCTAAGCCACATGCGCCGACCATTCCCTGCGAGATAAGCTCATGGAAAATATCCGACGTATTTTGGTCCAAGCAAAACTGGGTCGGTTCATGAATAAGGTATTTGTCGATAAATGCACGCCGCAATCGTCTCAAGCTCTGTTCTAACTCCATCAGGACCAACGAACTTAGCAATTGACGTTTAGGCGGTGATTCATACGGGCCAGCGTCGCGTGTAGCAGCAAGCCTTAGGGCCTGAGCTTTTAACGCTGGAACCTTGGCGAGAATGGGCCTTCCAATGTGTCGATAGATCGATTTCAGCAAGCTTGCCCGTCGCGCAGCAGGTCTAGGTATCCCGATCTTTGTCGTGATGGCGACACCTTCAATTCCACTCAATACCGCCCCAAGAACATCTTCTGATTCGCCCTCACCGTACGAAGGTGCGGTATCAAAACTCCGAATACCCAATTTTAGCGCAGTTTCGATCAATTTTGCCGACTGTTTAAACTCGGATGCACCATTTATCCGGCCGCAGCCCAAAATCAAACGCTCCACGCGATTGGAAGTCCGCTTTAAGTCGGCCGCCTCGTTCATTTTGTATTAGAGAGTTTCGATGCAAGCCGAAACGTTAATGCCAGAGCGGTAAGAGTGCAATTCGCGTGGCTTGACGTTGGAAAGACACTTGCACCGGCAACGAATACGTTTCTGGTGTTCCAGACTCTGCAATCGGTGTCTACGACGCCCAAGGAAGGGGAGACGCTCATACACAATCCGCCGCATTGATGATATGTGTCTTCTAGTCTGTTCAACGCCGACAAGTCGTTATTCAAGATTTCATCAAAAATGCGAAGTCTTCCTATTCCACGTCGATCGAGATACCCGTCCGCTAGCATAGAAAACTCTCTAATGGCTGCAATTTCGTCGCCTGAAATCCGCCAATCGAGCAAAGCTTTAAAAAGCCCATCCCTTTGCCGTTCCTGGCTCTCGAGTCGAATTCGACTATCCGGAAGAGGCTTTTGCTCCGCCTGCACATAAAATTCGATGGATTTATCATAGAAGGCCAAGACGCGTCGATCCCTCAGGTAGCGAAGCATTATCGGAAACAAGGCGAAACCTAGCCTCCTCAAGTCGGACGGCAAGGACTGATATGTTGAATAACTGACACCTGATCGGACGGCCTTTACTAAACTTTTTAGATTTTGAAAGCTGGAAGTCAATTCGGAGTCAAAGCTTAATGCCCCGGACATGCCGATTCCCGTACGCATCCGCCCTTTGTTGGTAAGCCTAAGTTTCGGCTGTAGTTTATGACTGTGCGCAAAACAATTCTCAAAATATTCGCGAAGCTTCTGCTCGTTATGTATTTCGACGGATGCCACTTTCCCGCCTAAGTGATCCTGAAAATAGCAGCCAATGTTGTTATTTCTACTCCACGGGATCCGTTCCTGCCTTTGCGTGCTCAAAAAAAAGCGGCTGTTTTCGATAGTGCCGCATGCTGCCACAATGTTTTTGGCGGCAATCTCTACTTTTCGACCGTCCGAGGACAATGCCACCACACTTCTGGCCGTATAGGAATCGAATAGTACTTCCGTAGCGGTAAGATTTAAAATGATTGACAAGTTGGTGTTCGCAGAGATATCGCTTTTAAATAACGCAGCAAAGTTTGGCTGGCGTAGCCAGTGTGTGAAAAACCGCTCGATGCATTCATCTTCGATAGTTTCACCACCAAATAAAGCTCTGTACTCTTGGACCGGCAAGGGCGCCATGTCGAACATCTCATAGACGCTTTGGTAAAGCTGAGTGAGCTCCGTATGTGTAATAGGCCATTCGCGTCCCGGCATCGTCAAATCGCTACTATCGAACTCCGCGAGCTGGCCTCCCCACAAAGTACTAGTGCCGCCTAAGCCAAAGGTCCGGCCGAGTTGCACGCCGGAATGCACTTTTCCAATGCTCGTACCTATCTCATTGTTTCGATCCGTCTGAGGAACGCGCCCACCGCTTTCAATGACCAGGACCGGAATCTTGCTTCGGGAAAGTAAGACGCCTAGGAAAAGACCAACCGTGCCCCCTCCCAGAATGAGAGTGTGCGTTTCAATTCTGGCAGCTACCTGGCTAGAGTTTCGCGCATCCGTTATCAAAGAGTATTCTTTCGTAGTTGACCCCAGGAAGAAAGCCGCTCTCAGCCCGTGGAGGTTGATTTCGCTTCACATTTCGACAACATCAACTGTCTCTTGCGCCGACGGTTCAACAAGGGTGTTCTTTCTGAAGGCGAAATCTCGCAATTGGCGATCGAGCTTTAGAATGACTAGCACGAATACGGCACCGCCGACTGCTAGGGAAAGGCAAAGTCTTGACAGGGGTGACCACGCCAAGGTTCCCAACTTTATGAGCAAAATGGCAGCACCCATGCAACCTGTTGCACACATCGACGGTATAAGTCCTTTAAGCTGATCAAATATGCCAATTCCGGCGAGTCGGCGCATGATGAGCAAGGTTATTGGGACTTGAATTGCTAAGGGAAATATCCAGAGATATATGGCCACAAAGGCATCAGTTGGACGAAATATTAACAGCCCGCCTATTGTAAGAGACAATTGAAAGACGGCGTTCCATACCGAATATCTAACCGTGCCTGTAGCGCGGAGCAACAGCGAACTGGACATTCGGCTAAAGTAGACAGCGCACGCTATTGCTAGAATTGTTACTAGCGGAATTGCTGGAAGCCATGCCCTTCCAAGTACTAGCGGTACCAGATCCTTGGATATGAGCGCTAGCCCGACGAACAACGGAAGGGTCGTGGCAGAAATGATTTTCGTAGTTAGCTGGAAAGCCTGGGCTTGGGCATATTTAGATGTTTGATGCGCGGCTATCATTGGAAAACACAGATTTCCAAGCGCCGTGATTAGGATCAATTGTGGGGTTGTTGTGAGCCGGAAGGCGATATTTATATATCCGGCCGTTGTAAGTCCTGAGAAGGAAGCGACTAAGAAGCTAAACGCTTGAATACGAGCCGACACGAGTGAATTCATCAGTGCATTTGGTAGCGCGTAGCGCAACAAGTGTCTTAGTTTTCCATCTAAAGAAAAGCGCAACCTCGGTCTCCACCTGGTCGTCGAAAATAGGATGACTGACTGGGCAAATGCTCCAGCTGTATTCTGTAGAATTAGCCCAAGCGTTCCGTGGCCCTCAAGAGCGACGATGATGCCTGTTGCACAACCTAATGCCCGACCAATTACTGATGCGCGAGCAACGTGCCGGTATTCCATTTTCTTGCGTTGCCGTGCATTCGCGACGCCATTTGGACCGCTGAATAGCAAATAAAAGCTCGCGGTTATTGAGAGCCAACCAATTCGGCTATAGGGCCCATTGAAGAGCAGGAGCGCAACAATCGCAACTAGAGCAACGATTCCCAAAGCAATCGTCAATACGATGGATATTGCGTGATCAAAGTCTATTTCCGTGACGTCCCGGTTCTGAATTAATGCGTCATGGAAAAGAACCTCGACGTTAATATTCGCAAACATAACGGCGCCAACAATCAACGCGGCCGTTACAAATTCGCTGGGACCTGCGAGGCGCGCGATGACCAACATTGAGCCTATCGACACTAGGCTCGTAGCAATTGTGTCGAACATCACCCAGAGGACGGGACGATTGCCAGTGACGATAGCCATAATTCGCCTTATTAAGTAATCGCGACTGGCGGTGGGAAGATCAAAACTGATTCACTTGTTGCCTTGGCCCGAACGAAAAGAGCAAGCGCATCCGAAAACGACTGGCGACTTTGCCTGAAGTGACATGTGTTGTTAAAACCGAGCCAAGCATTCCTAAGATTCTCCAAGGCTATTGAAATGTACTTAAAAAGGCCACGTTTATCGCCGGTAAGCTAAACAGGCACGTCGTTCGCTGCACTTTGACTATGGGCACTCCTTGCCGACATTTATCCGCAACTACTCGACAGGGTGCACGCTTGATGATAGTGTGGCCTAATGCAACCATGGATTGCAGGGAGCGTTTTTCCCCAGCTCAAGCTGATTCGTTATGTCGTTAGCTTCCAATCTTGATGGGCAATTTTCGCGGCCGGTGTACTGGTCGGCGACACGGATTATAGCCTGGCAAATTTTTGCGCTAATTTACTTTCAAAAGCTCGCGCTAACTTTTTCTCCGCGGTTTCAGGTTAGCCTGTCTTTGATTTGTCTAACCGCGCTCCTCATTCCAGGCATCATTTCTGGCGTCTTCTCGCCGAGAAAGTTGCGCTTAGTTCTGTTAGCGACTTTTTCGCTTGCGGCTATCTGCTCGCAAGCGTTGGTGCCCTCTTTTTCAGTTGCAAGTCTTGCACTGCTGTTAGTTCTCTGTGGGATTTTGACGCTGGTTTGGTCCGTTCGGGAGGACGAATACCTGGCCGTTTGCAGGAAGTTCTCTGCGATGATGGTGTTGCCTACACTTGCGGTGTTTTTGCAACTCGTCTTCGAGCTTTTGCACGGTCGCGGGCATTCGTTGTCACTCGAACCTATCATCCCCTCGACATTGCTACTCAAAGGGTTCACCTACGAAGCAAGCACGGTAAACTGGGTAGTATGGAACAGGCCCAACGGTTTGATTTTCCTTGAGCCTTCATTTTGTTCGGCATTTATTGCATGCGCCTTCATAAACGAATTTCACGTCTTGAAGCGCTTAGGCCGCTGCATATTCTTTCTTGCAGGCCTTCTTTGTACCAGTGGCGCGACCGGTATAATAATGGTTGGCGTTGCGCTGGTGGTCGCCGGTTTTCGGCGCCAGCCCTTGCTCACCATGCTTTTCATCGCGGCGAGTTGTATTGTGCTTTGGAATTTCCAGGCTCTTTCTTTGAATCTGCCTCTGCTATCGCGAGTGAGCGAATTGGGAAATGCGGGCACCAGCGGATACGAGCGGCTGGTCCTACCTATTAAGACCACGATCGATTACGGGGCGAGGGCTGATTTTCTTTTCCGCGGATATGGCGCGGGGCAGATCACAGGCGCTTTCGGTAACCCTTGGCCCATATCGAAGCTAACGTTTGAGTACGGATTGTTGCCAGCGGTGCTCTATTTCGTGTTCGTCACCGTTTCCACTCTTGGCAGTTTAAATGCGCCACTGCGCGTCGCATTGTTTATCGCTTTTCAATTTACGGGCGCTTATCTTCTCAGCCCCTTCATGGTCGGATTAATATTTCTCACTTGTTCGGGCCAAATAATCAGACCGGGCGCCAAATCAATGGCTGCTGCACCCTGGAAGCATCATCTTCCTCCCCTGCGTTGGATACCGACACACGTGTTTGAGAGGCCCAATAGTTTGCCAAATTAGGACCATGACCTCTGTGCCCATGGAAAATGATCTCTATTTATTGGGGTAGGTCTGATATGCGCGAACATAGTCGATAAGCATATCACCAGACGCGTTTGCCGGCGTTGAGTAACCCAACTTGCGATTCCAATCGCCGTCAGTCGCGATGTCTAACAACATATACATTGGGTCGTTCAACCCCTTATTTCTGAAGTGCGCAATCTCTCTATCGTCCCGGTAGTAGATAATGCTGCGCTTTGTCCATAGGACTCCATATACGTGAAAATCTTTGCTGAGGTCTGAAGCGTTCAAATCTGCACGTTGTGTTTTTCGGGGTTGGCTCTGATCGCCCCATTGGTGGCCTAAGTGCTGTACGGTCGGATTGCTTGTCAGAATTTCGGAAACGTCTATCTCGTCGTACGATCCTGCTTTGCCAAATAGCCAAAAAGCAGGCCATCCTCCAGAAAGCGTTGGAACTTTGATGCGAGCTTCGAAGTACCCATAACGCTGCCTGAAGCTGTATTCAGTTGTCAGCAATCCGCTTGTAAATCCCGGTGCTGTGTGCGGCCCTCGATAGTAGCTTGGCCAAGCATTCTGAACCGCGGCCTTAGTTCTCTGTTCCGCGGGCCTCACCTGAATAATCAGAATGCCATGAGCGATTAGAAAGGGACTAAGGCCCAGGCCAAGGTAGAGCGGATCTATCGCAATCTCAGTATCTCCATGCAGCGCTCCGACGCCGCGCGATAATGGCATCTCGCCGCTGAAGAAGTATTTGGTTCTCCATATTTGACCATCACAATTGTCTGAACACCATGATAGCGGGCCGTTGAATTCTTCGTCGAACGTTCGGTGGAACCGTGAGCGATCCAACCTGTCGCCCGGTCTTGCCTGAAGTCCATAGGTAGACGTTATAATCAGTAGCAACGAAGTCATGGACGCTTTTGAAAGACGCATAAACGGGGATGCCAGCCTTGGTTGGGGTTAAAATCAAAGTACTTCTTCACCCGGTCTTAGAATTTGGACTTCATGCGCAAGGCACTTATAAGTTAGACCATTCGAGCTGATGGCTATACTATCAAATTTGTTTTTGTCTAAGTCGGCACTAACTTGGTAGGATAGCCTCCTTCAATTACGAAATATAAAGAATTTAATGCAAAAGCGTTCCTGAAAAGTGGCATTGATAGCCGGCGTTTTGGGCCAGGATGGTGCATACTTGGCCGAACCTCCTTCGCAATAGAACTACGAGGTCCATGGCATCAGGCACCGACCATCATCCTTCAATAATGGTCGCATTCAATAGCTCTACCAGGGCCCGCACGAGGAAAGCCAAGGATTCCTTTAGCATTATGCGATCTTACTGACGCTACCAACGAGGCTATGACGGGGCAACGGGAAATTGCTCGTCGTGGCTGATCACCATTATTCTTCGACCGACAGAATTAGATTTGCGGTTGTGTCCAGATTCTTTCGCACATTTTGAGCGGCGGCTCATCGGGTCAGGCAGTCTGTAACTCCAAGGTTTGTCTCCTGAGTAGATCGATGTTCATGTAGCGCTTGGTTGACCAGCGCGTTCCGGCGATGTGCCTGAGCCGGGCCGCGGCCAGGCTCAAGGCGGATTTGCCGTCAGGAAAGGCTCCGACGACGCGAGTTCGCCGTCTGATTTCGCGCATGATGCGCTCCAAGGGATTGTTCGTGCGGATGCGGCGCCAATGTTCTTCCGGGAATGCGTAGTAGGCCAAAGTCTCTTCGACGCCTTGCTCAGCAATTTCGGCAGCCCTGGCCAGACGCATCTCCCGCAATCTGGCGATCACTTCCAAAGCCTTCTTTTGGGCTGTTGGTCGGCTCTCGCTGGCATGAATGGCCTTCAGCATCAAAGCCACTTCGCGCATCTTTGCCGCCGGTACGTGGCTAAATATGTTGCGATACCAATGCACGACGCACCTCTGCCATCGCGTCTGCGGGAAGAACTCGGCCGCTGATTCCACCAGCCCTGTGCAGGCGTCCGAGACAATCAGCTCCACGCCCTTAAGCCCACGATCTTTCAGGTGTTTGAGAAAGCCGCTCCAGCCTGCTTTGTCCTCCTTGGCCCCTTCCACGATACCCAGGATCTCCCGGTAGCCCTCGCCATTCACCGAGATCGCCACCAGAAGTGAGACGTTGCGCACTTCTCCGGCCCAGCTGCGTTTCAAAACAATGCCGTCCAGGTAAAGGTAAGGATGACTGCCCTCGATCGGCCTGTTTCGCCACGCCTCGATTTGCTCGTAGATCTTCTGGTTCAGTCGCGACACCGTCGACGGGCTAACCCGCGTGCCCCAAAGCGCTTCGGTGATATCCTCAACACGTCTCACAGACACACCTGCCAAGTACATCTCCACCAGGGCTTCTTCCACCGAGGTTTCCCGGCGCCGATAACGCTCGATGATGGCCGTCTCAAAGGCTTGATGCCGCAGCTTCGGCACCTTCAGGGTCACTTCGCCAGCCTGGGTCTGCAGCTTGCGGGAATAGCTCCCAGACCGAAAGTCCCTTCGTCCCTGGCTGCGCTCGTAGCGACCGGCGTTACATAACCGGTCAGCCTCCGCATCCAGCAACCCGTTCAACGTCTCCTCAACGCTCGATCTGACAATATTTCCAAGGTGTTCCTTGATCCTCTCGTCGTCTATCCGCACCACATTGTTCAGCGCGCTCTCACTGCTATCCTCATTCATGGCGGCTCCTTTTCTGGCTGGTCATCTGGTTGGTTTGCATCTCCAGACTACCAAACCCGAGCGGAGCCGCCGCCCAGTCAAATTTGCGAAAGATTCAATACGTCATCAAGGATTCGAATCCTGGACCGCAACACGTTAGAAGAAATTCCAAATTCGTCCTTCGGTCATGTAGGTCCTTATCCTGGCCAGTTCATGGGACTGCATGTCATTTCTACTGATTCAAA
>Ga0206821_10078_pt1 | contig 24100 bp, 22 predicted proteins | sample Alteio_BWOrgCont_85_FD_152860 | JGI IMG/M metagenome (GOLD analysis project Ga0206821, IMG submission 152860) | Enriched cells from forest soil in Barre Woods Harvard Forest LTER site, Petersham, Massachusetts, United States -... | ecosystem: Environmental > Terrestrial > Soil > Temperate forest >...
CATTGAGCGCGAGATAAGCGCAGCTCCCGCAAAGTTGATTGAAATTATCGTTGTAGCTATGATCCTCTCCGTAGAGAGCGAGAGCTGTGATACGCCAATCGCCGCCAAAACGGTACTCGGCGCTTAAATCCAAATACCCGTTCTGATCGCCGTCAATATTCTCTGCTCCTGGCCCGAGCAGCGTATCGGCATCCCAGCGGATAGTCTGCGACGTCGCGGTAATTCCTGGCGGATTAACGTAGAAGGGATTCGCCTGGGGTCCGGTCTCAAACGCCGTCGCTGTCACAGCTCCGCGGGCTATCGGGGCGTTGTCCGTGCGATTCCCGAAAACGAACTCCGTGGTAAGGGTCAAATCTTTGTTTATGTCATCCGTAACCTTAGCAAGTACGTCTGTGCGTATTTCTGGTGGTACTAAGTCCGAATAAATGCCTGTATTGCAGGGTGCATTGGCTGCGCTATTGCTGACGCCGGAAGTCGCGGTGGGCGAGGGGTAAATTAGGCTTTGTCCACCCGGTTGGATCGTAGCTGGATCGCAATTAAACGTGTTGAAGTTGGTCCCGCCCAACGACGTATGATTGCCGGACGCATAGGAGCGATCCCTAGCGGGCAGACCGCCTTGGTCCGAATAGGAAAGAGCGAATATTGCCGAAATTGACCCGGCGCTTCCCCCCATCAACATATCAGCGTTGTATCTTTGAAATCCATTGCCGTACCCAGTTTGCGCGTCCACTTGCAATCCATCGAAGCTCTTGCGCGTTATGAAGTTGATGACACCCGCGACGGCATCCGAGCCGTAAACCGAAGATGCACCATCGGGAAGCACCTCAACTCTCTCCAGTGCTATGGGAGGGATCACACTTGGATCGGCGTCGGGATGATTGGTCCCCGAGAGTTCAAAACGGTGCCCATCAATGAGAATAAGTGTTGCGTTGCTGGCGCTGCCTCCGAGATCATGAATGTTCGGCTGGAAATCCTCGTTAGGATCTTTGCCCTGGCCGGCCTGCTGCAGCGAGCTGACTTCTGGTATAGTCTTTGTGAGTTCGTAAATCGAAAGCGCACCGGAAGATTGGATAGCTTGCTGATCGACCGTTATCAGGTCCGAGCCGACCGGCGCGGTACCACGGATGCTGGTGCCGGTTACGACGACTTGTTCAACGGAATCGCCGGTATCTTGGTTTGGTTGGGCCGAAGCGACATCTGCTGAGAATGATATAGCCGCAGCGATCGCAATAGCGGACCCACCGAGCTTGAGGTTCCTTACCAGGTCACGCATCGTTTCATCCCCCGTGAAAGTTATTTTTATCTAGATATTCCTGAGTTCAGCCGCTTGATGGGTGGCAATACCTCGGTCGTCCTTCGGCCTCGCAACAAACATCGGTGAAACCTCCTAGTTGGATCCTCCACCAATTCGAACTGCATGCGCGGGCTTGCCCGCGCGTGCCTCCGTTCCGAATGCTCATCTTCAGCTTGTTTTCTCATATGACAAGTTGGCAGACAATTGTCCCAGGTATGTTGTCTTACGAATTTCGACCCCTGTTGCTATTATGGCGCAACCGGCGGATTTTTGGAAGGACGGGGGGCGAATTGCCGAAAACAGCGATAGAAGATATGTTGTCATACAACTTATTATGCTAGCTAAGAAGACAGCTAGAAAGTCGTTATAACCCGCGGACGGGGGCCGTAAGGAGCGGCTGCTTGATAGTGCGGTCGACGCAGGATTTGCCGCAAACAGTGTCGACTTAGATCAGAGTACACGGGGGGGAGCGAGTGCCAGATAGAGATAAGCCTATGCGCATCCGGCGTCTTCAACGGCTTTCAGTCATCTTATTGATAGCGATTGGGACCGTGTTCATCCTGGATCGCAGCACGCTTGCGCTAGCCAATCACAATGTGAGCGCCGATCTCCGACTGTCACCTGTTCAGATGGGTATGCTGCTTTCCGCCTTTTCTTGGGCCTACGCTTTTTCCCAGTTGCCCGTGGGCGCTCTGTTAGATTTTATCGGCGGACGCATCGTGCTTGGCATCGGCATAATCGTATGGGCCTGTGCCCAAGCGTTTACTGGATCAGTCAGCTCTCTATCTGAGTTCGTCACGGCGCGCGTGCTTTTGGGTTTGGGGGAAGCGCCGATATATCCCGCCGGAGCGAAGATAATCGCTGAATGGTTCAACAAGCGGGAACGGGGCGCCCCGACGGGACTGTTTCTTGCTTCAACAACGATCGGCCCGGTACTCGCACCACCAATTATTACTGCGCTACTTTTTACCTTGGGTTGGCGAAAAATGTACCTTGCACTGGGCATATTGGGAATCACACTTTCCCTCGCCTGGTTTTTCTTCGCGCCAAGTCGCGCTGACTTAGTCTGCAATGCTGCGGATCGTGCATACTTTGAAGATGAGAGCCTGCACCACGCCTCAACCTTTAGTTTCACGCAATTTAGAGCGCTTCTCGCACAACGTAGCACTTGGGGACTGATCCTGGGCTTTGTTGGAATTATTTATATGGTGTGGCTCTATTTGACTTGGCTTCCCTTCTACTTGGAACATGAGCGGCACTTCAGCATAAAGCGTGTTGGCTGGATGCTAAGCATCCCCTACATCTTCGGCACGATCGGAAATGTATTCAGCGGTTATCTGGCCGACGGGCTTCTAAAGCATGGGTTTAGCGTGATAAACAGCCGCAAATATCCCATTTGTATTGGGCTATTGGGAGGCGCCGCATTCACTGTTCCCATGGCCTACACATCACATACGACAGTGGCAATCGTCTATCTGTGCTGCGTAATGTTTTTTCTCTATATCGCAAGCGCCGGCGCTTGGGCATTGGTGAACGTTGTTGCACCACGCAGCAAGATTGCCACGATCGGTTCGCTGCAAAACTTTGCAGGATACTTTGGCGGCTCTTTTGCTCCTGTTATCACTGGAATTCTCCTCGAGAACACCCAGTCGTTCAAGGCGGCTTTCATGCTCAGCGCAATCATCGCGATCGCGTCTGCACTCTTTTACTTTTTACTAGTTAAGGAACCAATCGTAGATGCTGGCCCAGCGGTTCGATCAACTATCTAACTCATGATTTTCTACAGGTCATCCGATGCCTAAGCTTTCTATTGCAACTCGCGACAAACTTAGCGGGGTCAGCAGCGCAACGCTCACGACAACGCTTTTTAAACGGGGACTGCGTAACCAATTTATGCAGGATGTGGGCCCCGTAGGCCAATACGCGAAGCGGATGGTCGGAGAAGCTTTCACAATGCGCTATATTCCGGCGCGCGAAGATTTAAATCCCATAAACGTTTTTGAAGACCACAAACATCCTCAGCGCAAGGCCGTCGAGGAATGTCCGCCCGGATCGGTTTTCGTAATAGATAGCCGCAAAAATCCCCGAGCGGCATCGGCGGGATCTATCCTGGTGACTCGACTGATGGTCCGTGGTGTGGCTGGCATTGTCACTGATGGCGGATTTCGTGATTCCTCGGAAATCGCTCTTCTCGACTTTCCGAGTTACCATAATCGCCCCTCTGCTCCCACCAATCTCGTCCTGCATCAGGCCCTGGATATTAATGTTCCTATTGGGTGCGGCGATGTGCCCGTCTTTCCAGGCGACATTGTCGTGGGCGATGGAGATGGAGTGGTAGTGATTCCGTTTGAGATGGTTGACCAGATTGCCGATGAGGCGGTGGAGATGACGGCCTATGAGGACTTCGTGACGGAAGAAGTTCGCAAAGGGCGATCTATTCAGGGGCTCTATCCTGCGACAGAGGAGAAATCTCGAATTGATTTCGCAATTTGGCGCAAAAGGCATGGCCGTTGATTGGGCGGACGCGTGGGGGGGCGATTTCAAGCCGCTCTAGTCGCGCTTTAATCAGTTCGCATGTCGGCGCAAATGGTACGACGTTCGTCGCCCCGATGCTCCAGTTCTGCAAGCTCGAACTGGGAGATTTGGGAGCATCTCGAATTGATGTAATCCCGGTAATTTCCTACATCCGCGCGGCTTATATTATGCGATTGTCAGTTGAACCGCAGTCAGGCTAATTAGATGGGGTTCAAGAGCCCCGGGAGTCCCCCGGCGTTTGGCCAACCAGAGATGCTAGCGCGTAAAATGATACAAAGCGTTGGAATCGTCGAGGAAAGTGATCCGAGTGGTGACGGGTTCGTCCCGCTGCAGCGTTCGGCACGGCTCGCAGATCAGCTTTATGAGCAGATCGTCAACCAAATCGTTCAAGGTAGCTTGCCTACCGGCGAACGATTGTCTTCGGAAAATCGCCTCTGTGCGATTTTCAACGTTTCGCGTCCTGTAGTACGAGAAGCAATTTGTCGGCTTCAAGCTGACGGGTTGGTGGTGACCAAGCAAGGCGCCGGGACATTTGTTGCCATAAGACCTAAAGATGAGCTTCTTAACCTCGCGCCTATTGGGGGTATGGCCGACCTGATGCGCTGTTTCGAATTCCGCATAGCACTAGAAGGCGAGGCCGCCTTTCTGGCGGCCCAGCGCCGCACGCGCGAAAGCATGACTGAGATTGACAAAGCGCTTGCCGCGCTCAGTCGCGCCATCCGCCATAAGGAACTTGGCGCCGAGGCTGATCATCGGTTTCATGTAGTAATTGCTCGTGCGAGTCAGAACGAACTTTTCCACCGCAGCCTGGAGACTTTGTCGGCTCATATCCGTGCGAGTGTGACGGTTGGACGCAGCCTTTCGCTGAATCATAGCACGGCTCGGCTCGAAGCTGTTCAGAGCGAGCACGAAGCGATCGGTAAAGTGATTCGGACTGGTGATGCTGAATGCGCGCGCAACTACATGCGCACTCATATCGATAATGCGCGCGCGCGAGTTCTGGGTGACGCCACGAAGGGCTAAGTAATACCCGGCGCGAGCTCTCGGCGTTTGTCCCGACCGTTCTAAATGACGACCTACGCGCTGACGAGAGGCACGGATGAACCCCGAAACACTTCTCTGAACCCCGGAATGCTCCTCATGGATCCTGGCATTCGACAAATGACACGACTCTATGCGCTGGCGGTTTTTTTTGTTGTTACTCTCGCCGGTGCCCGAGCGCAGACGACCGATGCGGGGAGGCAGCCGTTTCTGGTACACTGCGTCGGCTGTCATGGCGACGACGGAACCGGAGGCGGACACGGCCCTGACATCGTCAATGTTGACCACCCACGGAGTGTATCGAAGGATGCGGTGCGCGATCTGATTTTGAAGGGCATTCCCGGGGCAGGCATGCCGGCCTTTCAGATTCCGATCGACCAAGCCGACGCCATCGCGGCTTACGTAATGGTGTTGAAGGGAGCTTCAGCAGGAGGCCCCGCAGCTGCGAGGCAGGCCGTCCCAGGCGATCCGCTTGAGGGCGAGGCGTTCTTCGCAGGCAAGGGGGGCTGCACCAGTTGCCACGAGGTGCGGGGGCGTGGCGGTGTGCTGGGTCCCGATCTTTCGAATGTGGGAGATGAGCAGACACTGGCCCAGATCAAACAGGCGCTGGTCGATCCCGGTGGTGCGCAGCCAAGTGGCGGCGGCCGCAGGTCGAGTGGCGGACCCTCTTATCGGGCAGTCACAGTGCATCTGCGCAACGGCGAAACCATCCGAGGCATAGCCAAAAACGAAAGCGCCTTCGACCTGCAACTGCTGGGTGTTGACGGAAAACTATATTTGTTGGTCAAGGACCAAGTGGCCAGCGTCATCTCTGAGAAATCCCTCATGCCGAAAGTGGAGGCAACGCCGGCTGAACTGCGTGACCTGCTCGCCTACCTGAGCCGTCTCAGCATGAACCCGAACGCCACATTTACGGACCCGACCGCCAAATTTAAGATGTCGAATGTCGTCGGGACGGGAGGAGGAGTTTCCGTTTCCGACGTGGCGCGCCCGAAGATCGGCAGTTGGCCGACTTATCACGGAAATGAGAGCGGCAACCGTTTCAGCCAACTCAACCAAATCAACACCAGCAATGTCGGGCAACTGGCGCCCAAGTGGATGTTCACGATAGGAGCCCCGAGTGGCGGTGGTCCACCCAAAGTGGGAGTTCCGTCGTGGAGCGGTCTTGAGGTCACACCGATCGTGGTGGATGGGGTGATGTATGTCACCTCCGTGAATGAAGCATACGCCCTCGATGCGCGGAGCGGCCGGGAGATCTGGCATTACAGCCGTCCGCGTTCGTTAGGCCTGGCGGGCGACGCGGCAGGCGGGATCAACCGTGGCGTAGCGATCCTCGGCGACCGTGTATTTATGGTTACTGATAACGCGCACCTGATCGCCCTGCATCGCTTGACCGGTCAGCTTCTCTGGGATGCAAAGATGGCCGATTCGCAGGAAAACTACGGAGCCACCAGCGCGCCGCTGGTGGTCAACGATTTGGTAATTTCCGGTGTCTCAGGCGGAGACGAAGGGATCCGGGGGTTCTTGGACGCATACAAAGCCTCGACCGGCGAGCACGTCTGGCGGTTTTGGACGGTCCCCGCGCCGGGCGAGCCGGGGTCGGAGACGTGGGTAGGCCGGGCGATTGAGCACGGATGCGCCTCGACCTGGCTCACGGGCACCTATGACCCGGAAACCAATCTTCTCTATTGGCCCACGGGCAATCCTTGTCCGGATTATAACGGTGACCAGCGCAAGGGCGACAATTTGTATTCGTCGTCAATGCTGGCCCTCGATCCGAGGACGGGGAAACTTCGCTGGTACTACCAGTTCAGTCCTCACGACCTGTACGACTGGGATGCGACGGAGACGCCGATGCTGGTTGACGCCGAGTTTCGGGGTAGTCCGCGGAAACTGCTCGTACAGGCCAACCGCAACGGTTTCTTCTACGTGCTCGATCGGCTAACCGGCAAAGTCCTGTTGGCCGAGCCGTTTGTGAAGAAAGTAACGTGGGCCAGTGCCATTGGTCCCGACGGTCGCCCCATGCGGTTGCCGCCCAATGACACATGCTCGATGGATAGCGCCACAAACTGGCCATCCACGGCCTTCAATCCGGGAACAGGACTGTTTTATGTGATGGCGTCCGAGAAATGCTCGGCCTTTTCCAAGAACGATCAGCAGTGGGAGGCAGGCCAATCATTCTATGGTGGCGGATCGCACCGGGTCCCCGGAACTGTTCCTAGGCAATTTCTGAGAGCCCTCGATCTGCAGACAGGAAAGATTGCCTGGGAACTGCCGCAGGTGGGCGAGGCTTCCACAGCAAGCGGCATCCTTGCGACCGCGGGTGGGCTGGTGTTCTATGGAGATAACAACGGAGCCTTTGTCGCCGTCAACGGGAAGGACGGAAAGCCGCTGTGGCATTTCAATACCAGCCAGCGATGGAGAGCGTCGCCGATGACCTTTATGCTCGACGGAAATCAATACATTGGGGTCGCGGTGGGAACTACGATCTTGACCTTCCGTCTACCGTAAACAGGGCACCGAGTATTTCACTACGCTCCACCTCGCCCGGTTCAGGAACGTCGACAACTGGTAAGCCTGTTGTTGAAGCATTGGACTTCAACGATTATGGACATGGCAAGTCTTCATGCGAAGGAACGCGAATGTTGCAAATGGCGGCGATCGGCCTCGATATTAGGACGAGATTCAATCGCTCCGGAGATAGGAAGATCTAATTGCGAATTTGCACCCTTGCTCTCAGCGCTGCTGGTTTCCTGGCCGTTCTAGCCGCGAGCGTGGGCGCGCCGGCGCAAACCTCGCCCGTCGTCCCACAGGGCGCCACATCGCAGGAGCCCCAGCACAAGCCCGAGACTCCGGGCCAGTTTGCATTACAGGCAGAGTCGCCGAAGTTCTGGGACCTGGTCGACAAGAACGCATCCTTGGAAAAAGTGACCACCGGCTTCAGTTTCACCGAAGGCCCGGTTTGGGATGAAAAGGGTGGGTTCCTCTATGTCAGCGACGAGGACCAAAACAGAGTCGCCAGGGTTTACCCGGATGGCCGAGAGGAAACGGTATTGAGCATCGGCGATCCGGATGGTGCTACTTTCGACCAGCACCACCAGTTGATTGAGACCGCCAGCGTCTTGCGTGCCATGATCAGGCTGGCGCCAGATGGCAAGTATGAAGTTCTGGCCGATAGATATGACGGCAAGAAGTTGAACAGCCCCAATGACGTCGTACTGGGGCCAGACGGCGCTTTGTATTTCACCGATCCTACTTTAGATCTGGTGGAAGGCGCGAAACAGGAACTTCCTTACGAGGGAATTTTCCGCATGGAAGATACGGGCGCGCTAAAGCTACTAGCCACCGACATGGCAGTGCCAAACGGAATTGCTTTTTCACCAGATGGCAAGCGCCTTTATGTGAACGACACTCGCGCCCGCGAGATTCGCGTGTACGACTTTATCCATGGTGAAATAAAAAACGGACGGCTTCTTGCTAAGGAAGGGCCCGGACGTGGCGGTCCTGATGGCATGAAGGTAGACGTCAAGGGAAACGTCTGGGTCACCGGTCCGGGTGGAGTGTGGGTCTTCGATCCACACGGCAACCACCTGGGAACCGTAAACCTGATCGAACATGCGGCCAACTTTGCATGGGGAGATGCTGACTTTTCAACTCTCTACTTTTGCGGCCGGACTTCCATCTACAAACTGAACATGAAGGTGAAGGGCTTTGTCCCTTACGTTGTTTACGCCAAGTCGGTGATACCGTGAGAAAATACGCAACGCCTTATTCGGTGCCGCAACTTCATCCCCCGCAGCACCAACCCACGCCTGATGGAACCGCCAGGCCCTACTCCGCTGACCACGCGCCACCCTCGCCGGCAACGGCGCCTATCAACAAATTGCTGAACAGGGTCACAATCCGCTGGCGGTCCTCCGCGGGCAAGGGCGGCTTGGACAGCGAGGCAATGTCCTCGCGCAAATGATCGGGGTCGCTGGTGCCGAACAACACCACGTCCACACCGGGCTCATCGCGCACGAAGCGATAGGCCTCGTCGATGATCGAGCTGGCGCCACCCTTGTGGACCAGGAAGCACAGGGGGTCGGGCGAATCGCCCAGCCATTTCGGCAGCTGCCCGTCCGCCACCGGCGACCGCGCCTTCGCGTTCAGCCGTTCGGGCCGGGCAAAAATGCCGCGCACCGCGAACAATAATAGCGTGCCAACCTTCTTCCCCCTGGTCTTCGGGAAGACGCTGACACGGGCATTCCGGTGCATCATATTGAAGGCCACTATGGCAGTGTCCCAGACATCGTCTTCGGCCAGGGCGCGCTGATACATCTTGTGTTCAAGATCGAAGGGCGCGGCCTCGATGATGCCAACGAAGCGCAGCTTGCCCTTCTCCTTCTCGCGCGTGCCGGTAGATCTACGGCGCAAAGGCGTGGAACTGGAGCACTCGGGTGGGAATGGCGTCCAGGTCCCGTATTCGGCGGTACTGGCCTTGGAGGTGATCCCCAGGCGGTCGCGCGGCACCGATTTAATCGCTTGGCCGATCACCGGCTCGGTGCCGTAAGTAGCAGCGGTGTCGATGATGTTGACGCCGAGATCGAGGGCAACGCGGATCAGCGCAACGACCTCGGCCTCCGATTTGCCGTTCGCCAGCCCGAGCCGGCTGAGCCGCCACCCCCGAGGCCAACGGCGCTGACCTTGAGCCCAGTGTGGCCGAGTATTCGGTAAATGATCTGACCTCCCTCACCGAACCCGATGTCTCGGCGCGAGCGCGCCCCGTCAGAGTGAACGGAGCACCGAACTGCATCGCGCCCGCGGCAGCGCCGGCCTTAAATACGGCGCGACGCTCTACTCCGCGCGCCTTCCATCGATGTTCCACGAGAGCCTCTTGAGCCGCAAGAAATGTTAACCCTTGCTGCTGTCCAGTTAGAGCGCCAATTCAATTGTTTCGGGCGTTTAGGAGTCGATAGCGTGAGGCAGCTCAGTCTGGATCGGCAGTCAGTCTGATAGATCTATGTTGGCAATGTTCTACCGAGGTTAGGTCGTAGAAAAACGAAGCTGATCCTTTCGATTGCAATTCGATTCAGCCGCAATTCCATTTCAACCAAAACCATGATTGGAAGAACTTAGCACTAGATCATATCGATTTTAAATACATAGCCACCCGTGGGGCTGTTAAGCGGAGGCCATCCCGGACGCTGATACTCAGGAACCGAAATCGACCAGCCTGGATGCTCGCCAGCGTCGACACCATAAAATTGGCCATTATGAATCGCCACATCGTGCATGTCGCAGGAGCCCGGGACAAACTCTACGCGCTCTAGTACCGCCCCTGTTTTGGTATCATATTTGATAAGACCTGGAGTATAGCCTGAATAACCGAGAACATCCGGTTTTTGAAAGCCGCACACCTGCCAGAGATAGCCGGTCTGAGTGTCAAACTCCATACCGTGAAGCCGCTGACTCCAAACAGGCATGCGAGAGGCTTGGAACATGTATTCTACTGTCCAAGTCTTGGCATCCATTCGCACGATGCATCCTAGCCTGTTGGAATCAATCCAAAGCTTGCCATTCTGCCAAGCCAATCCATGGCAGGCGCCTCCATTGTCCGGCGGCCCAAACGGAATCTGGTGATGACTGATCTGCCTGGAGTTCATGTCAGTCTGGAAAATGCCTTCAGTTGGCACAGCGCCATGGCCCTTGATCGACTCACCAACCGAGCCGCTCCAGATAAATCCGTCGCCATAGGTCATGCCGCTCGTGTCCTTTGCGTTGGTCATAAGCTTGTGGAGTACCTTCCCAGTCCAGTCGAGCAGCCAGACAGCTTCTTGTGCCCCATCATGACGTTGTTCGGCGACCCAGAAGCCACGCCCCTGAGGATCGGTGGCGATCGCATTGGGCCAACTGGGTGGGGTGAGAAACATTTTCGTCGTTTTCGCCTTACGCACAGGTATTTCGCTCTTCTTGACAGGAATGGCGTCGCTACGGCCTAGATCATCCACGCCCATAGCGGGACTTACCTTCATGCCCGTGCCCTGCGCGAACACACCGTTTGTACTCAAAACCCCACCCAAACTAGCGCCCGCGGCAAGGAACTCTCTTTTTCCAAGAAGCTTCTTCATGGTCTATCTCCTCCCTACGCATCTCTTATTCAAATGCTCCATTGATTGAGCAAGTTCGGCACGCGACAGAATCAAACGGTAGTCATCCATACCGGCAAAAAGTCGTATTCTAATCCACCGTGATCAAGCGATGGGTGCGATCTCTTTCCGCCTGCGGCACAGCGTAATTTTGTTATGACGCCTTTTCCGTTGCGCTCACAGAGCATCGGCTCATTCAAAAATCTACTCTTTTGAAGCATTTTGGGTGCTCGGAGTAAAGCCATCGCGTTAATCCTCGATCGCTTCCACATCGCTTAGATATTTGCCGAGACGGGGCGATGGGGGGTTCGTCTCGGAGTTATTAGGCCCGGCCTCGCGTCTCTGCTGCGGTGCAGCGGTATTTAGCTTGCCAGTTCCAAAATGTTCCCGCCTGCTAACGCGTACATTGTAAGGGAGATCTTTCCCCCTTGAAGGTTGTGTTGTCTGGGGTTGAGGTATTCGACTTCGGGGATTGGATTTAACCTTATGGTTGATACTTAGGTTGAACGTCAGAGCGGATTTCAGCGCGTTGAGGTTCTGGTCGGGACGAAGCAACGACGAGGATGGCGGTGGCGATGGGCTTTGACCAGCGGTGCATCAGCCCGTGACGGCGTTGTTGGATCCAACAGCTAACATCGGTAAGCTTAAGGGCGGCGATGGCTTTCAGCGATGGAGCGCGGCTGACGCAGCCCGCCTGGGCTGAGCTAGGCGCCGAAGATATAGGCCATCACCGGCGACAAGAGCTTGAATTTGGTGGAACATTACATTAGGCAGGCAAGCTAAGAACTGCAAACCGACAGGGCCATTGCAAGGCGACCAAATCGACAAGAGCTGAACTGCTAAACGGCCTGTAAGTTCTTGATCCCGTTGGGGGATCGTCTAACGGTAGGACCCCAGACTCTGACTCTGGTTGTCTAGGTTCGAATCCTAGTCCCCCAGCCACCCACCACGTGTGTCTGACCCGGAGACATGGGTGGCATTTCGTACCGGAGACATAGGTTACAGTCTCGGACCGAAGGGATTGTCGAGGGGCTGCAAGGTCCTTTGTTCCAGGTCGAAGTATCCCAAATCATAATCCATGAAGGAGGCGAGCCAAATGCCGTCTTCGACCTCTTTGATTCCAAGGGTTTGGCCGGCAAAGACCGTTGAGAGGTTGATCCTTTTGCGAAGCAGGCAGATGCGGCCGCAGGCAGTGACCAGAATATCTTTGTCGTGGAATGGGTAGGTGACTTCAGGCAGTCCCCGATAGGGCCTGGTTGATGGCGTATAGACCTCGGCTGGGTACTTCATGGCGAGTGCTTCGTGAGGACGCTCGGAGTTGAACTCGTGGATGAAGGCATCGAACTTGGCCTGTTGCTGAAGTGCGTTCATGCCCGGTGGCCGGGTTGCTTCTTTTTTGAGTGTTAGATGCATGCGTTCGTGGCGACCGTTCTGTTGGGGGTGACCCGGCTTGATGCGTTCGATGTGAATGCCGAGCCTGAGCCACCAGACAGAAAGCTTGCTCAAGTTGAAGAGGGAGTTGGCGGAAGCAAAGGGAACACCGTTGTCGGAACGAATGCTGTTAGGCAATCCACGTTCCAGAAAGAGCTGCTCAAAGGCTGTAAAAGCCAGGTCTTCACGGGTGGATTCGAGTGCCTCACACATGAAGAGATAGCGCGAGGCGTAATCGGTGACGGTCAAGGGATAGCAGTAGGTGTTGTTGCCGAGCTTAAATTCGCCCTTGTAATCGGCACACCATAGATCATTGGGCTGCTGGCCGTCTGAAAGGCCTGTTCCTTGGGCGCGATGACGTTTAGGACCGGCGCGCTTGACCAAGCCATTGCGGTCCAAAACAGCGTGGATGGTGCTTTTTGCCGGGATCTTAAAGTCACCCGATAAGCGACGTACCAAGATCTCCCGGATCTTGCGGGCGCCCCAATGCGGCTTATCGCGCTTGAGGTTGATGATCGCGGCTTCCACCTGATGGGGCAGCTGATTGGCGTAGCGCACCGGCCGCCGCGATCGGTCGGTCAGAGCCTCATGGCCATGCTCTTTGTAGCGCTCGAAAATCTTGTAACCAGTCTTTCGGGAAATACCAAAATCCCGACATACTTGGCTCATCTGCTCGCCTTCCAAGAGACGAGCCACAAATTGTAGGCGTTGGTCCATTACCGAACTCTCTTTCCAGGGCATTGCCTCCCTCCGCGGTCCAAATTTCGCGGAAAGTGTTACCCATGTGTCCGGTACGTTCTGGAGTGCACCCCTTTAGTGAGACAAAGAAACTAGGGACAGATCTCGGTTGATGAAGTGTCAGGGGTCATCCATGACGTTTTGTCAAGCTTCTGTTCGTACTCCTCCGGTGAAAGGTAATCCAGAGCCGAGTGGAGCCGCTGACGATTGTAAACGGTCTCAATGAAAGCCCCGATGGCTCGGCGCGCCTGGTGCACGTTGAAATAGGCACTTCCATTGACCTCCTCTTGTTTCAAAGTCTTCATGAAGCTCTCGGCTTTGGCATTGTCATAGGGGTTGCCAAGGCGGCTCATGCTGGGTTGGATCCCGTGAGCTGACAGCAACTCGGTGTAGGTGGTGCTGGCGTACTGAACACCGCGATCGGAATGGTGAATGAGACTGTTCAGCCGTGGCTTGCGTACTGTGATGGCCATGTGAAGTGCAGCAATTGCCAATTCGGCCTTGAGATGCGCTTCCAATGCCCAGCCGACGACCTTGCGGCTGTAAGCATCGAGAATGACGGCGAGATAGCCAAATTCCTCTGCCAAGTGCAGATAGGTGATATCAGCCACCCAAAGCTGATCTAGGCCGCTCACCACCATGTTGCGTGTGAGGTTGGGCACAACAGACCAGGTGTGTTTGGAATCTGTTGTGGTGGGAACGAATGGACTGTGCCGCAAGCACAAAAGGTTGTCCTGACGCATCAAGCGCAAAATGCGTTTGTGATTGGCTTGCCAGCCTTCCCGCCGCAGTAGAGCGCCTATACGGCGATAGCCGTAATGGCGGTGTTTGATCGCCAACCGTTGAATGGCATCGCGTAGACCTGTTTCTTCCCGACGGGGTTCAGACTGCTGCCAATGCCGATAGTAACCAGCCCGGATCACACCGGCGAGCCGGCACATACGCTCGATCCCAATCTTGCCTTGCGACGGGGATGCCATCATTGCTTGGATGATGGTGTAGATCGCACTCCGCCAGTCGCGCCGCTCCGCAGGCGCTCTTCCCTGACTTGCCGCAAGGCTTGTTGAAAAAAATCAAGTTCGACCTGTTGCTGGCCGATTTTGCACTCCAGCTCAGCAATCCGTCGCTGTGCTCTCGCCATCTCCTCTAACGCGGTCTCCCGGAATGCCTGTTCCAGGGAGACCGACACAGCAGAGCGTTCCTCAGTGGCCGAGGGCGAAACCTCTGTCTGAGGCCTGCCACCACGATCGCGCAGCGCTTTCATGCCGCCTTGCCGATAGCGATCGCGCCATTTGTAAATGCTCTTGCGGGATACGCCCAATTCCCGGGCCAGGACGCTGACGTTCTCGCCAGCCTGCATCCGCTTCACGGCCTCAAGCTTGAACTCTCGACTGAATCTTTGAGGTTCGTCCAATCAGTCCTCCCTAAGTAGAGAACTGTCACCGTTTTCTGTGTCTCAGGCCAGGGGTGCACTCCAGTTCTGTCACCTATCTCTCGGATCGCTCAACGGACTTATGGCGCACTTGCCACAAGCGGATTCTGAATCCTCCATTATCTTCGGTCAATGGGCGAACCGATTGTCATTCTCGCTTTGCGCCGAAAGCGCGACAGGATCGAAGGCGCGATAGCGAACTACGAGCGCAAGATTAAAGAGGCTCAGGCGGACCTGGCGCACGTCACTGCGTCACTTCGGTTATTTGAGTTATCCGGGGACCCTTCCGAATTTCCCGCCTACATAGACCTGAATCGAATCCTGAGGCGGGGCGAGATCACGGGGCTATGCATGAGCGCACTCAAGGCTGAAGGTCCGCTAGATACCCGTGAGCTAACCCATCGGGTCATGGTGGCGAAAGGTCTCAACCGGGACGACCGGGTTCTGGCTCAGGCCATAAGTCTGCGGATAGTCCAAAGTCTTAGGCTCAAGGCCAGACGCGGCGGAGTGCTGGATGGAAGCGAGCGGCGGAAGGGGGCATGCATCTGGCGGTTGAAAGACCAACAGCGAGCGCCTTCCCCCGAGAGGGGATTTTTCTAAATCAATTCAAAGGGATTTCAGCTAGGCTGGAAAGTGATTCGGTCTGGGTGGTAGCCCTTCCAGAATCACAGCGGCTCTAGCCGCGAATCGCCTGTCCTCGAAAGAGGATATGCGAACATGCGGGTTCATGCCAGCTTTGATGCTCTTACCCTAATCCGGATATTGCGTCGCCTTCCGTTGAGCCTTGATATGCACGCGCACCTAACGGATTGCGAGGTTTACGAGATCCTAGACCGTGCCCGTTCCCCTTGGCTTCCGGCGCTCAGTAAGAGGAATGTTTTTGGAATGCGTGCGCTTCCACCCTCCCGCAGTGCGCAGATTATTGTCCACCCAGCGCTCAAGCTTTGAACCCCACGGATTACTACAAGCTGGCTCGCCCGACATTTCAAAAACGTCCCAATCTCCCAATGCTACCAATACCTTTTGACGCTTGGCGGCAAATTCCTTTGGAGAAGAAACCCAAGGGATCATGTATTCGGCAAGCGTATAAATCCCGATAGAGAAAAACCAAATCCGCTCGAAATTCTCGGGCAGCGACAGTTCCAATTCTGCTAAGGGCTTCGCGTTGTCTTGAATGCTGCCAGTAAGCCGCAGCGTTAATCTGAGTGCGCGCAATCGAATCACCTCCGACACGCTCATTGTACAAGTCAGGGCCTTTGCAAGTGTGAAAATCGATTCGTCTCATAATGTTCTGGCGCCAATTGTCGCTAAATGGCTTTGACATGCCTCTGCCAATATCCGCTGAAATCCACTGACTTGCCACGATGTAGGGCATGACCAGCGACGCGGCGCACCTGATCGCCGTTCGAAACGCGGCGATTATCTTCCCTCCAAGCAGCTTCCTGAGCGAATCGCAGTAGATAGGGCCCAGCAATATGATGGTGATGCCCCGCTTCGCCACGGCGCAGCCGCGCGAAGTAGCTTTCTGCCCAATTCGTGCAAGCGCCGTCTAGCGAATACGCCTCTTGATGATTGATCCTTTTGACCTCGAAACGGTCATGCAGGGCATTCCATGAACCAGCCTCGTCGGCATTAAGGGTGGTCCCTTTCACGACACGGGATTTGATCCATGACAGGGCCGCGCCTTCTGAGGCGAATACACCGGGCAGCGTTTCGCCGCCATGCTCGCGGATCACGACTACGACCTTGCGCTTGCCGTTCTGGTTCTTCCAGAGACGACGGTCAATGCGATGTTCCTTGAGATTGGCCGGGCGGATCGTGCCGCCAAAATACGCGCCATCAACGCTTGCCTCGTTGTGATCGTCGCCGATAACGCGGCCTTTCATTTCCTCCGCCATTGCCTCGCGCATCTTGTGGGAAAGCACGAAAGCGGATTTATAGGCCAGCCCAAGGTCACGGCTCATGGCAACCATGCTCTTGCCCTTCACTTCATTGCAGAACACGGCAATGGCAGCGAGGTACAGCCGGAGCGGCAGCTTGTGATTGTCAAAAAGCGTCCCGCTGGTGATGCTGAAATCGCATTTGCAGGCTTTGCAGCGGAAACGGAGTGCGCCGGAGGGGCGGCGGCACTCGTAGGCATCAAGGCCCCCACACTTCGAACAGACGGGCTTACCTTCGGTTTCTGCCCAGCGGACTTGGCGGAATGTGGCCTCGGCTTCCGCATCCGAAAGCCGAAAGACCTGAACGAGGCTCAGGGTCTTTGCGCGGCTAGAGAGGAGGAAGTGTTGGGCCATCGGGTTCTGTTTTCACTCTGTAAGTAGCGTATACGCTACCTACGGGTTACTTGCAATACCGAAATGGACCAGATACACTCTGAAAGTAGCGAATTTAATACTTTTAATGTGGGAGGCTAAATGGCTGCTTTTGCCAAGAACGAAGCTGAAATAGCTGACAGGGTGTCACGCTATATAAAGGCGGAATTGAAGCGAGCGGATGTAACCTATTCCGGTTTGGCAGAGAGACTCGCGAAGCACGGCCTGAAGGGGGAAACCGAAGCCTCAATAAAATCTAAGCTAGCGCGGGGTACCTTCGCAGCGACCTTTCTATTGGCCGTAGTAGCGGCGTTGGAGCTTGAAGGGTTGAAGCTGGAGGAAATTTAAAATTCATCCAGGACTGATGGCTCATATTTAGCGAGCCGCGCTTTGAGATGGCGATTTTCAAGACGCAAATCGCGCCCCTCTCTGTCCACGGTTGGGGCCAAAAAACGCATTATTCTCAGACTCCGCTTAAAAAGCCGCTTCCATATTTGCTCCATGAGCCAAATCGAAAATAGTGTTGCGAAGCATCCGAAAATGTAACTCACAATATCTGGCCCCCAACGCTCCTTAGTAATCGGAAAATGGGCCAGGGGAAAAATCGGAAAATGAATTGTTTGCGTCCACTTGTAGAGTGCGACTCCAACCTTCCAACTTGGAATGATTATATCAGTGGCAATTATTTTGACGGCCAATCCCGCGACTGCCACGCCAACAAGCGCAAGCAATACAGTGGCAGGCAGTTTGCCAAAGCGCGCCTCAAACATTTCTATTAGTCGGTCTATACCGAAGTCCATTGCCGTGACTCCTAACGTGAGTCCCAGCATTGGCCGAATCGGTAATTAAATTGCGCGCGGTCATGACTGACACTTGGTCAGTCCGTCCTGTTGGGCCAGTGGCAACTGCGCCATAAGTCCGTTGGTAACAGCCTTGTTGGCCGATTCATGTGCCTGATGTGAATCTGGACGTCGGCTTGGGGTCGAGGCCGGAAAGGTCTGCATTGCGGTCGTTCGGCTGATGTGCGCTGTGAATGCGATGGGCCAGCTTCCTTGGGCGCTCACATTCTCCTATGGGCGCGCGCTTCGGTCCGCGCCCCAGGCCGCCTGGGTCGGCAAGCTGGAGAAGGTCGCCCCTTCCCCAAACGGCTGCTGGCAGACCAGCCGGCACGTCGTCGCTTCTCAACCTTTCGCCCCCTGCCTCAGCGTTACGTCATGGGAAGGCCGCACTCGAAGCGGATCATGGATAGAAGGATCGCGTTACCCACCGATCCGATTGTAATGAGCGCCGGAATGATAACCAGACTGAACGCTATCAATTCTCCGAATACGAAACTTCCAACCTCAAACAGCAGAGCCATGTTTATCTCAAACAGATTGGGAAACCCTGTACTACTCAATTAGGAAATCGTATGGTGACATTTAAGTGTCCGTGAGTAACCCAAGTCGCGCTGCCATACGGTCGTTTGGTAAACGCTTCCGAATCTATCGACATTCGCAGCCGGCAATTTGAGACGGGGAGATAGTGTCAAACGTTGCTTTAATCGGTGCTGCTCTATGTGTGTACGTTGTGGCACAAGTTTTCGGCGCTGAGTCGGTCTTGGCGGAGGGCGCGCTGGCAATTGGCACAACGGGCAACGTCGCAGCGGACGGAATGGCGGTCGGCGGGGCGTTCAACAACCGGACCGTTAGCCAGGCAATTGCGACAGCGCTAAGCACGTGCCGTTCACAACCGAATATTTCGCAAGCCGCCGCGCACTGCAAGATCGTCGGCACATTTGCTGGCAAGTGCTATGCCGCAGCCTTTGATCCCAAATCGGGGACACCCGGAGCGGGATGGGCCATAGCCGCGGACGTGGTAGCAACAAAGAAACAGGCGCTTGCAAACTGCCAGGCGACCGCTGGGAAAGATCGAGCAAAGTTCTGCCAGATAGATTCGTCTATCACAGCGTGTGATCGACATAATTAAGCGCCGCCGACAAGACCGGGCTTGCGAGGCAGATGCAGGGCTAAAGCGTGGACATTGGGGCGCTGGGAATGTCCTTTGTGGATTGCTCCCGCATTGCAAGGGTTGACGCTGCACCTGCTTGAGCGCGACAGACTGGTCACCGGGACAATTATTGTGCAGGTGCCGATTCGCCTCGACTATTCCGCGACCCCGCTGGGACGATCGCTCGTCGACCGTGTTCACCTCTTTGGATTTGGGCAATCGGGCGATTGCCCAACTTCGCCGCCGCGCGCGCTGCTTATGCTGCGAGGGCAGCAGCCACATCATCTCGACGTTGCGCTGCGCCTCGCGCTCCAGCCGCCGACTTGAGGCGATCTGGTTGATGTAGCCATAAATGTAAATCTTCAGCTGAAGCCCAGGGTGATAAGCCGGCCGTCCTGTCACCTCGGGAACCACGCCCTCAAACCCCAATACCCCCAGGTCAAGCTCGTCGACGAAAACGTCGATCACTCGGGCCGGGTTCCCCTCCGCCACCCAGTCGTCCAGATACTCGGGAAGTAGAACTCCTTGCCGGCGGTCCTCCGTCTCGACGAAGCGTTTCATCTAAGCCCCCGGAGCGTAACCTCCCAGAATCATAGCTGACTCGCCGTTTTCACACAGCCTCGACCAAGACCGGAAACGTCTGTATTGCGCCGCCAACAGCGGACGTTCGGCGCATATCGGCCTCATCCCTGGAGCCAAACTGAGCTTCAGCTGTCTACCCCGTTCAGAACATAGTCGAACATGTCGAAATTGCGGATGTTCCCACGCCTCGCCTTGGCCTGATATGCCGCGTTCAGTGGCGAGGAAATCAGGAACGGCATGTGCTGCTCCCACAGCCCGCCGTGCGAGCGCAGCCGGCGGCCCTTCAGCCCCGAAAGGTCGTGGAGCGCAGCTGCCGAGCCGATCACCGTATTGCGATTGGCAAGCACCGTAAAATCGCCTTCATACTCGATAGGCGTTTCGAACCGTTTCGCGGCCTCCGCGCCAGAGAGCACGAGCTCCACGCCAGGGAGCACCTGGGTCGATTCCATCGTCGCCCCCAGCTGGCCCGGATCGCCCCTCAGGTACACGCGGACAAAAGAGCCGAGCGCACCATGGTGGCGGACGAACGGATCAGTGATCGGGCAGATCACACGCACCGCTCCGGCGCCAAAGCGGGCATTGAGCACGTCCTCCAGCCAGATGACGTTGGGCGAACCGTCGGGGTTGGACTTGTCATTCATCCCGTGGTCCCCGGTGACGCCGACAATCGCGCCGAGCTCGACCATTCGGCCGATCCGCCTGTCGATCTCCGCCATGAAGACGTTGGCCTCGGGCTCACCTGGCGCATAGGTGTGCTGAATGACATCCGACAGCGAGAGATAGAACAGATCCGCCGCACGGCGCTCCAGCAGCTTTGTCCCGGCATCGAGCACGAAATAGGAAAGGTCGGGATCGTACTGATCCGGTGTCTTGCGGCCGACAAATGCCTCCACGTTATCGATGCCGGCATTCGCCATGGTCGCCTCGTTCGCCTTCTGCGAGGAGAAGACGATGCCGTTCTTCAGCCCGAAGCCGATAATCTCGCGCAATTTGTCCTTGGCAGTCACGCCGGCGGCCCGTACGCCGGTCTGCGACAAGGCGCCCATGATGGTATCGCAACGCAGCACACTTGCATCGGTGATCATGATCTCCTTACCGGTGTGCCGATCGAGATAATAATTTCCCGAAATGCCGTGCACCGCCGGCACTGTGCCGGTCAGGACCGAGGTGTTGTTGGGGTTGGTGAAGCTGGGCATCACGCCACGTGCGGTGGCCGCGAATCCTTGCGCGTCGAACTTCGCGAGGCTGGGGAGGATCCCATCTTTAAAACCCTGCTGAAGATAGGCCGGATCGAATCCATCGACCAGGATGACGACCACGGGCCGGCTTGGCTTGCGATAGGTGCGGCCGTTCACCGAAACGGCATCTGTAGCCGACAAAGCCGGAAGCGGAAAAGACACCATCGCGCCGACGCCACCGAGGATTTGCCGTCGTGTAGTTCTCGAAAGACGGCTGTGCTCCGACTTCATGATGCGGCGCTCCGGTGACGTTGCAATTCAAGTGGATTAGAACCATCGCTTGCAGGCCGCTTCAAGGTAATCTGCCGCTCGCCGTATTCCGAACAAACAGCCCGTCCGGCCTTGCCGCCCAATACTTCATTCGTTTTCCCAGCGATTTTACGCCGGCATTGCAATTTATAGTGCGATGGCTGCTGGCCCGACCCTACGCATAGCGCAGGGGCTGTTCTGCATCGTGGCCGGGAAGTTGGTCAAACAGCGCCGTTCAGTGTCCCATCGTCAGACCAACAAAGCGGAACGCTTTTCGCCAAACCTGTGGCCGTTGGAATTGGCAAGGTGCCATCGATCAGTCTCCGCACCATCTGCTGGGCCACAAATGCCAGCGACAGCAGAAGTCGTATCTGGCGATCGCCCTTGCCTTCCCTGGCGGCAATTTCTTTAAGGCTTTCTCCACCTAGGAGTTCATCGATCCAGGCCCTGGCCTTAGCGGCGGCGATGAGAATTGACTCTCTGGCCTTCGGATCCGCCCATGGCGCGTTAGAAGGTTCATGGGCCACGCCTTTCACGGCCACGGTCGGCTGCTTGCTCCATGGCAAGCTGACAGTTTGTCCATGTTGGGAGGGTCCCGCGGCTCCAGGTGCCGGAACCAGCCTTAGTTCGACGGCATCCTCCAGGACGGCGACGCTCTTTATATAAGCGTCCACCAGCGCCCGGACCGCTTTGCCCTGCCCCGGCACGCCGAACTGCTGCCTCAGAAACCCTTCCACCAGACCTTCGAGTTCGGGCGCCGATACCCGGATTATCTGGCCGACCTCCTTGGGCCGGCTGCCAAAATGGCTTGGGAGACGTAATAGCGGTAGTGCATTCCCTTCTTGACGCTGTGAGAGGGGCTCATGTGGTTGCCTGCACTGTCGAATAGTCGGCCCTTGAGCAGATAGGGCGTGCCAGCAAGCTTGAGCCTTCGGTCTACCGCCCCCGCTGCCAGCTGAGCCTGGACCGCCTCAAACAACCCCCGGTCGAGGATGGCCTGATGGTCACCGGCGTGGATCTGCCCCTTGTGGGAGATTTCTCCAACGTAGCAGCGGTTCTTGAGGAGATAGCCCAGCGAGCCAGGTTCGAATCGGCTGCCACCGGTGACCCGGCCATCCTCCCATATTCGCCTTTTGGTCCTTACCGCCTCCTGGTCCATTTTCTGGAGGAGAAGGCCGATGGAGCCCAGCTCCAGATAGGTCCGGAATATCCAGCGGACCGTCTCGGCCTCCTCAGGCACAATGACGAGCTTCTTACTCTGGTTGATGTAACCCAAAGGAATGTTGCCGCCCATGAAAAGGCCTTTCCTCTTGGATGCGGCCACCTTGTCTCTGACCCGTTCCGCGATCACCTCCCGCTCGAACTGGGCGAAGGAAAGAATCGCATTCAAGGTCAGTCACCCCATACTGTTGGTGGTGTTGAAAGCCTGGGTCACGGAGACAAAGGAGACGCCGTGGGCGTCAAACAGCTCCACCAGTTTGGCGAAGTCGGTCAGCGACCTGGTCAGCCGATCGACTTTGTAGACGACCACATTATCAATTTTTCTGGTCCGGATATCGGCCAGAAGTCTTTGCAGGTCTGGACGCTCCAGCGAGCGCCCTGAAATCCCCCCATCGTCATAGCGATCCGACAATAGCTACCACCCCTCATGCATTTGGCTCTTTATATAAGCCTCACAGGACTCTCGCTGGGCATCCAGGGAATTGAACTCCAAGTCCAGATTGTGCTCGGTGGATTTGCGGGTATAGACGGCGCAACGGATGACTTTGGGCTGCGCCGCCATCACGAGGCTTTCGTGGCAGGACGGCCAGTGTTGGGGTTTCGCAGACCAAAGAGCCGTGGCCCGTTCCATTTGGCGCCTGTGTTCGCATGGGCGATAGCCGAAAGGCTGCTGTAGACCCTGCCTTCCCAGACAAAACCAGCTTCGCTGATCGTTACGATATGGCGGACACCCTGGTATTCGCGGATCACGGTTGTGCCGGGCTTTAGTTTTCGGAACAATACCACATTGTCCGCGTCTTGGCGGGCAAAGGCCTTCAGCAGCCTCAATGTCGCCGCGTCATGGCCGCCGAAGGTTTTCTCCTGCAGCCGCCAAGCCAACGTCCTCAGTAAGAGATCCCGCCATAGCCCCTTCGGCGGCTCGCGGCAGAATTCGGTGCGCCAGGCAGCCTTAGCTCCTTCAATGGCAGATCAGCGAGGCGGGGGATTGCAGCTGCTAGGGCTTCGGTTGAGTCTGACTGGGCGGCTTTTTCGGGGCATCGCGCATGCCCCGAACCACGCTCCATTCGCGCCCAATGTCCAGTCGAAAAGGATGTCGCGGTGCGACATGCCTGTTCACGGCCATCCAAAGTTAGGGCTTAGAGTTCGCCTAAAAAGAAACCTACATCAAGCTTAGGGCGGCTCGCTGAGTCGGGACGCAAGTTATCCTCTTCAACGCAGGCCGAGGATACCACGCGCGAATCTGTAGCTTCGTGCCCCATTTCGGGTAACCTTTCAGGCAAACTCCCCTATGCCCGGGGTGCGGGTACCGGGGGCATAGGCTATCTCCAGAGCGGACAACACTTTTGTCACCCGCAAGTTTATTGATGAAAAACTCCAAGTGAGAAAATGGTCAAACATTTTCCGGTTTAATGTGGGCGCAATAGCGAAACCATAAAACGTCTAGCTACTTGCGATATCTCATCGCATCAACCAGGAGTGAAAATGCCGCCGAGGGCTGCCGCCTACTCAGTAAAGGTGATAGCCGGCAAAGGATCCACACCAATCCGCGAGAGCCCGGATGAGACGTCCATCTGCGATCTCCTGCTCGACCTGGTCCTCCGTGACGTAGCCAAGACCAAACCCAGCTTCGACGGCTCGAACAACCATCTCGGTCGTATTCAACGCAAGCTGGCCATCAACCCTAACTTTTACTTCGCGGCCTCGCTTTTCCAGCTCCCACGCATAAAAATTGCCAGCGGACGCGAGAGGCAGATTTATGCAGAGATGTTCATTCAAATCGTGCGGTTTGAGAGGAATTGGCCGCCTCTTGAAATAGGCGGGCAGGTTACCGTTGCCTCGTTCCGGTCACCAGTTTCTGCGAATGGACCGACCGCCAGTCCGAGGTCACAAACCGGTTCGCGCGGAACGAA